>Ga0209744_1000208_pt1 | contig 19176 bp, 13 predicted proteins | sample BarGraNGADG00311_2_FD_184494 | JGI IMG/M metagenome (GOLD analysis project Ga0209744, IMG submission 184494) | Arctic peat soil microbial communities from Barrow, Alaska - Barrow Graham LP Ref core NGADG0004-311 (SPAdes) (version 2) | ecosystem: Environmental > Terrestrial > Soil > Wetlands >... | reverse complement strand
CCGCCACGGGCTCGAGGGCGCGGCTGCCGTCTGGTGCCTCCGCGCGACGGCCGACCTCTGGTGTCTGATCGGGCTGGTTCGCTGGAAGACGTCCCGGCCCCTGCTCCGGCCGTGGCGGGATCTTGTGGTGTGCCTGTTCGTCGGGCTCGCTTTTCTCGCCGTTGGCTCGACCGGGTCCCTGGCCGTGCGGCTGCTCGTGCTGCTCGCTCTGCTGACGCTCTCGGGTATCATCGCGCTACGCATGGTGGACCTCGTCGAGCGGGATGTCATGACTGCGGCATGGAACAAGCTCCGGCACGCGCCGGGCGCCTGACCGACCGATGCCACCGACGCTCGACGCCATCATCGTCAACTGGAATGCCGGGACCCATCTGCAGGCGTGCCTCGATTCGCTCGGGCGTCTCCCTCATCTGAATTACACGATCGGACGCGTCGTCGTGGTCGATAACGCGTCGACAGATGGATCCGCCGACGGCCTTCGGGCCGGCGATCTCCCGGTGGAGATCCTCCGAAATGGAGAAAACCGCGGATTTGGCGCGGCGTGTAACCAGGGGGGCGGCGGCACCCGAAGCGACTACCTGCTGTTCCTGAACCCAGACACCGAACTGTTCGAGCCTTCAGTGGAGAGGCCGGTCGCGTTCATGGAATCCGCACGCGGTCAGGACATCGGAATCTGCGGCGCGGGGCTGATTGACGTCGAGGGCCGGCCGGGATTCGTGGGGGGGCGCTTTCCGTCACTGAGCACGTACGGCGCTGACGCGATCGGTTTGTCGCGGCTCTGGCCCACGCGGTTTCCGCCGCTGCTCGTGCGCCTCGAGGAACCGGACGGCGTTCAGGAGATCGATGCCGTCATGGGCGCCTTCTTTCTGATCCGGACGTCCCTGTTTCTGCGGCTTGGCGGTTTTGATCAGCGCTTCTTCATGTACCTCGAGGATGTCGATCTCTCGCTGCGCGCCAGGGAACTCGGGTTTCGGTCCGTGGTCCTCGGCGGCGTCGCGGTTCGGCACGTCGGAGGACTGTCGAGCGGCCGCGAGCCCGCGACACGGCTCTTCTACGCGCTCAGGAGCCGCCTGGTCTACGGCTTGAAGCACTTCAACCGGCTCGAAGCACTGCTGCTGATCCTCGTCACCGTTCTCGAGGTTGGTCCCCGATTAGTGCGGGCGATGTGGCGGCTCTCGTGGTCAGAGTTCACGGCTACGCTCAGCGCGTACGCGCGGCTGGCCTGGATCCTGCCCGGGCTGATTCGGCGAGGCTCGGACCCGCCGGTCTCGATTCCAGGAGGGCGTTGACGCAGACGACGTACAGCGGCACGAGGGCCACGAACCGGAACGACAGCAGCGGCTGGAAGCCGACCTCGAAGGCTGTCGTGACCGCCCACAACCACACCGCGACACCCCGGTTCCTGATATTCGACCAGAAGAACGCGAACAGTCCCCCGTATACGCACACCACCACCGGTATTCCGCCGCGCAACAGCGTCAGGAGAATCCCGCAATCGCCGAAATAAAGGCGGTCGGAAAAGCCGAATCCGATCGGTGTCAACGGGTTCAGACGGAAGTGCTCGATGTTCTCCTGCATCAAACCGTCGGCGCCGAACCTCACCAGGAAGCCGTGAACCCGATCCCCGACGAACAGTTGCCGAACGACCACGTCAATGCCAACGTCGCTCAGCCACACCCACGCGACCACGCTCGACACGCCAAGGACGACGGCCGCGAGGAGCGGCAACCGCAGGCGGAGATGCTGTCGGCCAAGCTGCCAGCCGGCCTGCGCCAGTCCGAGGCCCAGCAGGATATTCCCCGTCACCGAATGCAGCCCAAACAGCAGGACCAGGTAGAAGCACGCCACGACCCACCAGCCCACCTTGCGTTGGCAGCGAGCGCCGAGCAGGGCGGCATAGCACAGCAGGTAGAAGACGAAGCCGGCAAGCGAGTGCGTGACGAACGTGGCGACCGGCTTGTGCTCGCCGAGCATCTCGAGAATCAGCTCGGGCCGGTAGTAGCTGTACCAGTTGGTGAGGAGATCATTTGCCGCTTCCACTCCGAACAGGGTGCCGAGGCCCAGGGCAATGATCGCGACGTTCAGCGCGACGAAGACCGCGCCACCAAGCGCAGCGGGCCGGACGGTGCGAAGGTCCAGCACCAGCAGCAATGCCAGACCCAGGTAGATGAACACCGCGCCCGGGGAGTACGACGTCGACGGTGTGAAGACAGAGGCCAGGAGGAGCAGGCCCATCATGATGCCGGAATTGACGACCACTGGACGGCGGGCGAGGCCTCCGGGCAGAGCGGCAGCCGTTGCAAACACGGCCACGGTTCCGAGGATCGCCAGGGTATTCAGCATTGGGGAGATGCTGCCGCCAACCGAGGTCGGCCAGAACACGGCAAGAACGGCGGCCGCGACGATCACGCCCCGGCGTGCCTGCAGCGCCCACCCAGGTGTCGGAGCGACGATGCCGATTGGCTCTGATGAGGGACGGCGTCGCGTCAGCCCGAACTTCCAGAAGACAAGAACCGCGGCCAGCCACGCGACCACGGTGACCGTCGGGGCCAGCTCCAGCCTGCGCTTTGCGGCCAGATCGAGTGGACGCGGCGCCACGACTGGCGGTTGTGCCACCCGGCCCGTCCACGGAACGCCTTGATGCGTGCCTCCGCCCGCCCAGTACATGCGAGGCCAGTACACAGAAGCCTCGGCGACGAACGGAACGGGGGTGTCGTCAGCGTCGGCGGGAACCGACTCCACGAACAGTGCACACGGGCGCTTCCAGACAATCGCCCTCGCGACGTCCGGCGAGAACGTAAAGCGGGCCATCGGCGCAATCCGGGCTGGCAGAACAAACCTGGTTCCGGACCCGTCTTCGAGGAGGAAGGTGAGCCGCAGCCACATCCGGCGGGCGGTCGGGTTGCAGACGAGTATGAAATTGTCGAGCTCTTCGCCCGTCGTCACTGAGGGAAACACCCACCGAGTTGCCGGCTCGCGAACGCCGGAAGTCACCGACGCGGCGACCCAATCTGCTGCGGACCAGCCGGATGGGTCGTCGGGTTGTTCTCCCCACTGCATGACCCGCCGGACAACGACGGGCACGCCGTTCCGGCTGGAGACCTTTGTGCTGAACGCCGAGTCCCGCATCACGGCGTTTGCGTTGACTCGAACGACCGCCTGTGCGTGGGGCGCCACCGCAACGGTGTCTTTCACCGGGTCGCCGCGAACCCGGAAATATGTCATCTCGACCTGGGCCTGCCGCGACTCATCCGGGTTCTCGATCACGAAGTCGGTGGCGAAACGCCGGCGGAGGGGACCGACGCCGGTGTAGCCTTCGGCAAAGTACCAGTCGCGCGAGGGCGCAAGGTGGTCATCGGGGAAGCCGGCAGGGGAGACGAAGGGAGAACCGCTCCATGTCCACGGCCAGTATGATGCGCCGTAGCCGTCGGCATCCGGCGGAAGGGGGATGGTGCCACCGCTCAGCGACAACCTGGTGAGGTTGGAGTCGATCCACGTCATGACGGTCCAGGGAGATGGGCCGACCGTCCAGGGGAAAGCCGCCGGCCGCCGGAGCCGCGCGACAGACGCCGGAAGTTGAACCGCGAGGATGTCCTCGTTGTTCGGGCACGCAGTGTGAGACTCCCCGGTCAGGCATTCGACCGACGCGGTGAGCGGTGCGGTTTCGCCGGGTGGTAGCGGGATATCGGCGCCCACGCGAATGGTCCGCTGGCTGGTCGCCGCCAGGCGGAAGACACGGACCGTCTGTCGAGCTCGTGGGGCATCTTCCAACGTGACTCTGGCCTCGAGGGCCCACGCGTTGGGATTGACCAGCACCAGGAGATTGTCGGCCGGGTTGGCGAAGACGAACGTGTGCGGCGGAGCAGGTGGCTGCGCCCACGCGAGGCTGGCGACCAGTTGCCAGGCGACGAACAGAACAGCGGCACCAGGGACCCGATCGCCGGTCATCAACGAGCACCAGGACGGTTGTGGAACGGCACGCGGTGGCCCTGCCCTCGGCTCAGCCTCCCGTCGTTGGAGCGACCGGCCGGTCGGCCCTGCGACCGAGGACCCAGGAAGAAGTACGAAATCAAGGCCGAAAGAATAGCACGGCGGCCCTGCGCTTCACAGTGGGCGGCAGCGTGCGGCAGGGCGCCGCGTCCACGGGTGGTAATATCATGCGTCACGAGATGAGGTCGCCACTCTCCACGATGATTGAGAAGCTCGCATGTGCGGCATAGCCGGACTCTGGTGCCGAACCGGTGTCGGCGAAGACGATCTCCGGGAGAGCCTCGAACGGATGACGGCCACGCTGGTCCACCGGGGTCCCGACGATGCCGGGACCTGGTGCGATGCGGCGGCCGGGACGGGCCTGGGATTTAGGCGGCTCTCCATCATCGACCTCAGCCCGACCGGCCACCAGCCGATGGTGTCGAGCGACGGCCGCTACGTCGTCGTTTTCAACGGAGAAATCTACAACTTCGTCGAGCTGAAGTCGGAACTCACGCAGGCAGGATCGACGTTTCGCGGATCATCTGATACCGAGGTCATCCTCGAGGCGGCGGTGCGCTGGGGGGCCGAGGCGACCATCCCGAGACTCTGGGGGATGTTCGCGATCGCGCTGTGGGACCGAATCGAGCGGCGCCTGCTGCTCGCGCGCGATCGCTTCGGCAAGAAGCCGCTCTACTACGCGACCGACCGTCACAGGTTGGTGTTCGGGTCCGAGCTGAAAGCGCTGCGGGCCGCGGACATCTCCGTGGCCGTCGACCGCCGGGCGCTCGCCGACTACTTCCGATTCGGCTACGTCCCGTCACCCCGCACGATCTACGACGGCGTCGCGAAGCTCCCGCCAGGCAGCCTCGCCATCGTTGAGCGCACCGGCGATGTGAGGGTGCGATCGTACTGGGACGGACAACGCGTGGCGATCGAAGGCCGACGCGCTCGTCGGGACCCACACGACGAGAGCCTGGTGATCGAGGAGCTCGACTGCCTGCTTCGCGACGCCGTGCGTCGGCGGATGGTTGCCGACGTTCCCCTCGGAGCGTTCCTCTCTGGAGGCGTCGACTCGTCGCTCGTCGTCGCGCTCATGCAGGCGCAATCCAGCCGGCCGGTGCGGACCTTCTCGCTGGGATTCACCGAGGCGGATTACGACGAAGCGCCGGCTGCCCGCGCGGTGGCCGCCCACCTGCGCACCGACCACACCGAGCTGTATGTCACGCCGCAGGATGCGCGCCAGATCATCCCGCGGCTGCCGGACGTCTACGACGAGCCGCTGGGCGACTACTCGCAGATCCCGACAGCCCTGGTGGCATCGCTCGCGCGGTCGTACGTGACCGTGGCGCTTTCGGGCGATGGCGGAGACGAGCTGTTCGGCGGCTACGTCCGCTACGTGTGGGCGGACCGGGTCAGGCAGGCGGTGCATCGATGGCCCGCCGGGTGGCGCCGGCGCATCGGCAGCACGCTTGGCCGCCTGTCGCCGGCGACCGTCGGGCGGCTGTATGGGCTGGTGGAGCGAGGCCTTCCGTCGCGCCTGCGGCAGGTGCACCCTGAGGAGAAGCTCGCAAAGCTCGCGAAGATGCTGGCGGCCGAGAGCGACGACGAGGCGTACGATCTGCTGGTGTCGGTGTGGACGGAACCCCGCCTGGTGGTTGGGCTCGTCGATGGCCCTCGTCCCGGCCCCGACGCGAACCGCGCGGCCGGCATCGACAGTTTCGTCGAGCGAATGATGCTGTCCGATCAACTGCGCTACCTGCCCGACAACATCCTGGTGAAGGTGGACCGCGCGACGATGGCCGCCAGCCTCGAGGCCCGCGCCCCGCTGCTCGATCACCGCTTGGCCGAGTGGGTGTGGCGCCTCCCGTTGCGGTTCAGGTGCCGAGATGGAGTCGGCAAGTGGGTGCTGCGCCAGGTGCTGGCGCGTTATGTGCCTGTCTCACTCTTCGATCGTCCGAAGAGCGGCTTCGGCATTCCAGTCGGCGCCTGGCTGCGCGGACCCCTTCGCGACTGGGCGGAGAGCCTGCTCGACGAGCGGCGGCTCGCGCGCGAAGGTTATCTCCAGCCGCGCGCCGTGCGCGAGGTGTGGGCGGACCATGTGGCGGGCCGGCGTGACGAATACGCGAGGCTCTGGGTGGTCCTGATGTTCCAGGCGTGGCTGGATCGCTGGGGCAAGTAGAACGGCTTGCCACGCCGAAGAGGGAAGGGCGAAGGCGGGAAAAGGCTAACGGGGCCTGGTGGCGGCGGCTTCCTCCAGGACCTGCACGAGCCTGGGCAGCACCACCGCTGTTGAGTATCGCGAAACCACCGTCCGTCGCCCGGCCTCGCCGAGCGATCGTCGCAGATCGGGGCGAGCGCACAGCAGACGCAACGCCTCTTCCCACTCGCGTTCACCGTCGGCCAGCAACCCGTTCACGCCGTGTTCGATGATCTGCCGGTTAGCGCCGACCGGAGATGCAATGACTGCGCGACCGCAGGCCATATACTGTACAACCTTGAACCCGCACTTGCCCCGCTCGAACGGCCGGTCCGGCACCGGCACGATGCCGACGTCAACGGTGTTGAGGTCTTCGACCTCGGTGGCTTCGCGCCAGGGGCGCACCCTCGCCCCCACATCGGTCAGCGTGCCCGCCGGGGCGCCGATCAACGTTACCTCGACCTTGCGCCCCAGCGACATCCGCTGGAAGACGCCGCGGAGCGCCTCGAGGTAGGGCGCGGTGATCGGCGAGCCAATCCACCCGATTCGGCAACCCGGGGCATCGACGGGGCGGAGCGGGCGATGATGCTCCGGGTCCACGGCACTGGGGAGGATCTCGACGCGGCGGGTGCCCGCCGCACGCGCGCGCGCGGCGACATACTCGTTGCCCGCAACCACGATCGCCGCGTGCCGCATGGTTTCGTCGATCTTGCGGCCGAGGAACCGCCGGACGACGCTCGAGCGATGGCTGTCGTAGCGGTGGAAAATCGCATCGTCGTAATCGATGACCGACGGGACGCCGCGGGGTTGTGCCAGGCGCTCCAGCGCGAACGGCCACCAGGGCAGTGCTTCACCCTCGATCCACAGGAGGTCGAAGCGCTGCGACCGCAGGAGCGTCGCGAGCCGCCGGATGCCGGCTGCGACGAGTTTTGGCCACGGCGCGGATCGGCCCGCGTACAGGGAGCTGAGGTACTCGTCGGGAAGCAACGGCGCGACCGTCACCTCGATGCCGTGGGCCCGGAGGGCGGGCAGGTACTGGTAGAAGCGGACGCGGCTGCTGGCGCCGAGCGACGCGTATCGACTGAGGAGCAGAACCGTCAAATCCCCTCCGGGCGCGGGCGGGTGGCCGCGCGTGGATCACTGCATCGGCTCGGGTTATGATACGTGATTACGCGCCGTGGTGGGCCAAGCTCGCGGCCAAGCTGGTCTTGGCCCGTCTCCCCGTTCCTTACCGCGTGTGGCGTCGCCTCGGCGTGTTCGTGCACGGGGCGACGCTCGACGTCGAGTTCGCCCGGCGCACGTTCAGCGAACATTTCGGACGTGTTCGGTCGTGGCTGCCGCCGTCGTTCAGCGTGCTCGAACTGGGACCTGGGGATTCTCTGGCTACGGCGGTCATCGCCGCCGAGCAGGGCGCATCCTCCACCTGGCTGGTGGATGCCAGTCCGGACGCCGGGCTCGACCTGGCACATTACCGCGCGCTCCTCGGGGGAACGCCCTGGGCAGCCGAGGGCGGAACGATGCTGGACGTCCTCGCCCGGGTGAACGCACGCTACGAGACGGCCGGACTCGCCAGCCTCCGGCAGGTGCCGGAGGGCAGCGTGGACTTTGTCTTTTCCCAGGCCGTCCTCGAGCATGTCCGGCGCGACGAGTTCGATCGAACCGTGGATGAGTTGTTCCGTCTGCAGGCGCCGGGCGGCGTGGCCTCGCACCACGTCGATCTGCAGGATCACCTCGCCTACAGCCTGAACTCGCTCCGCTTCCCGGCCCGCGTGTGGGAATCGGCCCTGTTCCGGTCGTCGGGCTTCTATACCAATCGCCTGCGGAACAGCGAGATCCTCCGCTCGTTCGAGAAGGCAGGCTACCGCGTCGTCGACGTCGACCGCGATCGGTGGCCGGCGGTCCCGTTGAGCCGACGGCGGCTGCATGCGGACTTCCGGCACTTCACGGACGAGGAGTTGAGGGTTCGCAGAATGGATATCCTGCTCTGCAAAGCGCCATGAACGCACGCATCCTGATGGTCGTCAACATCGAGTGGTACTTCCGGTCCCATCGGCTGGGCCTGGCGAAGGCCCTGGCCGCCCACGGCTTCGATGTGACGGTCGCGGCATCGGTGGAGCGGGGCGAGGCCGAGGCAATCAAGCGCGAAGGCGTCCGCTTCCTGCCGTTGTCGTTGCGGCGTCGTTCGACCAATCCCGTCCGCGAAGTGTTGACGATCGCCGAGTTGGTTCGTCTCTACCGGCGCGAGCGGCCCGACCTCGTCCACCATGTTACGGTCAAACCCATCCTTTACGGATCGATAGCCGCCCGGCTCGCAGGCACGCCAGCCCAGATCAACGCCATTCCCGGCCTCGGCTACCTGTTCCTCGGGCATGGGTTCCGCGGCCGTGTGCGCCGACGCCTGGCCATGCAGGCGTACAAGTGGGCGCTGGCCGGCCAGCGCAGCCGGACGATCTTCCAGAATGCCGAGGACCGGCGCCTGTTCGTCGCGCACGACGTGGTCCGGGAAGACCAGACGGTGGTGATTCGCGGCGCCGGGGTCAACGTGCAGAAGTTCGTGCCGCGGCCGGAACCGCCCGGCCTCCCGCTGCTGATGCTCGCCTCGCGCCTGCTGTGGGACAAGGGTGTGGGCGATTTCGTGGAAGCCGTCCGCCTGCTGAAGCGGGACGGCGTGCCGTGCCGCGCGATCATCGTGGGGAAGCCAGACACCGAGAACCCGCACGCGCTTCCCGTCGAGGTCCTGCGGCAGTGGGAAGCGGAAGGCACCGTCGAACTCTGGGGGCACCAGACCGACATGCCGAACGTGCTGAGCCAGGCGGCGGTCGTCGTGCTGCCGACGTTCTATCCTGAGGGCCTGCCCAAGATCCTCCTGGAGGCTGCCGCCTCCGCGCGGCCGATCGTCGCCACCGACGTGCCGGGCTGCCGGGAAGTGGTGCGGCACGGTGAAAACGGCCTGCTCGTCCCCCGGCGCGACCCGGGCGCGCTCGCGGGCGCGCTCGGCGAGTTGATCCGCGACCCGCAGCGACGGGCCGCGATGGGGGCAGCGGGGCGTGCGCGCGCGGAGGAGGAATTCTCCGAGGAACGGGTGTTCGCAGAAACCCTCCAGGTGTACCGCGACCTGCTCGGCGGTTGATCTCACCCTTCGCAGCACCCCTGTGGGAGTACAATCCCCTCATTCGGAGGTGTTGACTCTGCTCCAGGGTGCTCGGTGATGAGGGATACGGCTCTACTGGGTTTCGCGGCCGCCTTTGCGCTGGCCCTCGTGTCCACGCTCGTGGTGAGAACCCTCGCGCGGCGGCTGGGACTGGTCGCGCAGCCGTGCGCGGACCGCTGGCATCGGCGTCCAACCCCCGTGCTTGGTGGCATTGCCATCGCCGTCGGGTTCTCCGTGCCGGTCCTCGCGCTGGGTTCCCTGCACGAGGTCGGTCCCGTTGTGGCGCTTGCGTTGCTTGTCACCGGGATTGGTCTCGCCGACGATTTGCGGCGTCTCAATCCGGCTGCCAAGCTGGTGTTCCAGGCGATTGCCGCAGCCGGCGCCCTGTTCGTCGGGTACCGGTTGGGGTGGACTGGCTCGCTCACCATCGATTCGCTGCTCACCCTGCTCTGGCTCGTCGGTCTCGCCAACGCGTTCAACCTGCTCGATAACATGGACGGGCTGGCCGCCGGGGTTGCGGGCATTGGCGCGTCGGCATACCTGGTGCTCGCGCTCATGCACGGCACGGCCGCGGACGTCCTCATGCTGGCCGCCTACACGGGCGCCACCTGCGGGTTCCTGGTCTTCAACTTCCAGCCGGCCAGCATCTTCATGGGTGACGCGGGCAGCTTCTTCCTGGGATTCACGCTTGCCCTCCTCGCGGTGCGGTCTGGAGCCGACCTGGGTGCTGCCGGCACATCGGCCATCGTGATTCCCCTGGCCATCCTCTCTGTGCCGATCTTCGACACCACATTTGTCACCTTCGTGCGCAGCCTGGCCGGACGTCGTGTCTCGGTCGGCGGTCGCGATCATTCGTCCCATCGACTCGTGGCGCTCGGGCTGCCCGAACGCCGGGCGGTACTGGTGCTCTACGGCTTCGCCGGATTGGCGGGGGCTGCGGGGCTGTCGGCCTACTACCTCGACCTCAGCCACGCCAACATCCTGGTGGGATTGTTCCTCGCCGGCCTCACGCTGTTTGGCCTGCACCTCGCGCAAGTCCGCGTGTACGAGGGAGATGCGGCGCCGCCCGAACACCGGGGGACGGTGGCCGTCGTTCTGAAGGCCGTCAACTCACGCACGCGGCTGCTGGATGTCCTGCTCGACATCTGCGTGGTGACGCTGGCTTACTACACGGCCTACCGCATCCGGTTTGACGACGTGAAGTTCGTGGAGTTCTTTCCGCTGTTCCTCCGGTCCCTGCCGATCGTCGTGGCCACGACCATCACGTCGTTGTGGTGGACCGGCGCCTATCGCGGGATCTGGCGCTATTTCGGCGCGCAGGACGCCATCGTTCTCCTGAAGGGCACCGCGCTGGCCGCCATCTGCTCGGTCACCGCGATATCCTACTTCTTCCGGTTCGAGGGATACTCGCGCGCGGTGTTCACGATTTGCGGCGCGCTGACCTTCGCGCTCCTGTCGGCCGGGCGCGCCTCGTTCCGGTTCGTGCACGAGCTGGCCGGCAACTCCCGGGGGGCGCGTCGGCGGGTGGTGATCTACGGCGCCGGGGACGCGGGCTTGGCGGTGCTGCGCGAGACCCGGGCAGACCGCATCGCGGTCCATGTCGTCGGGTTCGTCGACGACGATCCTGCCACGCAGGCCAGGAGCGTCCAGGGTGTCCGGGTGATCGGTGGGTTGGACGCGCTCCTGGAGTTGCTCAGGCGTCGCGAGGTGGAAGGGGTGCTGGTGAGCAGCGCCGGGATCGGGGCCGACCGTCTCGATGTCCTGAGGCCGGCGTGCCGCGAGAGCGGGGTCTTCCTGCTTCGATTCCGCTGGGGGTTCCAGAACCTGCTAGCCGGAGAGCGCCAGCCAGCGTCGGTGGTCGTCGGGTTCGACGACCAGGACCAGGACGAGGACGAGGTCACGGTGGCGCCCGGCTGGTGACGCGGCCCGGATCTCGAGAGGGTCCTACCCGGCGCCGCGGCCGCCGTGGTCGCGCCACCAGGAAACTGACGTCCCCACGGTACGCGTCCGCTCGGGATCCTCATCCAGGCCGACCATCGGGCCGAGCAGTCCTTGCGGATGTCTCCTCCATGCAGCGACCAGCGCGGTCAGGCATTGCCCGACACATCCGCTGCCGTTGAAGTTGACGATCACGACGCCGACGCGCGGCAGGGCAGGGGCGCTGGCGTCAGGCAGCGACGCGTGATCCGCGGGACTATCGATCGGACCGATCACGGCGGGTGATGAGCTGGACCGCGAGCTTCGCGACCATCCGGCCGAACACCAGTGCGCCCGCGACGGGCAGCGAGATCGGCCGGAACCGCCCGGCTCGGTGCTTGGCGAAGTACAAGTAGGCGCTGCGGTGAAAGGCGCGGACCGACAGGGTCCGCGCATGACGCCGGCTCCGGCCCACGTCGTGGACGACGACGGCCGACGGCAGATAGACCGTGCGCCAGCCCGCCTCTTTCAGGCGCTTGCAGAGGTCAGCGTCCTCCCAATACAGGAAGAACTGTTCGTCCATGCCGCCGACCTGTGCGAAGGCGTCGGCCTTGACCGCCATGCACGACCCCGCCACCCAGTCCACCTCGCGCGGCGCGGCCGTCGAGGCATCGGCCAGCAGATCCCGGCGGGACAACGGGTTGTCGGGCCACATCCGCGTGAACAGCGACGTGCGCCCGGCAAGGCCGGTGAGCATCGTCGGGAAGCGCCGCGCCGAGCGCTGCACCGTGCCGCTGGGATTCTGCACCCTCGCACCCACGACCGCGGTGTCCGGGTGCGTGTCGAGGTAGTCGACCATCGCCTCAACGGCGCCTAGTTCCACGCGGGTATCGGGGTTGAGGATCAGGAGGTGGCGTCCGGCGGCGAGGCGTGCGCCGGTGTTGACCCCGGCCGAGAATCCCGGGTTGCGCTCCACCGGGAACACGCGGGTGACCGGGTAGCGCGCCTGGACGCGGGCAAGCTCCAGCGCAGAAGAATTGTGGTCGACGACGATGACCTCTCGACCTGGCGGCCCAGCGCTCTCGAGGGACGCGAGGCACGCGTCCAGTTCCTCGTACGACTTGTAGTTGACGATCACCACCGACACCGGGCACGTCCGGGCCGCGGACGCAGACGTCGTCCGCGTCCCCTCGCCCCCGTGCCGACCCAGTGACCCGCCGGTAGCGTTCATAGGTCTCTTGGGTTCCCCAGTCCCCCGAGATGCGCGTCTTGCGCGCTACCGCGCCGTCCGGCTCTGCATCACGTTTGTCGCCGACCGTCTCGAGACGGTGTCATCGTCGCATGATACTGGAGTCCCGCGTTCGGCCACAACCGGCCGCGACACGGCGCGTGCGTGCGATGAGTGTCGGCCTCCCCTATAATGGCGGGCGCAGGGACTTCCCGTGGAGCACACCTCTCTCGTCAGTGTCGTCATCCCCGTCTACAACTGCGGGCGGACCGTCGCCAGGGCGATCGAGTCGGTGCTCCACCAGCAGTATCCGGCGGTCGAGGTCGTCGTCGTGGACGACGGCTCGACCGACGACACGCGGGAGGCAGTCGCGCGCTTCGCCCCGCAGGTCCGCCTCGTGGCTCAGCCGAATCGCGGGGCGGCGGCGGCGCGGAACCGCGGCATCAGCGAGTCTCGCGGCAGATTCGTGGCGTTCCTCGACGCCGACGACGAATGGCTGCCGGGCAGGATCGAGAAAGGCGTGGCGCCTATGCTCGACGACCCGCCTGTTGGCGCCACGTTCTGCCGTCTGCACCGTGTCTACGCCGACGGGGACCACGACATCTACGGCGAGGCCTACAAGAAGTGCCGGACGTTTCCCGAGTACCTGTGGCCGTCGAGTTATGTGCAGACCTCTGGCGCCACGTGCAGGCGGAGCGCCCTCGAACGCGTCGGGCCGCTCGACGAGTCGCTCCAGTCGCACGATGAACTCGATCTCTGGATCCGAATCGGCGAGTCGTTTCGCATCGTCGAGATCGCTGAACCCCTCGCGGTGTTTCACGATACGCCGGGAAGTTATTCCAAGCGATGGGACGGTGCACGGTCGGAAGACGACTACTACCGGGTGATCGGGCGTGCGCTGGCGCGCTGCCCGGATCGCTACGCGCCCCATCGCGACGTCATCATGGCGGACGCGCACCTGCATTGGGGAATCCTCCACCTGGTGCGCGGCAACCATCGGCGGGCGCGCCTGTTCCTTCGACGCTCGCTGGCCGCTAGGCCGACCGTCACGGCGGCTGCACTGCTGGCCGGCGCCTGCCTCCCGCATCGCCCTGTCAGGGTCGGCCTGCAGTTTGTGAAGCGGATGCTGAACCGCGCGGCGGGCCGTGTACGCTCGGCCGAGGGCCCGCGGACATGACGGGCACCCGCCGCTCGACGATGACGGCCGTTTCGTTGACGGCGATCGTCGTGGTGAACCTGCTGGTTCTCGCGAAGTACGCCCCGCGCGTCGGCGTGCCCTGGATGATCCTCGCGGCCGGTTACCTGGGCGTTGTGACGGCCGGTGTCTATGGGTCGCGGCGGCGTCCCGGGTCCATGACGGCGTTGAGGCCTCTGCTGTTCTGGACCACCGTTGTCCTGGCCGCGCTGCTCTACCTGTTGATCCTCGACCGCGTTCCACCCGGCAGCGTGAGGGTGGACCGATGGTCGGCGATCACCGCGTTCAACGAGAAGCTGCTCGCTGGTGAATACCCCTATGAAGCGAGGACGCACCTGGGGAGCCGCGTGTCGGGCCTGCCGATGCTGTTCGCGTTCGGCCTGCCGTTCCAGTGGGCTGGAGACGTCGGATATCTGCAGGTGTTCGCGTTCGTCGTGTTTGCCGTCGCGTGCCAGCGACTGTGGGGGCAGAGGTTCGATGTCGTGCCGCCGCTGCTGTTGCTCGTGACGTCTCCGGCCAACCTGTGGGAGGTGGCCGCGCGAAGCGACCTGCTGAGCAACTCGCTGGTCCTGGTGATGTTCCTGTTTCTCTCCGAGCAGTGGCGCGGGAAGAAAACGCGGACGCGAATGGCGGCCCTCGGCGTGCTGGGAGGCCTGGTGGCCAGCACCCGGCTCGTCCTGGCAGTGCCGATGCTTGTCTACTTCATCGGGTACTTCAGGCGGGATGAAGTGAGGGCCGCGGTCACGTCGGTCGCTGTCGCGCTTACCGTCTTTGCTGCGACCATCCTGCCCTTCGTGCTCTGGGACCCGCGCCTGTTCCTGTCGAACAACCCGTTTGTCTGGCAGACCATCCTTGCGCCAATCCCCGTGCAGGCGGGCGCCGTCGTGGCGAGCGTGGCAGCCGGATTGGCGGCGGGCAGCCTCAGCTCGAAGTGCTTCTCTGCCGGCCTGGTCCTCTTCGCGACCGTGCTCGTCACGTTTCTGCTCGGCGCCTGGAACCAGGGACTCGAGAAAACCCTTATCGGAAGCGGCTTCGATATCTCGTACTTCGACCTCGCCCTGCCGTTGCTGCTGGTGCCGCTCCTCTTCAGCTGCCCCGCCGCTGTTCACATCCTCGAAGGCGGCGACCGTCCCGGGCCGAGTCCCGCGGAGACCGGCCGATGAGGATTCTCGTCACGCTCCACAACTTCCTCCCGGAGCCATGTTTCGGAGCCGAGCGGGTGGCGATGCGGCAGGTGCGTGAAATGCTGCGCGGGGGTCACGAGGTCGGCGTGCTCTACGCCGGCCGGCGACTTCCTTCAGCGGCGGAACTCGAGGCCGAAGGTCTGACCGGCGTGCGGTGCTACCGTGTGCCCTACGTGGCCCCCAGGGCCCAGGTCCTGCTCTCGATCGCAAGGCCACGCGCGGAATTCGCCTTTGCCAGCGCGCTGAGGCGGTTCCAACCGGACGTCGTCCTGTTTCACCACCTCGTTCGCTTGTCGCTGCGGTTGCCGGAGATGGCCCGTCGGCGTGGCTACCCGTCGGTGCTGGTTCTCCACGACCACTACCTGGCGTGCCCGTCGTATTCGCTCGTCGCATTCGACCAGCCGGTGTGTCCAGGCGGATCGCCATCCCGATGCACGCAGTGCCTTTATGCGGTTCGATTTGGCCGGAGCGTCCCGCCCGGGCTGCGGGAGGCGGCGTCGTTGCTGCTCGCGTGGCGAACACGGATTGTCGCTCGCGTCCTTGCCGCCGTCGACGGCGTGATCTCGCCGTCACGGTCGGTGCTGGCCGAAATCGGGGCCCGGGGCGTGACGCCGAGGGAGGCGGTGGTGATCCCGAACGGCAGCGATCCGGCCGCCGCCATTCAACCGCTGTCTCCGAAGGCCGGTGCCGTTCGGTTCGGGTACCTTGGCGCGATCCTGCCGAAGAAGGGTGTCGACATCCTCGCCGAGGCTTGTGCAGGTCCGCTGTCGCGCCTGCTGACGATCCGCGGCTTCCGCAACGAGAACGCGATCGCGGCCTTTCGGCACGCGCATCCCGGCTGCGCGGCGACGCTCGAACCGTTTGCACCCGGCGCCGGCAGCTTCCTGGACAGCGTCGACGTTGTCGTCGTGCCCTCGGACTGCCTCGAGAATCAGCCGTCGGTGATCGTCGAGTCGTTCGCCCACGGCCGGCCGGTTGTCGCGAGTCGTATTGGCGGGATCCCCGAGATGTTCAGCGACGGACGCGGCGGGTGGATGGTCCCGCCAGGGGATGTCGACGCGTTGCGCTCGTGCCTGACGAGGCTCTGCGAGGATCCCGACGAGATTTGCCGCGTCGCCTCCGGCATCCCGCCGTGGCCGTCGTGGAGCGAGGTGACCGGCAGGACACTCGGGGAGCTGGAGCGGGTCGTCCGGTCCGACCGGCCCGACGGGACGACGAGGGGGCGGCCATGACCGGGCGCCACGCGCCCGGTGCGAGTGCGGCGCTCGCCCGACGCAGCATGCTCGGCAACTTCCTGTCGTTGTCCGCGTCGGCGTGGACGTCGCAGATCCTGAATTTCCTGATCATCGTCTACCTTGCGCGGGTGCTTGGCGCCGACGCGCTCGGCCAGGTGACACTGGCACAGGCGGTCGTCCTGTATTTCCGGCTGGCGGCCGACATGGGCCTCGACATGTTCGGCAGCCGGCGCGTGGCGGCCGACCGGGAGCACGCCGCCGCGACGGTCGCCGAGTTGACAGGCTGCCGGCTGGCGAATGCGGCGCTCGCGGGAGGCGCACTCGTGCTGGCGGCGCTCGCCATCAACTGGATCCGCCCGGTCGGATGGCTGATGCTGGCGTTCGGCCTTTCGCTCGCGCCAGTGGCACTCTCGCTCGAGTGGGCCTTTGGCGGGCTGGAGCGGATGGAACTGGTCGGGCTGTCGCGCCTGACCGCCGCCGGCATGTGGTTCCTGCTGGTCGTGGCTCTGGTGCGCGGGGTCGGCTCCCTGCTGGTCGTGCCCCTGGCTTACGTGACGGGACTCTCTTGCGCGTCGTGCGTGCTGTTCCTGCTGTTCCGCCGCGCCTATGGTCCAACTCCCGTCCGGTTCAACCGGGCTCGCTGGACCGCCACGCTGCGCGAGGCCGCCCCGGTCGGCCTTTCGTTCATCGTCATCCAGGTCTACGTCGGATTCGGCCTCGTGGCGCTCGGATTGTTCGAGGGCGAGCGGGCTGCGGGCCTCTACTCGGCTCCGCAGCGGATCGTCCTGTTCCTGTCCACAATTTCATCGATGTTCGGGGCGACCATCTACCCGCGGCTTGCCGCGCTTCGCGTCCAGGGGCGGGAGCCGTTCGAACGCGTGATGCAGCTCGGACTCCGCGTGATGGTGCTGACCGGCGTGCCGCTCGCTGTTGGTGGGGCGCTCGTCGCGTCTTCACTCGTCCCCTTCGTCTACGGACCGGGATACGAGGACAGCGTGCCGGTGTTCCAGTGGCTCGCGCCGAGCGTGGCCCTGATCTTCACGAACGTGCCGTTTGGGTATGCCCTCCTTGCCGCCGGAAAGCAACGGTCGTACCTGCACGCGGCCATCGCCGGGGCGGTCGTCAACGTGGTCGCCAACCTCGTGTTGATTCCCCGCCTGCACCTGCTCGGACCCGCGGTCGCCACGCTGTGCGCGGAAGGTATAGTCCTGGTGACGCTGGTCTTCGCTTCCCGCCGTATCGCGCGGGTGGAGGCGAGCCGCACCGTGTTCGCGGCCGCCGCCTCGGCGGTGCTGATGGCAGGCGCGCTCCTCTTCGTCCGGCCCGCTGCGTTCCCGGTCCAGGTGGCTGCCGGCGCGGCGGCATACGCCGTCGGGCTCGTCGTGTTCAGGGCGGTCAGGCGGACAGACATCGCGATGATCCGCGACGAGTTTCTTGCCCGCTAGCCTGTGTTCCTCCCGGCCACCGTGCGCCTACCGGGTGGCGTCGCGGAGGATCAGATTGATGCTGCCCATCGCCAGGTCCGCCTGCAGTTTCAACGGCAGCTGGCGATCATCGGCGGAAATCCACAGCGTCATGGGCCGACCGACAATGGCGCCCGTTGCGTCAACAATAGTGGGCGTCACCCGGAAGGCCTGGATCGACGTCGTGCCAATCCGCACCGGCTCGGTCCGTCCAATAGCGAACTGGACCCGAAACATTTTCCCGCCGTCGCACACCGGCATCGTGAGGCGGGAGTTCTCCTTCAGGGGAACGGCGCGCAGGGCGTACAACGCCGAGAGCGCGTCCTGCGAGTACCGCCCCAGGGCGACCGACGATTTCACGTCCGTTGTCGTCTTGACCTCGTACTCCGCACGTTGCGCCGCATGATCGAATACCGTGATGCGCGTCCGCTGCCGGCGGCCTTCCTGGCTGTAAATCGAGCCGCGCTGAGGCAGGAGCACCCGCGAGTCGAGCAGGGTATCCGCCTTGTAGTAGAGCGTGTAGAGCTTCGACAGGATCCCGGTGGGACGCCCCTCGGCGACGATGTAGTACGCGGACGATCCTCCCGAGGGTCGCCTGTCCTTGACTGTGAGCGTGGCGACGCCTGCCGTCAGGTACGAAGACCACGCGATGTCGTAGGTGAGCGTTTCGCCCGGGCGGAACGGCACCGTCCTGTCCGTGGCGGGCGGGGCCGCGGGCCGGGTGGCCGCGGGCGCGGCGGCCTTCGGTGCCGCCGGCCGCCTCCGGGGCTTCTGGGCATCTGCATGGGCGACCCCGAGGAGCACAACCAGGAGGCCGACCGCCGCTCGCACGAGTCCGGGCGTCATCATTTTCTAGATCTTCTCCCCGATGGCCGCGTAATCCTGGTAGGTGAACAGGAGCGAATTGAGCTTGAAGACGTTGTCGTTGAACGTCTCGCCCACCTCGGTCAGTCCCGGGGCCACCTTGGCCAGCGAGGCGACCGGGGTGGGCTGGAGCTTGTCCCGCTCGGGGTAGGGCTCGCGATACCGAATCTCGACGCGCTGGAAGCCGCTCGCGATCAGGAGGTAGCGCAACGTGTCGGGGTGAATCGGATGCACGTGCGTGATGTCCCGGATGTAGCTGGCGAAGAAGGCGTACCAGCACGCCGGGTTGATCGTCTCGAGCGCGATCCGTGAACCAGGCCGCAGCTTGTGGTACGCCAGATCCAGCATCCGTACCAGCTGGTCGGCCTGGAAGTGCTCCACCACCTGCACGGCCAGCACGCCGCCGAGCGAGCCGTCCGCCTGCGCGTCCAGGTACTGAACCGCGTCGCCTTCCGCGACATCGAGGCCGCGCAGCCGGCACCGTTCGACCATCTCGTGGTTGATGTCCACCCCGCGGCTCTTGATGCCGTAGGTGCCGAGCAGTTCGAGGAACTCGCCGCGGCCGCAGCCGATATCAACGACGTCCGACGAGCCTTCGAACAAGGGCAGGTAGTCGAGCGCGCGTGTCCGGATGTCCTCGGTCGAACCGCGGAAGGTGTCCTCGAACCCGACGTACTTGGCTGAGTCGAGCCACGTGCCGAGTGTTTCCGGCCGCGGATCGGCGGCGCTCGGGGCCGGAGCGCCTGCGGTCGGCGCGGCGGGCGTCGTCG
>Ga0209744_1000207_pt1 | contig 19189 bp, 19 predicted proteins | sample BarGraNGADG00311_2_FD_184494 | JGI IMG/M metagenome (GOLD analysis project Ga0209744, IMG submission 184494) | Arctic peat soil microbial communities from Barrow, Alaska - Barrow Graham LP Ref core NGADG0004-311 (SPAdes) (version 2) | ecosystem: Environmental > Terrestrial > Soil > Wetlands >... | reverse complement strand
ATTCCATCAGATAGAATTATTAAAACTGGAAGCCCGATGTATGAGGTTCTGCACTATTATAATGACAAAATCATAAACTCACATGTATTGGATGAATTGAAGATAAAGAGTAATGAATATTTTCTCGTTTCCTACCATCGGGAGGAAAATGTGGATTCCGTTCAGAACTTCGAAGGATTTGTTAATATATTAAATGAGATTGCATCTGGTTACAAACTTCCTGTTATTGTCTCTACTCATCCACGAACCAGAAAAATGATTGATTTAAAGAAGCCTCATTTCAATCAGAAAATTCGTTTTCTTAAACCTCTTGGTTTCACCGATTATGTGAATTTACAGATAAACGCAAAGGCAGTTCTTTCTGATAGCGGAACTATTTCTGAAGAGTCGTCCATTCTTAATTTCCCGGCATTGAATTTAAGGGAAGCTCATGAGCGACCGGAAGCAATGGAAGAAACATCCGTATTGATGGTAGGTCTAAACAAGGAAAGAGTACTCCAGGCGCTTTCAATTATTGAGAAGCAGGAACGGGGTGAAAAACGTAATCTGCGGTTGGTAAATGACTATTCTATGCCTAATGTTTCGGAAAAAGTGGTTCGGATTATCATTTCTTATACTGATTATGTTAACCGTGTAGTTTGGGAGAGATAGTTATATGAAAGTCCTTTTTTTAATGATAGCCTATCCCGACGTAGCTAAGAACACCAATATGTACACTGATCTGACCACTGAATTCCAAAAAAATGGTCATGAAGTATATGTAGCTGCACCTGATAATAATTCTACCGGGATTTTTACTGAAGGCAATATTAGAGTATTGAGAATAAAGACATTTCCTCTTTTCAATATTTCAGTAATAAGAAAAGGTATTGCAAATGTTTTGTTACCTTTTCAATACAAAAGGGCAATTATCAAATATTTTAATAATATAAGATTTGACCTTGTTGTTACTCCTACTCCACCAATAACCTTTATCGGAACAGTCGTTTTTTTTAAAAATAAATACGGCTCAAGGATTTATTTGATTTTACGTGATATTTTCCCGCAAAATGCAAAAGATCTTGGTTTGATAAAGAGCAATTTCGTTTTTAGCTTTTTCAGGAACAAAGAAAAAAAAATGTACCAAATAGCTGATTCTATCGGATGTATGTCTCAGAAAAATATTGATTACGTACATTCTCATAATCCTAATGTCGACCCTAAAAAACTTCATCTATTACCAAACTGGACTCGAGTTATTGAAAAGTCTAGCACCCGGCAGGATATTAAGTCAATGTATAATTTGAATAATAAGTTCGTCGCGATATTTGCAGGTAATTTCGGTATACCACAGAAAATTGAATTTCTTATTGAGGTTGCAGAGATAATAGAAGAAAAAAAAGACATTCTTTTTCTTCTGATTGGAGAGGGTACGGAAAAGAATAAAATCAAAAAGATGGTATTTGACAAAGATCTCAAGAATATCCGGATTTTAGATCAATTGCCACGTAAAGAATACTTGGAATTATTAAATGAATGTGACATAGGCTTAGTAAATCTTTCAGAAAAATTTACCATCCCGAATATTCCTTCACGAACATTATCATATTGGTCCGCTAAACTCCCAGTTCTGGCAGCGATTGATAAGAATACGGATTATGGTGAAACTCTGAATAGATGTGAAGGAGGATTGTGGTCTGTCACAGGAAATAAAGAGGCTTATATAGCTAATTTGCTCATGTTCTACAATAATCCTGAATTAAGAAAACTGATGGGAGAAAATGGTTATAAGCATCTAATTCATGAATTAAATCCAGAAAGAGCATATAAAACAATATTATCAAGGATTTAGTATTCTTATTATCAGATACGTTCTAACGATATATTGAGATAAATTTTAGTTTTATAATTCTAGACAAATATTAGATTCCCATAAAATATCATCATTTTAGTATTCTAGTTATTAACATTAAATTATAAGAGATTATTTGATTCAACGCAAATTAAGTAACGACAACAGAATTTCTATTATATTTATTTTTGAATAATAATAAATATAAACAAGAATGCATGAAAGAAGTGACGCATACCTATTTTTTGAAACCATTCCTAGATTCTATAATCGCTCTCTTGATATTAATAATTTTGAGTCCAGTTTTAATTGTTTCGATTTTTTTAATAATATTCTCATCCAGGGGTCCATTTTTTTTTATTCAAGAACGGATTGGGAAGAAAGGTAAAGTATTTAAACTTTACAAACTTCGCACCATGACACACAAAACGCGTGATGCTGATCGAGAGATATTGAAGGGAGATCCTGAATTGACCAAAATCGGAGTATTGCTGAGACGATTTAAAATTGACGAGATACCACAATTTATCAACATTTTGAAGGGTGATATGTCGATTGTTGGTCCAAGACCCTGCCTTCCTGAACAGTTAGAGGACTTTGACAAGAATGGCTACCGTAGAATTGAAGTGAAGCCAGGATTAACTGGACTGGCACAAATAAATGGGAATATCCATCTAAGTTGGCCAGAACGGTGGGTATATGATAAAGAGTATGTGGAAAACATTTCATTTTGGCTCGATATTAGAATTATATTCACAACAATTTCCATTGTTATCTTTGGGGAAGACAAATTTATTAAACATCCACATGTATAAGATAATGGTTATAGGATCAGTAAAGTCAACTGCTGAGACAATTCAGGCTCTTGTTCGTCACCAAATGAACATTATTGGCATATTGGGTCATGAGCCATTGCATAAAGAAAAGATCTCTGGTTGGTTCGACTTAAAAAGCTTGGCAATTAAGTGCAACATCAGTTACAAAAGCTTTAATAAAATTAATGATAAGGCAAATATTGAATGGGCTGCGGCTAAAAAACCTGATATAATTTTCGCTGTTGGTTTTTCTCAATTGTTAAGTGACGAATGGCTAAATTTACCATCATTAGGATGCATTGGTTTTCACCCCACTTGTCTCCCTAGAGGCCGGGGAAGAGCACCAATGGCTTGGATTGTGCTTGAAGAAAGGTGTGGTTCTGCAACTTTTTTTTTAATGGGGAAAGGAATTGATGATGGGCCGATTTTTGCTCAAAATATCTTTCAACTGGATGAAAATGATGATGCTGGTTCCGTCGAAACAAAAATTATTGATTCAATGAACCTTTCACTGGACAATTGGTTGCCTTCTCTGAAAAAAGGAATTTGGAATCCAATTCCCCAAGATGATTCTGGTGCAACCTGGTTTGGAAAACGAAATCAGGAAGATGGATTAATTGAGTGGAACAGAGAAGCACGAGAAATAGATCGTTTGATTAAAGCTACTTCCAGACCTCATCCGGGTGCTTACACTTATTTTAATAATAATAAATTAATTGTATGGTCTTCAAATGTTGAAGATTGCCTACCAATTAAGGGAGTCACCGGAAGAATTCTTCTAAAAGATAAAGATGAAAATTGTCTAGTTCAATGTGGTAGCGGACTTATTTGGATTAAAGAAAAGGAATTTTCGGGAAGTACTATATTAAAAGTAGGAGATAAACTCGGTTATAGTATTGAAGATGAAATACATAAAATTTGGAAAGAACTTAATAGACTGACAAAAAATGAATAAAGTTGTAGTTATTGCTCCTCATCCTGATGATGAAGTGTTAGGTTGTGGGGCTACAATTGCGAGGCATAGTGCGCTGGGAAATGAAGTTATTGTTATTATAGCAACTAATGCCGCAAGAGGTGCGCCTGAGTTATATAATGAGGCTGATGTCTCTAAAGTCCGGATAGAAACTATGGAAGCACATAAAATATTAGGTGTTCATGAAACAATCTTTATGGATTTTCCAGCGCCTGCTCTGAACGCTTTTCCGTTGTATAGAATATCTCTAGCATTTTCAGAAGTCTTTAATAGATTTAAACCAACATTTTTATACCTACCTCATCCGGGAGACTTACATCTGGATCACAAAGGAGTGTACTATGCAGCGCTAGTTTCAGCCCGACCGCAAGGTGAGGATAGAATTTCAAATATTTATTGTTATGAAACTTTATCTGAAACAGAATGGGCCCCAAAACAAGGTAATAATTCCTTTGTTCCTGATCATTTTGTAGATGTAACTGACTATTTTGATAAAAAAATACATGCTATGCGCTCTTTTCAAAGTCAACTTAGAGAATTTCCTCATTCACGTTCGCTGGAGGCTCTGATTGCATTAGCATCTTTTCGGGGAGTAACAGTTGGTGTTAAAAGGGCTGAGGCCTTTGAAGTGGAAAGACAGATCGTATGAATTAATATTGCTTCTGTATAGATAGGTTTGCAGTTATAAAACTGTTTTCTAATAGGTGTATCTAAACTCTCATTTTCGGATACAAACTTCCATTCTAATTTAATTCTAAAAAAAAAAATCAAAAGCGTTAATATTCAGTTTTGCTGTAATATTTGCCAGGTAACATGATTTACAAAAAAGGATATATGAGATTATACTTGACATCTCTGACTTTGACCATATTACTGACAATAACAAGTATTTCGGGTGTCAGAAATTTGAATTCGACGTTTGGTATGTTGATAATCTATCATTACTTTTGGACATTAAAATTATTAAAAAAACAATCCTGAAAACTGTTAAATCAGAAGGAATTGACTACAGTACTTCTGAAACGATGACTAAATTTACCGGAGAATAAATATTTTAAAGTATGGATACCTATTTGGAGTTATTGGAAGAACTATTTGAAAAAGATAAGAGTAAGATTAAAATGGAGGATAAATTCCGTGATTATGAGGAGTGGGATTCACTTACACTTTTGGGACTTGGAGCATTGATTCACAATGAATATGGAATTACAATACCCAGAACAGATTTTGAAAAAATTATTACTGTGGGGGAATTGTTTAATTATATTGAGACACATAAATAATATTAGTTAATGGATAGTATTTACGATCTTGAATCAAGGAACATATTGATTACTGGTGCATCATCAGGAATAGGTCGTCAATGTGCAATAACTTGTTCAAAAATGGGCGCTCGTCTCATTCTGATCGGTCTGGAAAAAGACAAGCTCTCAGCTACTATAGATATGCTGGACGGTTCAGGCCATATCTGTTATGACCAGGATATCACTGAATATGATAGGCTTGAACCATTGATTAAAGAGTCGGTTGACAAGGTTGGTCCTGTCAGCGGTTTTATTCATTCCGCTGGTATAGAAATGAGCAGACCGTTGAAGATTCTTAAAGCTGAAAACTATGAAAAGGTGATCGGTGTTAATGCTATTGCAGGATTTGAAATCATACGAATACTATCCAAAATAAAATATCTTGCTCCGGAGGGGGCTAGTTATATTCTGATATCCTCTGTAATGGGGGTATTAGGTGATATAGGAAATATCGCCTACTGCAGCAGCAAAGGTGCATTGATTTCAGCTGGAAAAGCAATGGCCCTCGAGCTTGCTCCAAAAAAAATCCGTGTAAACTGTGTGCTGCCCGGAGTTATTCAAACCGAGATGGCGATGGCATTATTCAATACTATTTCTGACGAATCTAAAAACTCTATCCTGAAGATGCATCCGCTTGGACTTGGAAAACCTGAAGATGTCGCAAATGCTTGTGTTTTCTTACTTTCAAGTGCCAGCAGATGGATTACCGGAACAAATTTCTTAGTTGATGGAGGATATAGTGCACACTAATTATTAATACATAAATTATGGATGTTAAAATTTCTCAAATAGCTACAGATCTTTTCCGGAAAGTATCTCCGGTACGAGAAATTATGAATTTTGCTGATCCCTCAAATCTTCGAAAATATGGAATAGATCCCGATAATCTCATTTCATTTGGGGGTGGTTGGGTAAACCACAAGTCACCGAAAAAGCTGGCTGAAGCATATAAGAACATAGTTGACGATGAAATAAAATTTCATTTTAGCGGTGGGTATTCTCCCACAAATGGAGAGAAAAGTGTAAAAGATGCTATAGTGAAGTTTGAAGAAGCTTTATATGGAACAAAAAATCTTACATACGAAAATATTGTTATCGGACATAGTTCTTCTCATCTGACAAGTTTGCTCCTGAATGTTATACTTGATGAGAATGACCAGATCTGTATGCTTGATCCTTCTTACTGCAATTATCCATTGCAGATTAAAGTGTCTACAGGCTCTCATGTTTTGAGGTTCCCGGTGATCGATGAACATAATTTTGAATACATAGCCAACAAGAAAGAAACAATTGAAAATTTCAGGAAATTTTTATTAAAGAACAAACCGAAAGTTGTGATGCTCATTTCACCTGACAATCCAACATCAAAAATTTTATCGGACGAATTCGTGAAAGCAACTCATGATACAGTAAAGGAATATGGTGGCGTTATTGCAATGGATTTTGCATATAAGGAAATATATTTTGGTGATTACCCTGATTACTTCTCATGGGGGCAGGATGAAAATTTTATCTCGATCCGCTCTAATTCAAAATGGTGCAGAGGGCTTGGACGACGACTGGGATGGATAGAGGCTCCGAAATATGTAACAGATGCCTTTGAATCTCTCCAGAACTCCACAATTCTATCTCCGGACAGACTTCATCAGATGGCTCTTACAGATTATATAAACAGTGCCATATCTGATAATTCACTGATTCCGTATGTAAATGAAATAAGAGCTTTGTATAAAGAAACTGCCAGAGTAACAATTGACGCAATAAATAAATATATAGGGCTGCCTTGTCTGGAACCTGACGGAGGACTCTATACATGTATACGCGTCGATAAGAACAGTGCGGAATTTGTTGAAGATGTTTTAAAGGGCACAGGTGTCCTTTTTGTTCCCGGCTGGGGATTTGGCAAGACTGTCGCTCATTCAGTTAGATTATCTTATGGTCCCCTGGTTTATGAACATGGACTGATTGAAAAAGGTCTGGAAAAGGTGGGGAAATTTTTAAAGAAATGAGGGTACTTATTACCAGAAAAATAAATAGTTCAGCAAAAGAGTTACTTGAAAAAGCCAGTTTCGAGGTAGTTTCATTTGATGTTAATAAGCCTTTGGACCCACAATATATTTCTGAAAATATTGATAAGTTCGACAGCATACTTACATGTGTTTCAGAAAAAATCGACAGAAACATAATGCTTAAGGCAAAAGGGAGGTTGAAAATTATTTCAAATATGGCTGTCGGATTGGACAATATAGATGTTGAGTCTGCGGCAGAACTTGGAATCAAGGTTTTCAATACACCAGGTGTAGTCACAGGACCAACGGCTGACTTGACCCTTTCAGTAGCATTTGCCTTGCTGCGGAAGGTAACTGAAGCAGATAATTTTGTCAGAAAAGGACAGTGGAAAGCATGGGATCCTGAAATTTTCCTTGGGCGAAATTTTAGCTCTCTTATCTGGGGAATTATAGGATACGGGAATATAGGAAAGGCTGTAGCCAAACGACTTAGTGGGTTTGGGATGAGCATCATCTTCTATGATCCGGTTGAGATCAGATCAGATAATTTTGCCAAATACACCGGAGTTGAGGAATTATTGATTACTTCCGATGTTATTTCATTACACCTGCCATTAACTGATGCTTCAAGAGATTTTTTTAATCTGGAAAAATTCTGTCTGATGAAAAAAGATGCCCTGTTGATTAATATGGCAAGGGGAGGGGTTGTTAATTCATCTGATTTGCTTGAAACATTGAAGCAAAAAAGAATTGCCGGGGCGGCTCTTGATGTTTTTTCTCCTGAACCAATTCCATTTGGCCACGAAATACTATCTTTTAAAAATGTCCTGCTGACTCCACATATTGGCACTGCTACTGTAGAGTGCCGAAAAGAGATGGCTGAATACGCTGCGAAAAATATTATTAGTAATTCTAAATTCTGAGCTATGACTAACAAGTATAAAGATGATTTTGAGATAATATTCAAGAAAGTTATTGGAGTCAATACTGTGACTGATGACATGGAAATGAACAACATAGCAGAATGGGATTCATTAAAACAGGTACAATTGATAGCTGAACTCGAAGAAAAACTCGGACTTGAGTTCGATTTTGAAGATATCATTACCATGACAAGTGTAAAAAAAATTGATTCAGTGTTGAAAAAATTTTAACACGGATGAGGGAATATCAGAAAATTGACAGAGGACTGGATTTTAAGTATTCTTCAGTCTACTCATTATTATATGATAAGTATCTAAATAATCCCGAAAAAGAATTTGTTTTTAGCTTACAGAAATCGGATCACGAGGTATACACATACCGGCAATTTATCTCAAAAGTAATTAAAGTAAGACTATTCCTCGAAAAAACCGGACTGAAAAAAGGAGATTCAATAAATCTTATTTTACCTAATTCAGCTGATTTTTTGGTTTTATATTTTGCTGCACTTTCGTCAGGCATAATTGTTTGCCCTATTAACTACAGCCTTGTTCCAAGAGAGATAGCTTATATTGTCAATGATAGTAAAAGTAAGATCCTTTTTACTGATGAAGAATATATCAGGAAGGTCGAAGACATTCTTCCGGAAATTCCTGGTATAAGGAAAATAATTATTTTTAGCAGGAATCAGGCAGATGTGAAATATTTTAACCTGTACGAAGCGATAGATGATTCTCCTTGTGAGATCATTGGACACGATAATATAAATCTGGATGATAAGTCAGTAGTTATATATACATCTGGCACCAGTGGCAATCCAAAAGGGGTTACTCTTACTCATGCCAATCTGCTGGCAGATGCTCAGGCTATTGCTGAATGGTTCTCATTTGATGAGGAAACCAGAACTTTATGCATACTTCCTCTTTTTCATAATAATGGACAGGTAGTAACATTTCTTGCCCCTTTATGGGCTGGCGGAAGTACGATAATGATAAAAGGAAATGTCAGTTTGATAGCTTTCTGGGATCTGGTTGAAAAATATAAAGCAACCTGGACCAGTGTTATTCCAACTATTTTATCAGTTCTCCTTTCCTTTAAACGAAAGAGGAAGGATAATCAGATGAAGGGAATAATTTGTGGTGGTGCATTATTACCACGAAGCGTTCAGCTACAATTTGAAGAAATCTATAACGTACCTGTGTTTGAAGGCTACGGACTTACCGAAACTACTTCATTTTCATGTTTTAATCCTTTGAAAGTTAATGATCGCAAGATTGGGTCGATAGGAAAGGAATTACCTGTAAATGAAATGTCAATAATGGATGATGAAGGAAATATACTACCCGATAATTCAGTAGGTGAGATTTGCATCCGGGGTTATAATGTATTTCTTGAATATTGTAACCTGCCAGAAAGAGACAAAATTGCATTCAGGGGGGGATGGTTTCACAGTGGCGATTTCGGATTTAAGGATAGTGACGGATTCTATTATATAAGCGGAAGGAAAGATGATTTAATAATAAAAGGAGGTGAGAACCTCTATCCGCGTGAAATTGAAAACGTAGTCTATATGCATCCTGCAGTTAAAGATTGTGCTGCAATAGGTATTGATCATCCTATATGGGGTCAGGATGTAGCCATATTTATAGAAGGAAAGGAAAATATGGTAATGACGAGTGAAGAAATCCGAAAATTTTGTGAGGATAAAATTGCCGTTTTTAAAATTCCTTCAAAAGTCTATTTCATAAACGAGCTATCAGGGTTGAATGAGATTCCAAAAGGTCCTACAAAAAAAATCCTCAGAAAGGAACTGGAAAAATTCTATAAGGAAAACCTTGCTGACAAATCATGATTAAAATTGATACCTTAATTAATAATATTAATAATTCAAATTGCTATTTAGTTCAGGATCAGGAAAAGGGTAAGTGTATTGTTATTGACCCTGGCAGCCGAAATGCTGACAATATTTTGGAATTAATACAAAAAGAGAGATTTTTTCTGGATTATATCATACTGACCCACAGCCATTTTGATCACATTGCAGGTGCCGGTTCACTTTCAAGTAAACTTAACCCAAAGATTATCTCCTCAAGATTGTGTTCTGAAAAAATTCAGGATCCCATTAAGAACCTTTCCTATTTTACTGACTTTGGTATAATAGTAGCACCCCAGGCCGATATTTGCATTGAAGATATGGACAACAATTTACTTGAATGGAATGACATTCCTATTAAATTCTATCATTCACCAGGTCATACCAAGTGCAGTATCCTTGTACAGATTGAAAAAAAACTATTCACAGGAGATACATTATTAAAGGGTATCGAATCAAAAGTAATGCAACCTGACGGAAACCGGGAGGAACTAAAAAAATCATTGATGAATATATACGAAACCATACCTGGAGATACATTAATATTGCCAGGTCATGGAGAATCATTTATGTTAGAAACACAGGATTTAAAAGTCTCATTGAACAAATGATAAAACCATGGCATTTTTGAAATTCAATAACATCGGAATCACTGCAATATCAGCATGTGTGCCAAAAAAAATTCAGAAAAATTCGCAGTTAAGTGATCTCATTGCAAAGGATGAGTTGGAAAACCTGATCAACACTATAGGGATTAAAGAAAAAAGAGTAACTGATCCGGAGGTTTGTGCCTCTGACCTGTGTTATTATGCTGCAAACAAATTGTTTGAATCAACAAATATTCAGCGGGATTCGATTGATGTCCTGATATTCATGTCACAGGATGGCGATTACAAAATACCTGCGACTGCTCCCAGTCTGCAGCACAGGTTAGGACTGCCGAAAACAACAGCTTCATTTGACATAAATCTGTCGTGTTCTGGTTATATTTATGCTTTATCGACTGCATTCGCATATGCTTCACTGGAAGGAATTAGAAGGGTACTTCTGCTAGATGGTGAAACATTTTCAAAATTGATCTCGATGAAAGATAAATCCAATGCACCTCTGTATGGAGATGCAGGTAGTGCCACTATAATTGAAAAAGGTGAATTCGGACATTCTTACTTCTCTCTGAATTCGGATGGTTCTGGTGTGAATGTTCTGAAAATAGATGCAGGAGGGGCTCGGAATCGTACTACAGTAGAAAATCTTGCTGAAATAGAAGTGGAAGATGGAAATTTCCGTTCTCCCCACCAGCTATATATGGATGGCATGGAAGTTTTTAATTTTGCCATGATGTGTGTTCCAAAAGATATTAAAAACCTTTTAACATTTGCAGGGAAAGAACTTAGTGATCTGGATTTGATTGTATTTCATCAGGCCAATAAATTTATGACAGATTATTTCATTAAAAGATTAAAATTCAACAATGAAAAAGTCCCATATTCAATTGACAGGTTTGGAAATACCAGTTCAGTTTCAATCCCGCTTACTATCGTTTCGGAAATATCAGGAATGAACAGGAAAAATGTTGTGATGTCTGGCTTTGGTGCCGGTCTGTCGTGGGGATCGGCATTAGTGGATTTGTCATCTTCAAACTTGCTGCCATTGAGTGAAATATAATAGCATATGTTAGATTTTCTTAAATTTCATCATATTGGATTTGCGACTGACAATCTTGATGAAGCAAAGTCTTTTTTCGTAAAACTGGGATATACCCCTGGAGAAGATACTTTTGTACCTTCACAGAAGGTAACTGTATGCTTTCTTAATAAAGGAGGACAACCACAGATTGAGCTCATTACAAGTGCAGGAACTGACTCTCCTGTAGATACAATTCTCAGGAAGGCTGGCCCTGGTCCATATCATCTCTGTTTTTCTGCCCCGGATATTAATGCTGCTATAAAAAGCCTTAAGAATGAGAAGTTTATCATTCTTAATAAACCGGTGTTGTCAAACGCTATTGATGATAATAATATTATTTTTGCATATAAGAAAAGTTACGGGCTCATAGAAATAGTTGAAATTAAGGACAAATGATTGATGATTTTTTAGTAAAGAGTGGAACTTATCTTATAACAGGCGCTGCATCGGGTATTGGAAAAGAGGTGGTGAAAATTCTGCTAAAATCTTCAAACAGGGTTCTCGCAGTCGATAGAGATAATGAAAAACTTAATCTTCTCATAAAAGAGATAAATTCAGAGCGTCTCGATGTAATTCATGGGGATATAACTATATCAGATACAAGAAATCGCATACTGGCCTATAACGAAAATTTTGATGGCGTAGTTAACTGTGCCGGAATAATAAAATTAATACCATTCCGGTTTATAAGAGAGGACATGCTGACTGAGATGGATAGGAATAACTATGAAGCCCCGGTATTACTTAATAGTTCCTTGTTAAAAAAAGGGAAAGTAAACCAAGGTGGTTCTATAATATTCCTTTCTTCAATTATGAGTGTAATAAGTACTCAGACAAATGCTATTTATACAGGAACTAAGGCAGCTTTGGCAGCCGTTACAAAGACAATTGCCTTGGAAGTTGCGCCAATGAATATCCGAGTAAATTCCATATCTCCGGGTTTCGTAAATACACCAATGCTTGATTACATAAAACTGCAGACAGATATAAAAGAGGCAGAAGCAAACCACCCTCTTGGTCTCGGTGAACCAGAAGATGTTGCTAATGCTATAATTTTTTTATTATCTGATGCTGCAAGATGGATTACAGGTACTAACTTAATAATAGATGGAGGTTACTGTGCAAAATAAACGACTTTTAATAATAGGAGCAGGAGGATTTGGCCGAGAAATTGAAGACTGGCTAGAAGTTTATCCTTCTGATAAGAAAGACTGGACCATTGGAGGTTATATCGATGACAATCTCGATGCATTGTCAGGATATAAAACTAAATACAAGATACTTGGAAGGATAAATGAATTTAAGTACTCAGAAAATGATTATGGTATCATTGCGATAGCTGATACATCTATAAAAGAGAAAGTTTATAATTCTCTGAAAAACAGTCTGAAATTTTACACATTCATACATCCGACAGTTATTGTGGGAAGTAATGTTGAATTTGGAGAAGGAGTTGTAATATATCCAAATACAATAATTTCGACTAATTGCAAGATTGGAAAACTTGTTTCTATGGGATGTGGAAACCATATTGGTCATGATAACTCTATTGGTGATTTTTCTTCGCTAATGGCAAGTATTGATATAGGTGGAGGAACTAAAATAGGATCAAAAGTTTACATTGGAAGTAAAGCCACCATATTGCCTCAAAGAAAAATTGCCGATTTAGTAAAAATCAGTTCAGGTTCTGTTGTAATTAATAATATTCATACCGCCGCAACATATTTTGGTAACCCAGCCAGTAAGATTTAGACCAATTTTTTCTGAATCTGTATTAATATTTGACTACTACGCGTTTTAACTTTCATATTCCAGACACATGAATTCAAAAATATGGCTTTCATCACCGCATATGAGCGGTAATGAAATGAAATATATTGATGAAGCATTTAAAACAAACTGGATTGCTCCACTTGGTCCAAATGTGACAGCATTCGAAAATGAATTAGCTGAATATCTGAATATTGGCCATGTAGCCGTGCTTACATCAGGGACTGCAGCTATACACCTTGCTCTCATCATTCTCGGAGTAAAGAGAGGCGATGATGTAATTGCTTCATCTTTTACTTTTTCAGCTACAGTTAATCCTATTGCATATCTCGGTGCGAATCCAGTTTTAATTGATTCAAGCGAAGAAACCTGGAATATGAGTCCTGAATTGCTTGAAAAGGCAATAACTGACAGTTTGGCAAAAGGTAAAAAGCCTAAAGCCATTATAATCGTTCATCTTTATGGCATGCCTGCAAAAATTGTTGATCTTATTGGTATTGCAAAAAAGTATGACATTCCTGTTGTCGAGGATGCCGCAGAAGCTCTGGGGAGCAGGTATAACGGAAAGGCATGTGGTACATTTGGCGATATTGGAATACTATCATTCAATGGAAATAAAATAATAACAACTTCAGGAGGAGGCGCATTGGTTTCTGCCAACCAGGACTATGTAAAGAAAGCGCGATTCCTGGCTACACAGGCCAGAGATCTTGCTCCGCATTACCAGCATTCGCAGATCGGGTATAACTATAGAATGAGTAATGTCTTGGCAGGTATCGGACGCGGACAACTGGAAGTTGTTGAGGAAAGAGTGTTGCAACGAAGGGCAATTTTTGATTTTTATTTTAAAAATATGAATCACTTCAAAGGTATATCATTTGTACAAGAAAATCCAGCTGCTTATACGAACAGATGGTTGACCACAATAATCGTTGATCCCAAAATAACAAATGGAATATCATGTGATGATCTGCATAAGGTATTAGAAAGCGACAATATTGAAACTCGACCATTATGGAAGCCAATGCATTTACAACCAATATTTAGAAATTGTTCTGCATATACAAACGGGGTATCTGAAAAGCTATTTAAATTTGGGCTTTGTCTTCCTTCAGGATCTAATATGAATGAAAAGGATTTGAACCGAGTACTGATTCAAATTAATAAAGTACTCGCTTAAATATCAAATAGATGCTAAGGGAGTTTCTTTTATTTCAGTTTATATCATCAGGGAACGAACCTGAAAGCGAAGATTTTAATATATCTTCTGCTCAAATAAAAAATTCATTGCTAAAACAAATACTGAGTGAATATTTCACCTTCAACATTAACTGAAAAAAATAGGATTGAGATTTTTTTCATTAATCTGATAATTCTGTGTTATTTATTCAGGACAGCTCTTCCTGTATTTAAATTTCCATTTATACTGTTTTACGCATGTTTTATAGTCTATGTAGCAGTATTTCTAAGGGATAAATTATTAACCGCCTTGAAAGATTTTTTTAATAATTATTCACTGCTACTTTCTCTTGCACTTCTTTTAGTCATTTCATATTTATTTTCCAATAAATATTATCTGATTATCTTCAAGGATGTTACGAATATGTTCATTATATTTTCATTGGTTTTCATGGCACGGATTGTTATAAAGGGTGAAAATGAACTTAAATATTTCGTTTCAAGTCTTGTTTATATGATAATTCTGTTCGCATTAATTATTGCAGTTGTTAGTCTATTATTCTTTTTTGATATTCTAATAAATAAAGATTTTATTTATAACAATAGTATTACTGAACTTCCTCAAGATAGTTTATCAGAAGCAGATTATAATATTGCCCTTTTACCTATGTTTTTTGGCTTATTTAGTATTCTTTTTCTATTGCCTGACGTAAAAAAGAAGTTTACAAAGGCATTTTTAAGTTCCTTATTGCTGATATTTTCTTTACAGATCTTTTTATCAGGTTCAAGGCGTGGCATGATTCTTTTCTTTATTATTTTATTATTATTGAGTCTTTCTTTGGTTTTTGCGCCCTTTATTAAAAAATCATTCATAATAATTTATGCCAGAGAGTCTGTTCTGTTTTTAGTATGTTTGCTTTTACTGTCATTTTCACTATACCTATTTATCGACAAAACTTCATACTATCATAAAAACAAATTTCTTGAACAGGTTGGTTCAAAAAATATTCTGGTTACAAAATATAAGATTACAAAGAAAATTTTAAGATACGCTTCAGTAATTGACAAATCGCTCGATTATAATAGAGTTAATACAATATTGTGGTCACACGTATTTGTTCCGGAGGATCCGGATAGCGGATGGGGTAGCAGAATTCATAAAACTATTTATCCCTTGACAGGGAAAAATGTAGAAATTGTACCATCGACTGCTAAGGGATATTTAATGGACAGTACCTGTAATGCTTCTTATTATTCAGACTCTAACGCGTGTGAATCATATACGCAGATCGTCAGATTGAGAACAAAAAAAGGCGAAAGGTACAAAGCATCAGTATTTTGTTTTGTCTCGGATAGTTTTAATGCAAATCCGGTCGTGTTTTCTGTATCTGCATATTCCATTAACAGCAAATTTGTTACTGGGAATGCCGCTTCATATTACAATTTGGATTATAAAGGTTCCTGGCAAAAACTTGAGCTCGACTTTGAGTGTAATGAGGGAGAAGTTCCTGTTTATTTAAGTTTTATTAAAAATGATGTGCAGGATTTTAGAGAACTCCATGGTTATGTAATTTATGCTTATCCGATGTACACGAAGATTATAGGTACCGATTCCCTTTTAACTTATTGTATTTCTGCTAAAAAGAATAACTTTGTATGTTCATCCTTCCTTGATTCAAACCCAAATGAACGATATTCAAGGACTAATGCGCTTGTATTTGCCTCACAAAGGCAATTTTACTATTCGTCAGGTATGTTCACTTTCCCTTTATCGGTTTTATATCAGCCGGCTAAAAAATTGATCGATCCTGATCCTATAAGAAGTTTCGTCGCAAAGTTAATCTCTGAAGATACAACTTATTATCCCTATAAATCACATATAATTCTAAATGCGACTTCAAGTAATTTTTTAAATGACCGGATTCTTAGATGGGAATTTGGTTTAAAAATATTTTCACTGGAGTATAGCTGGAAACAAAAAATCTTTGGAGGGGGATTCAATTTTCTTAATTGGTACGGATATTACTTCATGAAAGACAAAACAATAAGTGATTGGCCGCATAATCCATTTTTATCTATCCTTCTTTATTCAGGGATATTTGGGTTGATCATTTATTTTTTCTTATTATACAAGGTTTTTCTTTATTATTTTAAATACCTTAATGAATATCCACTTTTGTTCATCTTTTTTATCACTACATTCTTTTTTTCATTTTTCAGTGCTGGGAGTCCTTTCGATCCCCCAATTATGGGATTCTTTGTAATTCTTCCCTTTTTTATTAATTCGATTTTAAAGAACGGCAATCCAGAACTAGCAATTAGTTGAATGGATCAGAATCAAAGGTTTGTTTCCCCTGAATGAAAAGCTTTAAAATCTCAATAATAACAGTTTCTTATAATAGTTATGGAACTATTGCTGACACAATAAATTCGGTCCTGGCTCAAACATACCCGGATATTGAGTATATTGTTATTGACGGAGCATCATCCGACAGGACAAAAGATATTGTTACTTCCTTTGGTCAAAGGATTTCAAGATTTATTTCCGAACCTGACAAGGGTCTTTATGATGCAATAAACAAAGGGATCAGACTCGCAACGGGTGACATTATCGGCATATTAAATTCAGATGATTTTTTTTGTAATAACACAGTAATAGAAAAGGTAGTGGAATCGTTCAGAGAAAATGAAATTGATGCTGTTTTTGGTGACGTCCAGTTTGTAGACACGGTAACTACTTCAAAAGTTGTTAGATATTACTCTTCAAAACATTTCAAAACTACCAGATTCAGATTTGGATTTATGCCGGCGCACTCAAGTTTTTATGTAAAACGAGAATTATTTGAGAAACTGGGCTATTATAAGACTGATTATAAAATAGCTGCTGATTATGAATTATTGATTAGGTTTCTGTACATAAATAAAATTAGATATAAGTACCTGGAGATGCCTTTTGTCTCGATGAGAATGGGAGGTGTCAGCAATAAGTCAATTCATAGCATTTATACTCTAAATAAGGAAATTGCAAAGGCCTGTAAGGAAAATGGAATAAATACTAATTATGTATATATTTATTCAAAATACTTTTCTAAACTGTTTGAATTTTTAGGTAATGACTAAAGTGTTGATAACAGGTGCTAATAGCTTTGTTGGTACAAATTTTCGCAAATTCTCGCAGTATACTGATATTGAAGAGGTATCATTATTCGACACCAGACCTGAGGATATTGAATTTAGCAAATATGACGTGGTTTTACATTTAGCAGCTATTGTTCATCAATCAAAAAAGATAGCTGAAGCCGAATACTTCAGAGTAAACAGAGATTTATGCCTGCGTGTGGCAGAACAAGGAAAGAAAAGAGGCATCAGACAGTTCGTTTTTCTAAGTACGCTTAAAGTTTACGGAGAATTTGAAAATGGTTATGAATTAAGAAATGAGAATTCGGAATGTTTCCCTGATGATGCCTACGGAAAGAGTAAGCTTGCTGCAGAGAAAGGACTTCAGGAGATGGCAGATGGTGCTTTTAAAGTCTCTATTATACGTACTCCTCTTGTATACGGTGAAGGAGTAAAAGCAAATATGATCAATCTGGTAAAACTCATCGACACATTCCCAATATTGCCATTAGATAAAATAGAAAACAGGAGGAATTTCACATTCGCGGAAAATTTAGTTGGATTCATCGATAAGATAATTGAGAAAAATATTTCCGGAATATTTATTGCCATGGATGAAAGCGCAATTTCAACTACCGAACTTGTAAGGTATATATCAAAACATCTGGGTAAGAATGTTATAATTTTTAAACTGCCTAAAATTTGTTTCCGAGCTGGCCGTTTATTTGTCCCCGATATCCTTGAAAGACTTTATGGGTCCTCAGAGTTTGAAAACATCAGAACTAAAGAGGAGTTGCATTACATTCCTCCATATTCAACTGAAGAAGGCATAAAAAGGATGGTGTCTTTTTATCAGGAAGGGAAAAAGTTAAAAGCAAAAGAAAAATGACAAAAGTAAATTTTGATTCAGGTATCATCTCTTTGTGACAACTAATCTTTAATACTTATATTTATTTGAAATTCATTTTTATAATCGGTGTTCTCTTCTTACTTGGCTTGCTGTCATTTGTTCTGACCTACTTTATTATGCGCTTTGCCGTCAGGAATAAAATGACTGTAATGCCTAATGAAAGAAGTTTACATGATTCGCCAACTCCAAAGGGTGGCGGAATTGCAATTGTTCTTACCTGGTATGCCGGTATAACAATTCTATTCTTTTCAGGGATCATCGGGCATGATCTGTTTTTTGCATTATTAAGCGGAATTTTGCTGGCTGTTGTTAGTCTGATTGACGATATCAGGGGACTAAAGCCTGTTATCCGACTAATAGTTCAGTTCCTTACAGCTATCCTGGCTTTTATCTTTCTGGAGGGACTTCGTCCATTGGTAATGCCTTCCATAAATATTAACTATAATTATGTGGTGTATCCTATAGCTATAATCGGAATGGTTTGGTTTATCAATCTGTTTAATTTCATGGATGGAGTTGATGGTTTTGCTTCTCTGGAAGCTATTATACTCTGCGCTGTATTCTTTGTTTTTACATGGAGTATGTCGACTGTGTTATTAATAGCATGCATTACAGGATTCCTGTACTGGAACTGGCCCAAAGCATCAATTTTTATGGGCGATGTCGGAAGCACCCAACTAGGATTTATTCTGGTCGTTTTAGGGATCTACTTTCACAATTCTTACGAGTTTTCAATCCTAAACTGGATAATGTTAACCTCACCATTCTGGTTTGATGCCACGCTTACTCTTTTGAGGAGAT
>Ga0209744_1000206_pt1 | contig 19300 bp, 19 predicted proteins | sample BarGraNGADG00311_2_FD_184494 | JGI IMG/M metagenome (GOLD analysis project Ga0209744, IMG submission 184494) | Arctic peat soil microbial communities from Barrow, Alaska - Barrow Graham LP Ref core NGADG0004-311 (SPAdes) (version 2) | ecosystem: Environmental > Terrestrial > Soil > Wetlands >... | reverse complement strand
GTGGGCCGGAGCCACTCATGTGGGTGCTCGCGACAACCAACAGGACGCGCTCCTGGCTGACGGCTGGGTCTCGGTCCGTGATGGCCGCTGCGGCGGAGAGAAGGAACTCTCTTCGGCAGAGCATCTGGTATTCGGAGTGTTCGACGGCATGGGAGGCCATGCGGGCGGCGATGTGGCATCACGGCTGGGCGCTTCGGTGGTGGGCGCTGCAGACCCGGGAACCGCTGAGGCACTCGTGGCCGCGATCGGGCGAGCGGACCGAACGGTGGCTGCCGCGGGTCAGTTGCCGGGCCTGTCCGGCCTGGGGTCGACGGCGGCGACCGTGCTCCTCATGGACGGTTCGTACATCGTCGCGACGGTCGGTGACTCCTTCGTGTTCAGGCGCGCTTTCGAGGTTGTCGGCAGCATTGGCGCTCGCGATACCGTCGAGACCGCCCTCGGCCCACGCATCACTCAGTGCTTGGGGTGGGGCTGCGAGCCGCACGTCGACACGTACGAGGTGGGCGTTCCTGTTCGGCTACTCCTGTGCAGCGATGGGCTCGGCGACTACGCCTCGACCAGGCAGATTGAGACCGGTCTGGCCGAGCCCGATCTTGGGCGATCGGCCGTGTACCTCATGGATGCCGCCGTCCAGGCCGGCGCCCCCGACAACGTCGCACTGCTCGTCATCGACCTTGTGATGTAGCAGCTGGGTCGAACGTAGGATCGACGATCTCGAGCCCTACCGTGGCGAGCAGCTCGACCATGTGACGGACCGGTTCTCGATCAAGCTCGCGGATTTCGTCGCTCAACTTCGCGTAGTCGATGGCCCAGTCGTGGCCGACCCGGGCGTTGCGTAGCTGGAAGTGGTGCCACCGCCGATGTTCCTCGATAGCGACCTCCTCCACCTGCTCGTCGCGGAACTCGTACGGAGACGGGGTCTCGGCATGGCGCCACTCCAGTCCGAGCATGGCGAGCTTCACCGGGATATCCAGCACCTGTGCGACGTTCGAACGCTGGTCGAACTCTGAGAGTTGGTCCCACGCGAGCCAGGCGTTCGCAGAATCGGTGGCATGGTGATTGAGCGTGGTCGTACGAAGGTACCGCCGATGCACCTCGAGGGCGAGGTCCTGGATCTTCTCCGGCGGTATCGAATCCAGACGGCGCGGGTGCGACCACGACCCACCTGCGCGGGATGCCAGCACCGGAATCCGCGCGGCGAGCTCCAGGAGTCGACGCCGCGTGCCCTCGGTGTCGGGGACGCTGGCGCCTGCCCCGTCCAGAGCCCCACGGAGGGCGGCCGCCGTCTGGGTCAGCTCCGTAGGGGACAACACGTACGGTTCGCCCGCGGTCTGTACGTAGCCGCGGTCCTTCAGGATGCTCGGTATGGCCGCGGCCAGGGTGAGTACTCGCGACTGGGTCGCCGCCGGCTGGTCGTCGAGCGCGGCCGGACCCTCGGTGATGACCAGCTCTCCCACGATGCTTGGGCTATCGGCGGGGAACGGCCAACGTCCCGCATCGGCCACGATCTCCTCGGCGAGGAGTCTCGTCGTGTCCAGCTCAAGGGTGGCGGGATCCGTCAACAGCTGCAGACGCGACACGAGACTCACCGGGCCGCCCGACCACCCTGCCCAGGTGGCCTCGTCATCGACGAGGCCGAGAACGCGTGCTCCAGGTCTTGCTGCCGCGACCGCCGATGCGACGCTGATCGTCCGCGCGTTGTCAGCGCAGGCCACGTAGATGCTCTCGCCCTGGACAGCGAACTTGGGGGGCGGCAGGACCCAGCCCGCGTGAGCCGCCGCCACCGTTCGCCCGGCCTCCGCAGCGGTCTTGACCGGCGACCAGGTCAGCGTGGCAAGGTCCTCGACGTCGCTGGAGACGGCGTCGTACCAGGACGCATCCCATCCGATGCAGCGGACGACCCGACGTTCCCCCGGTTCATGCCAGCCCGTGACGATGCGTAGGACAAGTTCACCGGCCACGGGATGATCCCCGATGACGACCGGAGGGGGCACCATGGCGTCTTCGCGGTAGGGCGGTGATGTGCGCAGTGCCGCGATGGCCGTGTACGACGTGCGACAGACGGCGTGATCCTGCCCTTGGCGCAACCACTCGGCGGCCAGGTCACGATCGTTCACGAGGAGGGTGACCGGCACAGCCGAGTTGACCGCCCTGACCCGGAAAGAGAGCGTGGCCGTGTCGTCGTCCGTCGTGCCGACAACGATGACCCGGTGAGCACCCCGGATAGTCGCGCGCAGGTCGTCGTTCGACACCGCAGCCAGGTGCACGATCCGACGTTGGATGAGCTCCGTCGAGTCAGACACGCTGAGGTCCCCGATCGCGACGACCTTGAAGCCCGCAGCCCGATAGCGGCGCGCGATTCCGGCCGCCTCAGAACCTTCACCGAACACGACGATGTGCCGGGTGTAGCGAGACGCGGCCCGCCGGAGGCGACTCCGCCGTACGGCCTGGACCAGGAAGACCGCTACTGCGGAGTACACGATGCCTGCCGCGCTGAATCGTGCGATGTCGAGCAGCGTCGAGGGCACTGTTCCAGCCGGGTACCCGATCACGAACAGCGCCAGGGTGCGGTACAGCACCTCGTCAAAGGGCAAACTCGGATCTGTCTGCTCCCAGCCGATGATGCCAAGGATAAGGACGCCGGTCACCGCTGAGGCCATGAGCAGCGCGCGGCGGCTCGCGAGCCCTCGCCATGCCCGGTCAAGAGAGAGGCTGCGTCGAGGGGGTGCGATGTCTGCGGCTGACTTCATGTTGATCCTCGCCTGGGCGTTCCCATCGTGGGACTACGAAACCCCGTAGGAGGCCTCGGCTACTGAGCCTCGCGAGGGAATCACAGTCAGGTCCTCAGCTCAGAAGCCGGGCAAATGCCTCGCACTCGTCGCCGGCGCTGAACTGGATCACCGAGAGCCACGATTGACTATCAGTCAGGTGAAGAAGCCATGCGGGCCCGACCCCGTACATCGCCCCGTAGCTGCTCTTGACTATGTCGGCAAGTTTCAAGGACCTGTCAATCCTCGGACCGCCAAAGAGCCTGTCCTTGGAGAACAGGATTCGCCTGTCTGTGAGCAAGACGCTCACAGACGAGCCTTCCCAACTCTGCACCTTGCAGCGCGACGCATAGTAGGCAGCACGCGCGACCTCCCCCGACTCCAGCATCGGCACGAGCTGTAGCGCGCTGCCAGGTCCGGATCCGATGACCAACGGATCAGACATGCTTGTCCACCTCGCCTTCCATGAATCCCTAGCCACTCGTTTGTTCGCCCGGCAGCGTTTCTGCACTGAGTACACACGAATGCGGTGAGCGCCACGCCCCGGGCTGCGCCGCGACGAAGCCAAGTTAGCGCAGACGGCCACCAGGCGGGATCGATTACGCCGTTTGTCGGACGTCAGCTCCGGCGGAATCCCCGGGCCGGTACTGTTTCCAATGCACGGCCAAGGGAAGCATCGGGGGCGAGCGTGGGCGGCGGGGCGATCGGCGAACAGCGTGTGTTTGATGTCTTACGCGGCGATGATCAGGCCAGTGGGGCGACGATTGACCGTGTCCGACGGGTCGTGGCCGACCTGGCGCAACAACAAGGTGTTGCAGTCGTCGCGACGTCGTCAACGTCGAATGAGGGCATCGGGGTCGCCCAAGGCCATGTGGACACTGCGGCAGCTATCGCCACGCGACTCACTGGCGTGCTCAGCGCGCTCCCCGAGGCCGAGGCTGCTGCACTCCAGGAGCGCAGGAAGTCACGAGATGCGTGGGTGCTGCTTGCTGTGCTGCTGACGATTGCGGTCATCGTGGCGATCGGTCAGGTGCTGTGATGGGCAGACACCAGCGCAGCTTGACCCAGCTGCATGCAGAGGCCGAGGACCTTCGTCGCCGACTGTCACTCGAACTGGGAGCAGCTGTGGGAGCCCTCGACGCGGCCCAGGCAGCCAAAGACTCCGCGCGCCTCCAAACGATCGTCGCAGCGACGGCAATCGCCCGCGCGGGGCGCTGCGAGGCGTACGCGACGTGGTCCGACCCGGCATGGAATGGCTGGCTGCCTGACGCGTACTTTCCCCCGGAGCTCCGCATCGCCGAAGACCTCCTCAATGGAATCCCCCTCACTATCCCCATGGGCGGGGACGCAGCGGTCGTTCTGGCGACATCAGACGTCCAAGGCGCCGACCACGCCCGCGCCGCCCTCCGCGCAGTAGCTTTTCGATGTGCCGCATCACTGGCCCAGGGCGGCACGGTGCACCTCATCGACCCCTACCAAGAGGGGTACGGCTTCGCCGAACGAGCGAGTCTCGGCAACGCGGCCGCCCTGGGGCGAGACGCGACCTCCGCGCTTCAGGCGATCATCGACGCTGTTCGTCCCGATACGTCATCACGGACTCGGCACCACATCGTTCTCGCGATGGACTTCCCCCGCGGCTACTCGTACCAGGCAGTGCAGTTGCTGAATCGTGCCGCACGACTGGCGCCCGCCGGAGTCCACCTCATCGTCCACCACGACCTGACCGCCGACCAGCCTGGAACCCACGACGACCTGGACCTGGTCGCTCCTGTCGTCGTCGCTGTGGCGCGCGACGGGTCGGCCTCGGGCCCTTGGGGCTCGTTCGCCGGGCGCCTCGACTCGGCCCCGCCGGAGTCGCTGGTCGCGGAGATCGGTCCGCTTCTCGGCGCACCGACCCATGAGGCTGCCGACTCGAGCTGGTCCGCGCTCAACCCCACCGACACGTCCCAGTGGTGGCATGAGGATGCTTCCTCCGAGGTCCGCGGAACCATCGGACTGACCGCTGACAGTCGGCCGGTTGTCATCACCCTCGGGCAGGATTCGGCCGGGGACTCCCGGGCTCACGCCGTCATGGGGGGACAGTCAGGAAGCGGCAAGTCGGTCATGCTGCGCACCCTGATCACCAGTCTCGCCGTCCGCTACCCTCCGGATGACCTGCGCTTCTATCTGATCGACGGCCAGAACGGCGCCGGCTTCTTCGACTACAAAGACCTCCCGCATGCCGACCTCGTGGCGCTCGACGCTCCCGTCGACCTCGTCCGAGCCGTACTCAGCGACGTGGAGACCGAGCTGACTCGTCGCAGCAGCCTCCTGGCGGCGGCTGGCGTTCCCGACATCACCGAGTACCAGCGAAAAGTGCCAGGTGGGATGCCGCGTCTGATCATCGTGATCGACGAGTACCAGCAGCTGCTCAACCAGGATGTCCGCGACGTCACCTTGCCCACCCTGCAGCGCATCGCGGCCCAGGGCCGCAAGACCGGCGTCCACCTCGTGCTCAGTTCACAGAGGTTCCAAGCGACTGGCTTGCAGAACCAGGACGCGCTCTTCGCGAACATCCAGACCCGCATCTCTCTTCAGCTGCCCCCTGACTCCCTTGCTGGAGTCGACGAGTTCGAACGGGAGGGTCGGCGACTGATAGGCGAGCAGTGCACTGCGCCCGGACGGATCGTCGTCAATGACCAGGGAGGTCGGGACGGCGCCAACGTAGCCGGCCGGGTTTCACTCCTCACCACGGAAGAACACCAAGCGCTCGTCGAGTCGCTCGCCCGAATGGCTCCCCTCGCAGATCCCGTACTCGTGAACGGCGCTGCCCAGCCGGATCCCGGAGAGAGCCGGGCCCTGCGCGCCCTCGCTCGCGTCGATAGCGCGTCGCACGAAGCCCTCGCCTCCTGGGCGACGGGGAACCCTCGGGACGGCGGCCTGCGCGTGCCCTCGTGGCAGCCGTACGACCACCCATTCCCCTTCATCGTGGGCCGGTCGTTGTCTGTGTACGGGTCCGCGTTCGCCGCGATCGAACGGAAGGCGAACGAGAACGTCCTCCTGGTGTGCGATGAGCCCTCAGTGCTCACTGGCATGATCATGAGCGGACTAGGAAGCGCCGGCCTCGGCGTCACGCCAGACTCCCTGACGGTCCAGATCCTCAGCCAGCTGCCGCCACCCGGCTCCTGGTACGGGGTCCTCACGACCGACCTCGAACCCCTCCTGCATGCACGTGGCCACAGGGTCACGTGGGCGGACAACGATGGAGCCGCAGTCACGGCTGTCGACGACGTCGTCGGCGAGCTCGAACGACGGGCCGCCCTCGACCCCGTACAGCTCGCCGCCTGTGGGCCCTGGATCATCGCGGCCGCAGGGCTCGATCGACTCAGCTCGTTCCGGCTTGTCGACGGCAAGTACGAGTCACTGGCATCCGAGGCCACCGCGGCGCTGCTGCGTGTCGCGAAGGAAGGCCCCGACCTGGGTATCCACCTGATCCTCGGCTTCACGGGCCGTGCGGCGTGGGACCGCGTCATGCCCGCAAGGTCGACGCGTCGATTCAGCCACCGTTTCGTACGCCAGATGTCTGAGCAGGACTCGCGCGCCATCCTCGACTCCGCGTTCGGCAACCGCGTCAACGCAGGACAGCGGAGCGGCCAGGTGATCGGGCCGGATCGGGCGGGCTACCTCAGCATGGTGACCGGGAACGAGCAGGTGTTTCTGCCGTATCTCGCCGACAACCGGCTGAAGGACGCTCTGGCGTCGCTCTATGCGACGGGAGGACCGCTGTGAGCCTGGACGAGCTCGCGGAAGAGCTGCGGTCGTTCCAGCAGGCCCTGGACTCCTTCACGGAGATCCTGCGCCAGACGGAGACGGAGCGCCATTCCGCGGAGGAACGCGCGGCGGGACTGTGGGACGACGCGTTTCGTCAGTCGTTCACGAAGGCACACGCGGAGTTCGCGGGGCCCGTGAGCCGGTTCATCGACGGGGAGGCCGAACGCTTCGTGGAGTTCATCGCGTCGAAGAGTCACCAGGTGGAGGGCTACCTCCATGACCAATGATGTGACGGCTCTGATCCAGGTCCTTTCCGACTATCACGACACGCTGGTAGCCCAGTACCAGCGAGTCGGGGAGGCGCACACCGAGCTCGCGACGCGCTACCACGCGCTCTCCCAGGTGTACGACGGGCGCGGGGCCGCACAGTTCAAGGTCGAGTGGCAGCACGTGCAGTCGACCTTCGAGGCGTACGTCGACGGGGTCCCCCGCGTGCTGTCGATGCTGTCCGCCAAGATCGAGCAGCTGCGGCGGCTTGACCAGGAACTGTGATGACCGCTGACCCCGGCTACCTGGCCAGCCGGATCTCGGTGTTCTCCGGAACGCTCGCGGAGTCCATCTCGCAGGCGGACGAGGTCGCGGAGGCCTCGGGGACTGCGCAGACGATGCTCGCCGACACGGTCGGTGACGCGTCGACCCGCGTCACTCGGGTGGCGAACCAGGTGGCGGAGATCAGTCAGTCGATCACGTCTCTGGCGGATGATGAGGTCCCTGCCATGGAGGTGCGCGTCGATGAGGTCTCCGCGGCGGCCCATGCAGCCAGCGAGCGGGCGACCCACGCCAGTCAGGTGGTGGCCCGGCACCGCGAACAGTGGGAGAGTCGCCTGGCTCAGGCGCAGGCGCGGGCCGAGCAGCTGACCCACGGCCTGGCGACGGCCAAGGGCGCCGACGCCCAGCGGCTGCGGGCTGAGCTGGCGCACGTACGACAGCTCATCAGCTGCCGTCGCGCGGCAGTGGAGGCGAGCCGCAAGGCCAGCGGGATCGTCGCCGTGGCGGGCCAGCTCGCGGGATCCGCGACACAGCAAGCGGCGACTTCCCGGACGCATCATCAGAGCGCACGCACGGCAGCAGACGCTGCGGTGGCGGCTGCCCGGAACGCGGAGTCGGATGCCCAGAGAGGCCAGCAGGCCGTGATGGACGCCGGCGACGCCGCGGGCTTTGCACAGCAGGCACGCCAACGCGTCAGCGATGGCGCCCGACGGTTCCACGACCTCGGCCTTGCCGGCGATGGAGCCCTTGCGGACGCCGCCGACCGGCTGCGGGAACTGGATCGGGGTCTCGAGTGAGCGACGACCTTCGTACTCTCGCGGAGGGCGTCGCCGAGATCCGCAGCGCCTGGGACGCCCATCGTGCCGACCTGTGTGCTCAGTGGTCGGATTCCCGATCGGCGGCCATCGACTCGGCACACCTCGGCCCCGCGTCTGAAGCCCTGGTCGATCTCGGGACCGTCGTTGCCCAGCAGCAGGAGGCCGACGAGAGGGCTCGATCGCTGACCGACCTCGCTGTACAGGCCGCCGACCGGGCAAGCCAAGGCATCAGCGAGGCCCAAGCAGCTCAGCGAGAGGCCGAAGCCTCCATCCGCTCCGCTCAGGCATCCGCCACTGAGGCCGAGGCGGCAGCTTCTGCCAGTCTGGCCCAGGTCCACCAGGCCCTGGCGGCGATGAGCAGGGCAGGCGCCGCCTGCGGGGAGTCGGTGAGCATCACGGACCTCGGGTCGGAGCTGGACGACGTCATCCGGGGAGCACGGCTCCGCACCTTCAAGATCCAGGTCCTCAAGGCATTCGCGGAAGAGCTTGCGTGGCGCGTCGGGCCGAAGCTCGTGGGGCAGCCCATCGAGGCGATGCTGCACGTGCCGGGTGGGCTCGGGCTTGATGAGCTCGCAGGGTTCGTACGAGAGAGTGGCCCTGTGATCCGGGCGGAGGTCAGGGCCGCCGTGCATGCGGTGACGGAGCGCTTCGGCGGGTCCTCACCGGGCTAGGAGCCACACCATCTGTGGCACGAGGATGATCGCGACGACGAGAGTGCCGACCAACCCCCGGCCCAGGCGTGTGTACGTGACTGGCGCGATGCCCTGAACGAGCCAGGCATGGCGAGCCCCGCCCACTCGCGGTCCGTGGACGACAAGTTCGTGGCCGGCAGCGAAGGGCAGATCACCGGCGACCGTCACGACGTGGCTGCCGGACTGCCCCGCATCGACCACCAACCGCCATCCCGTGTGGAACGGGTCGCGGTTCCTCGAGAACAGGCTCACCTGGAACGCTGCCGTGAGGCAACCACCCATGCCGACCCTGCTGGCCAGCCAGGCGACCACAACGACCACGATGAGGACGGGGAAGGCGGTCCAGAACAGGTTCCAGAACATTTGCGTCACCAGGTCAAGGGCCTTGGTGTAGACGAGGAAGCCCCACAAGGCAACCAATCCCACACGTACGGCGATGGTGCCCGGCACGTATCTGAGGTTGACCTGCTCGCCCGCTATCACCACTCCGCGTACGGCGAATGCCCCTACCGATCCGTCGACGGGCGCCGGGAAGAAGTCGCCCTCGGGCGGCGGGAATCCACCCGTCTCGGCCCATTCAGAGGGCGTGGTCGAAACTTCCTCAGAACCACATTCCGTACACGTCGTGGACGCCCCCAGATAGCGACCGCAGTGCTCGCATGTCCCAGCCACGTCCCCTCCTCGGTACGAGGATAGGGTGTGGAACTGGGGACGAGCACCAGGGGGACCTGTGGGCAGGGCCATCACCGTCGGTATCGGGATCGCATGGCGCTGGGCGCTGTTGTATACGGCGCTCTGCTTCGTCACGCAGTTGTGGGCAGGCAGCCAGTACAGCGCTGGCCAGGGTGGTGGATTGGCTGAGCTGATCGGCTGGTCAGCGGCTTTCGGCGCTCTGACGGTTGTCGCATGCGTGGAGCGAGCGATGAACGGCTCGCGGGTCGTCGATCCGGGGGCCGTGTTCCGGGTTGTCATGGTCGGCCACGTCCTCGGCACCATCGCAGCGATCATCTGGTTCACCAGCAAGAACGGCCCCGACCGTGGCGATTGGTGGATCGCGCCGGCTATGGCAGCGCTGTGCGCGACCCTGTGGGTACATCTCGGTGCGCCGCGGATCTCCCGCACTGAAGGAGCCTGAACGTGAACTCATCCGGTCGTATGGCCTATCGCCGTGATCTCGCGAATAGGTAACGGGGCCGTCCTGCCTGCTGAGTGGGAGCTCGCAGGCATGGTCATCAAATTCGCCCGCCGCAGCAGAGTCTTGCGCGAGTCCGACAACTACCCTCCTCCGAATGCTCCTCATCGGCGGCGACCTCCGACTATGACCTCAGCGTCACGGCAGAGGGGCCAGTTCAATCGAAACGGACCCCGAACCCCACATGCGCATGTAGCGTGGTCAGCACGGTTGAACTTACCCGTCAGAACATCAGAACAGGGGAATCCGCAATGGCCAAGTCCGTGTACACGTCCGCCCTCATCGCCTTTAAGGCGAATGGGGAGCAGGCGATGAGCGAAGTCAGAGTCGCCGCGACGCGGGTGTTGGGAAGGCTGAACTGGAACGACACCATGGACATTCATCCAGATCACGTGAGCGACAATGCGATCTCATCCGTCACCGGGTACGTCACTGAGCGCGGTGGGCTGCTGCCCAAGCTTTCCACCATCATCATCGAGGTCACGGAGGCGACTGCCGACTACTCCGAGGTATACATCCGAGTGGCGAACCTGGGTCTGAGCGGGCTCATGAGCGGTAGTTTGAAGGAACAAGCCCGTGATCAGATCATCAAGGCGACCACCGGCGTCCGCATCCCCGGCCCTTGGGACTAGTGGCCGCTCTGAGACTGGGTGGGCACCCCTAAGAGGCCAGGAAGCGATCAACTAGAAGGAAGGAAGGTGTAGACATCATGGCATGTGCATGCGAGAAGGATCGGGGAACGGGTAACAAGTGCGCCCACTGCAAGGAGGGCAATCACAAGGCGTGCTCATCGTTCGGAAGGTGTTCGTAGGTGAACTGACCGGAAAGGTGTCGTGAGGCAGGGCGACCTCTGCGGACCTGGTGTTGCAGCGAGTCGCCCAGCCCGACCGGGGTGTTCAACGAGCAGGACCGCGATGTCGCACCGCGCCGCGGCGCTGCTGGCCACCAGGGCGTGCTGGTGGGCGATCAACGAGCTCCGCAGCGAGCACGCCTCGATCCGCGGGCTGGCCCGGCAACTCGCGACGACCTAGAACACGGTCTGGTCCTCGAGCGCGGCCCGACATTCACTCGCAGGCCCAGCTAGCGAGGAGCTGCCTGAATCGCACCCCGGCGCCATCGGTTAGTCAGTTCGTCGAAATCGCGGACGATGCCTTCGCTTGGCCATCTGGAGGCCAGCCGCCGGTACTTCTCAGGCGTTGACCCCATGGCCACAAATTCACAACCAGCTGCCGTGGCCGCCTCGAGATCGGATATCGAGTCACCGATCAGGTATGCCTCATCAGGTCCCCGACCGAGGAGGGCTAGAGCCTTCGCGATGGAATGCGGACTCGGTTTCATGAGGTCGGGCCGCAGCGCGTCCCGACCAACCACAGGAACATCACGGAGTTTCGGCATCCTCATCTGCGCAAATCGCTGCACGACAAGAGGAGAGTTGTTCGTAACGACCGCGAAGGGAGTACCGCCCTCGACCAATCCATCAATGAAGTCCTCAATGCCAGGGATCAGATCTGCTGATTCGACAGCCTCGAGTTCGGCGTGCACCACGATCCGACCCACCTCTTCGAAGAGTCGAGCCGCTTGAGCTCCATGCACCTGCGCACCGATCCACGACCAATAGTCGAAAGGGTCGAGATCCTTCGGCGCCTCCAAACCGGCAGCATTCACCAGCGAGAGCAGACTGGCGCGGGCGCTGCTCATGTCGTGACGGGCAAACAGGTGGCAGATAGTTCCATCGAAATCGAGAAGTACGGACTTTTCCGTCACCCGCACCTCATCCATGCGTTGTGCCCCGATCAAGGTCGACGGATTGCTGCATTGCCCACCTCGGTGGTGCTGACGGCTGCTACTAGCGCGGCTCGCTCGATGCTGTCCCGGACGCTGAGGCCCTCGGCGAGCCCGCAGGCGAAGGCGCCATGGAAGACATCCCCAGCCCCGCACGTATCCACGGCATCTACATCGACGGCATTCCATCGATGCGTATCACCAAGCGTCGGTCCGTCCGTCCAACCGCCACCGGCGGCCCCTTCTGTGACGGCAAACACCGACTTGCATCCCTTGCTCCACAGATCCGCCAAGGCCGCAGGGCCCGTGAGGCCAGTGATCTTCCGCGCAAATTTCGCCGAGGCGATGACGATGTCGATGTCGGGCAGTAGTGCAGCCGTCCACGGTCGCCCTGATCCGGTGTCCAGGATTGAGATGATGTCCATCTGGCGGCAGGCCGCCACCGCTTCGGCTGAGAGAACCGGGTCGGTCGCATCGAGGAGCACTAGGTCGACGCCTTCAAGGAAGTCCCTGAGCATCGGACGAATCGATGGATCAACATATGGCTGAGGCCGCCACAGTGTGGTTCTGGAGGCAGCGTCTATGGCGGACAAGATCACTGAATGCTGAGACACGGTGGGATACTCACGCCAGGTGACCTTGACGCCTTCTTCCACAAGGCCCGCTCTCAGGGCGTCCGCCATCAGGCCGACCCCACAGGTGGCAAAGAGCTTGGGCCTGCAGCCGAGTCGCGCAGCCGTCACTGCCGCCCTGCCCATGAGCCCACCTATCGAGGTCGTCTGCTCGCGAACCGGGTTCTCGGACTCCTCGTCAGGGAAGTGATCGAGGGAGTAGGTGAGATCGACGGTCGCCATGCCGACCATCGCGAGCGTCAGGTTGCTCATGACTGCGAGATTATCCAGTCGGCTGCAACCTCAGGCGTCATCCGGCGGAACCAGGTCTGATCCAAGCCGATCCCTTCAGCGATATTTGTGGTAGTGAGGAGGTACGCGTTGTAATGCATCTGCAGCAGCGTCGCGGGAACTCCGGCAGTGATGGGACCGTTGAGTACTCGGTGAAGTATGGCTGCCTTTTGGTTGTCGAAAGCGAGGACCAACAATACCTCGGCCGCCAACGCCGTCCCCATGCCGATGGTCAGGATGGATCTCGAAGGCTGCTCTGGATCGATGTACTTCTTTCCATGATCACTCACCTCAACGATTCGCGGCCCGTCCCCGACTATTTCCTCGGGGTCGTTGTATGTACCCACTTCATAGGCCAGCACCTCTCCGGATGGTGAGATTGAGACCGCGTGCAGCGAAGGCGGCCAGGTCCTCAGGATCCTCTGCGCGGACTTGACCGGATCCTCCTCGTTGTAGACACCAGAGAGGAGGTGCACTTGACTCGTCGGCGGGGCCAGACCCCGTTGGATGAGCGGGGCCACCAAAGTGTCCTGGACGTGTTTGGTTCGGGACGTGTCATGTCCACTCCAGACGCCGAACGTCTCGGTGTCCGTGATGATGTGGGCCTCCCCGAAGGGCGGGCTCACCCCTTCGTCCGCGAGTCGCACCATCGCCCGGAATACCTGGGTAGCGGATCTCCCGGTCGGCAATACCAGCGTCGAGTCTGGATACTTCTTGGCGAGGCCGAAATAGATCCGGGCCGTTGCTTCCGCGGCCTGCCGCTCCGTTTCGAAGACCATCAACCCTCGTGGCCATGCAGGATGACTCGACAGAAGCGAGTCAGGAGAAGCCGCCTCCATGGGCGGCGATTCCGCTGACGGTGCCAGTTTCACGATGTCGGCGACGAGCGTTTCAAGGGTTGCGTCGCGGTTGTCCATCCAGTCGATCCACTGGGTGGAACTGAGGAAGTAGCCCAACTTGTCTGGTTCGACGCGCTCCAGGCGCAACCAGTACACAGGGATATGGAACCTATCCGCGAGCGCCAGTTCGCGCTTCACGTGAGGGCTCGCATCCGCCTCCGTGCAGAAGAGGAGGATGAGGGCACGGCTGCTCTTGATGGCGTCGGCAATTGCCGTGTCCCAGGTGGCTCCCGGGGAGATATCGCGGGGTGCGTACCAAGCCGATACCTCCTGGCGTTCGAGGTAGTTCGCGAGATGCTCTACCACGGCATGCTTGCTGCTGTGGTAGCTGAGGAAGACGGTCATGGTGCCGTCAGCGTACCGTGGCCTTTTGCCGTCGCCCGGGTCGCCTGGTCTGCAGCGCCTCCCGCAGGCTGGTCATCCAGGTGGCCCCCGTACAACCTCCATCATCGGAAGACCTCCACGCCTACCCCGGCACGACGCGCCGGCCAACCCCCCGACTCTCACCAGCCCGCGACTACTCCCCGTGTGTGATGAGCACTACTCCCGGGGGCGGGCGTTCACCCCTGCAAGGAGTCTGGCCCGAGCACCATCCCGGTGTTCCGTGAACGCGTCGGCCGCCTCCGCCATCACCGCCAACGCATTGCCGTGTCGTTGCCCGAGGGGCGTGGATCGTCCGTCGGGTCCCCACCCATGACGCTCGATGAAGGTGACGATCCATTCAGCGACGGCAGACACAACTTCTCTGGGCTGGTGGTGCTGGTCCCACAGCAGGGAGTTGTTGCGATCCACCTGACACACGAAGAACTTGATCCATCCCGGGTGGACATGGGAGTCCAACGCCTCGACGGCCCGAATGCCGGCCAGGCAAGCATCCACGTACGACTGGGCAGACGTGCCTTCCCCGTTCTGCGCATCTCTCTGGACGAAATCCACCACGAGTCGTAGCTGATCGGGATGGTCGTTGAACTCGAAGAACCGTGGAAGTGGCTGCTCGTCGGGGAAGTCACAGATCTGCCGAACGTCCGGATCGTCCCAGATCGCGATGGAATCCTCGTACTCAACTCCCCCGCCCTGCTCGGCGACCTCCCCTTGTTCCCGTCGGTCCCCAAAGAAGTTCGACCACGTGCGCTCGATCGGCACCCCCGGGCACCGTGCCGAATAGAGAACCAAGCCGTCTGGCCTGGCATTGAGGATCTCAGCGGTCACTGAGTCGTCGCCCCCGAGCTGGGATGGCTGCCAGCCCTTCTGACGAATGACGGCCAATGCGAGCCGCGCCAACCTTGGCGCGAGATCAGCCAGGAAGGCCGGCTGATCGGGGATCTGATCGACGAGCGTGAGCACGCGCTTGGCGGCCACCAACGCGTCATCGTCCGTCAGGATTGGCGTGAACAGGTGGTACGCGAGACCCCGTGTCAGGTATTCCGCGACATTGAGCCTCTGCCCGGGGACCACTCCCTCCACGAACATGCGGGAACCGTTGTTCCACCCGAGGCGCGCAGCAGCCTCGGGTTCCAGTTGCCCTTGCCACTCGGCGCGTACATTCTCCAGGTCTGCCCAGTCGGTGTCGGGCTCGGGCATTCGAGTCGCAGCGGCGTGTCTGTCTGGCGCCGATGCTGGTGTCGTTGACGTCTCGTCCCGGCGCCTTTGGAACCAGCCCATGACCCCTCCTCTGATCTGCACGCACAGTGGCGGCTAATCCAGTCCCTGCCTTGCATTGTTCGCCGGTGCCAGGAGTCTTGCCTCGCCCGGCCCGGACTCCGTACCGAAGAAGTCCTGTACGACCCTACGCGGCTCGACTATGCACATGTCATGGCTGGACGCGAGCACGAGCCATTCGAGGCAGGCGACGGCAGCCGCTGACCAGACCGTCCGATCCGGGCCCTCGAGCCCCAGCCGGTCGATCAGCCGTGACCGCGTTGCGCGGTAGCTCCTGAGGGGAGAGTCGGCATCTGCGGCGACGACGGGGCCGGCCAGGTACTTTCCCGGGTGCCCCAATGCCTCGACCTCTCTTTCGGCGCGCACCAGCGCTTGGGCTGCGCGCGCCGAGACAGATGCGAACGGGGCCTCCAGACACTCCTGCGCCCAGCAGGTCTTCACGAGGAGCTCCAGGGACTTCGCCGTGTCGGTCTCGACCGTGGGGTCCATCTCGTCGCGGCGAATGGCAAGGCTCTCCAGGACGAACGCGGCGGCCCGCTCCAGGTCGCCTCGGCGTTCATCGGCCGTACGGGGCAGGAGCACCGCCCGGTGGTACGCAGCCGAGCCCCGCCCCGCGATCCCGGCAGCGATACCCATCAAGTTCTCCGGTTCGAGTTCGCGCCGGCGCTGAATCACGTCGCCATGCTTGCGGTCCATCTCGTCAAGGTGCTCGGCCACGCTCTCGTACTGCGGCGGATCGATCCCGGCAAGCGCCTTGGCCCGGTGGAAGTGCCGACCCGGCATGTTGAACATGCTGCGCAGCATGACCTGCTGGATCCACTCCCGGCTCGGACGTGCGGGCTTGTCGGCGAGCATCCGATCTCCGATGGGCCTTCGCTCCAGGTCCGCTCGGTTGCACACCTCGAAGGCCTCTAGCTCGAGCTCGTCGCGTACAGACGGGTCGAGACCGGGCTGGACCTGAGCCGACGCCACGGCGGACAGCACCAGCCCGCGCAGCGCCTCCGCCGACCACCAGATCATCCTCTCCCAGTCGGACTCCGGCTCTGACACCGCAGCTTGCGCATCGTCGATCCACCCGAGGGCCGTCTGATAGTCGTCCAGAGACCGCACACCGATCCGGTACGTGGCCCTGGCCAGGGCCGAGAACGCCTCCGATCGATGGATGCGGTCCTCCGTCGACGGCGGCACCTCAAGCCGATTCAGCACGTCGAGGACGATCCGCGCCAGATCAGCTGCCTTCTGGACGTTCTTGTCGCGCCACCGATCCGCCTCTTCCACGAGCCAGGCGACGGCGGCCCGCGTCAGGTCGGGTTCCAGCCCGTCCGAGCTTGCGAACGGGGCGGCGTGCCTGTCCCACAGCATCTGGCTGACACCTCGGGTCAGCGCGTGGCAGTACAGGAACTCCGCTTCCGCCCTGATCAGGTTGCGGCTCTGGCACAGCCGTACAGCCGCTGCTCCCTTGGCACCAAGCACGTGTGTGACGAGTGCGCGCGGCACGGGGTAGCCGGCCGGCATGACGGCCATCAGTCGGACGAGCGGCCGGACGTCGACTCCCTTGACGCCCGCAGCCCCTCGTACAGAGCTGGCGATCGTCGCCACGATGCTCGGGGTGTGGGCCGTCGGAAGGGACGCGAGGTAGTCCGGCGTGTCGAGGAACTCGTCCGAGAGCTGCCGCGTCTCGTCCGCCACCACTGACAACGGGTCGCCCAGTTGCAGGCGGGTCGCCATGAGGTCCACGGCGAGCGGGTGGTAGCCGACCTCTTTCAGCAACTCTCGGGCGACGTCCTCGCTCCCGTTCCAGACGTCGCCTCCTCGGCGCCGGATCGCACCGTCAGGGTCCAACGCCGCGGCCAGGAGCGTCAACGCCTCGAACTCCTCGAAGGGGTGAAGGGGTACGGTCACGAAGCCGGCGGACGACCCCAGCGCATCACGCGTCGTGACGAGCACGCTGATGCCGTCCTGGCGGGGGATCAGCTCGTCGAGCCGCATGCCCGATGGGACGTCGTCGAGAATCAGCAGCAACGACTCCCCCGGTCTCACGACCTCGCCGATCACGTCGCGCACGGCGGCCCAACGGGCCGCGGCGTCGACCGGAAGCCGATCCTCGCTGAGCCGGTTGCCCACGCGTGCGGCGCACCATGCGAGAGCGCTGTCCGTGAGGGCTCGATAGACGAAGTCCCGGTCGCCTGGCTCGGTCACGTCGTTGTCGACGGCGTCTCCCGATGCGCGGAGCCACAAGGCACCCAGCGACCTGGTCGGGCCGATCTGTTCGGCCACGAACAAGGCGAGCGACGTCTTGCCGATGCCGCCCATCCCCGACAGCACGCAGACGGCAGGACCGTGCGCTGTCCCTGCGTCCGCGGTCCGGAATGGGCTGACAAGCGCGTCGAAGATGCTGAGCAGCCCCTCGGATCGTCCGACGAATCGCGCACCCGCGGTCCCTGGCAGACCGTGAAGTTCGCCGTGATCGCGCCGTACGGGTCCGTGTCCGGGCGGAAGTGCGTCCAGGAAGGCTCGTACGGATCGGGCGACCTCGCGGTACGTACCGTCGGCGTCGGCCACGAGCGCACGCCGTGTACGAGCCGCAGAGGACAGGTTCTTCAGCGCGTCGTCCAGCGGGAGCAGCAGCACGCGATCCTGGCCTCGCGCCTCCCCCTCGAGGAAGGACGTGAGCAGCTCCCAGCGGCACACCCGCGATGTCGCCTGGGAGTGGGAGGCGAGCACCAAGGTGACTCGGGTTCCCGCGATGGCGTCCCGCAGAGTCGCGGGGATGTGGTCGGTCTCGCGGATGCCTTCCTGGTCCCACCACACAGAGACCCCCTCACCAGCGAGGGCTTCACGGACTCGTTCGGCGGCACCGGAGTCGCGCGACGAGTACGACAGGAAGGCGTCGAGCTCCTGGGTCACTGACGAAGCGCCTCCTCCAATGCGTACAGCGACCGGATCATCGAGTTGAGCTCCTGCAGGTAGTTCACGCCGCGGAACACCTGGGGCTCGCCCCGGTCGTCGACGTAGTCCATGTCGATGCCGACCGTGTCCACGACGCATCCGTACGGGATCGCCAAGGTCCTGATGGCATCGGTGTGCTGAAACGGCACGTAGATCGCCGACGTCACCATGAGGACTCGCTGCTCCGTGGTGATGTGGGCGACGTGCTCGGCCCAGTACGCGTAGCTGTCCGGCGTATTCGCGCGGCGTGCGGCGTCACGGCTGGGCGCGACGACGAGGGACGCGGCGAGGCCGGTCGTCGTGTGCCCCGTGGCGACCCGGCACCGGAGGTTGGGCTCGACTCGCTCGTCCAGCGGTAAGACGTCGACCAGGTCTGTGACGCCGAAGTGCCGGGCGAGAGCCTGCGCCATCACCTCGTGCTCCTCCGCGGCGCCCTCCAGGTCGAACACGTCGAGAAGTTCGAGTTCGGCCTGGTTGAGCGCCCGAAAGCCGCTCAGGGCCGTGACTTGGCCGGCGCGTGTGCCGGTCGCGAGAAGGTGCGCCGCGAACTGCGGGCGCCACAGACAGGCCCGTACGAGTCCGCCCAGCATCAGGACGTGGTCGTACGAGTCGAAGCAGGGCTTAGCCAGCTCCACGAGCCCGAGTTCGGTGGCGGCGTCGATGACCCGTGCCTCCAGCTCGCCGGTCACCGTCTCGGGGTCGACGAGATTCCGCTCCTTCTGCGCCCGGAAGTCCCAGTGCTCAGCCGACCATGTACGGAGCTCGTCGAGCTCGAGTCTCCCTTGAGATGGCAGCGGCCCCCCGAACGCCCTGACCAGATCGATCAGGGCCTCGGCGGTGAGCCAGTCGGCAATGGCCGCGGTAAGTGCATCGCGGTCCGGCCGCACGCCCATCCCTGGAGGTCTCACGAGTCCCGTCATGTCCCTGCTCCTCACGCACCATGGCTCGTTTCGAGCCGACCGACCACTCCGTGGCGACCCTAGCCCGAGAGCCCCGCCTACGAACCGCCCACGACGATCACGCCACCTCCAAACGCGCGAGCACGCACTTCTTCATGCGCACCGCGGCCCCCGCGAGGTGCGCGATAGCGAACTGAGTCGTGTACGCGGACATCCACACCTCGGCCTGAGGTCCGGCACCGTCGGGCTCGACACTGACCGAGATCACGCGCCCCGTATCCTTCGCTGCGCGCCGCTTCTTGTTGATGTCGCCAGGTCCCGGCACGTCCTTCCAGAGCAGCGCAGGGAACGCTTCCGTGCGCGCTGAGTGGCCGCCCCCGGTTCAAGGACGACCTGACCCGCCCAGTCCAACCCCCGCCAAGCCAAGCGCAGCCACACTTA
>Ga0209744_1000205_pt1 | contig 19338 bp, 19 predicted proteins | sample BarGraNGADG00311_2_FD_184494 | JGI IMG/M metagenome (GOLD analysis project Ga0209744, IMG submission 184494) | Arctic peat soil microbial communities from Barrow, Alaska - Barrow Graham LP Ref core NGADG0004-311 (SPAdes) (version 2) | ecosystem: Environmental > Terrestrial > Soil > Wetlands >... | reverse complement strand
CAGGGGCAGCACTGCGGCGCTATCGAAAAGGCCACCGTTGAACCAGTCGATGCGTTCCGCGCCAAACAAGCCGCCCTTCCCCGCCATCTTCGTGAACAGGTCGCGGAGTCCGTCGGCGAACACGCTGGGGTCGTCCTTGCCGGCGCTCGCCAGCCGCTTGAGCAGGTCGCCCGGCAGCAGCCCCGCGTCCTCGGCGAACATGCAGAAAAGCAGTTTGTCTAGGAAGTGGGCGACGTCGAGCGGATCATGGCCCCGGGCTCGCAGGCGTTCGGCCAGGGAGGCGAACTCGCTCGCCGCCTTGGCGGTCAACTCGTCACGTGTCTTGCCGGGCTTCAACGCCTCCGGATGCTGCATGACCGCACGTAGCAGCCGCAACGGCTCTGCGGGTTCAGCAAGGAGACGTTCGAGATCGAAGGAGTGGACGTTCGTCGGCGTGTTCGTGAAGTTGGTGTGGATCTCGAAGCGGTCGAGGTCGCAGACGACGAGCAAGGGCGGGTTCTCAAGCGCCTCGCGGTACTGCAGCAGCTGCTGATAAGCGGCCTTCAGGTCCTTGTGCTTGCCCTTGTACTCCCAGGCGAAGTGGCCGCGCTTCCACACGTCGGCGAAGCCGTCACCGCCGGCGCTCTTCTCGGCACCCTTCTCGAAGGCGTACTCGTCGCCGGTCGGGTCGGCCTCGTTCGGCGTCTGCACGCCGAGCATGCGGCACAGGTCGATGAAGTGTTCCTGCGACGCGGCACGCTCGGCGCGCGTGTTGCCAGCCCACTTCTTGACGAACTCAGCAGGTGTGAGATGGCTGCTCACGTCGCCGCGCTGAGGCGATCGGTGCGCAGGTGTCCGACAGCCAATGGGACCCCTCCCGTCCGGCGAACTCACGAAGTCGGCGGACCGCGACCATCCACCAGCACGGATGCTACACCACTAGTCGGATGCCGAAGAAGGGCGACCCAAGGTACCCGCCCCGCAGCCGTATCGAATCGCCCTGGCATGCTGGTATGGGTCTGTGTAATCTAGTAGCGAGCGTCCAACTGGCAATCGAAGGATGCGCACGTGAGCTCGTTCATCGTGCTCGTAGCAGCCGCGGTTGTCGCGGCGATGGTTTTCGCCATACTGGTTGTCCTCAAGCGCCATAGCGTCACCCTGTGGCATCGCCGAAAGCCAATCGCAGTTCAGATCAAACACCTCCCTCATGCTCCCCCAGAAACGGCTGGCCAGAAGGTGCCGAGTGATCTGGCAGTCGAAGTGGTTCCGATTGTGCGCGAGCCTTGGGCGATCTCGCTCGCAGGCCCACTTCCCGATAGCAAGTCCTTTGAAGACGCTGGCCCCTCACCCTCTCAGGCTCACGCATGGTTGCGATCACACGGCGGAGTCGACTACCGAGAGACGAAACTTCGCCTTTCACTGAGAAGCGACACGGATGAGCCGGTCGTGATTCGCGACATCCGTGTGGAGGTGCAGCGTCGCGAACCGCTCGCAGGGACGTATGTCTACTGCCCCACAGCCGGTGCAGTCGCAGCCACCCTGCTCATCTTCGAGTTGGACGAACAAGAGCCCCAAGCATGGGAGTGGTCGGAAGACGGCCTCCGTCGAAAGGTCGGAACCTCCCCCTACTTCGCTCACAACCGAGTAGACATGGAGGAGGGCGAAACCAGCGACTTCATCATCATTGGGACGAGCCACAAAATGCTTCGCCCGGTGGCGCTTGGTCGTTCAATACGAGGTTGGGGGACGCCCGAAGATACTAAGCGTTTCGGATGATGATGACTGGTTCCATACTTCGGGAGATCCCCCCGCCGGCTTTGCGACGCGCCTTCACTGGGCCTGGTACGCGGGGAACCGCTTTCTCCCCGAGTCCCAGAGCGAGTAGTCCCTTGTCACGAAATCGCCGTCGCCGGACATACTGGCAGAGGCGCGGAATAGGATAGATTGCGCCATCACCTCGCGAAGAGTTGCCCCACTTCGTTCTCGACATCGGCCATGAATGAGGTAAGGGCCATCGTCCAATCTGGCTCGGAGCCTGCCTGCTCCTCCACAAACTGCTGGATCCGTCCCGAGTAGACACCCCGCCTCTGAAGCCCCGGTATGCCTGACACCATCAGCACCGTCCGGGGATACCGATTCCTTCCATCAGCCAGTCTAGAGACGATGTACTCCTCTGCCGCATCGCGTGCTTCGACTGCCGCCATCGCCTCGTGCATCGAGGGGAGATGTCCGGTATGGACCACACGGTTGCGGCATTGATAGAGCTCCCTGTACCAGCTCCCAAGCGGGGCGGTCCAGCTGTACGTGTCCCAGTTACCCCCAAGCCTCTTTGCGTAGTGGGTACGCAACCGCTTCGGCAGGTTCTCTTTGAACCAGCCCGCCGCCTTCGATGCGGACAGACCCTCCTCCCACGCCATGGACAACAGGACCGTGTTGAAGAGCACTTCCGAGGAGATTGCTGCCGTGATCACCGCTCCGCTCGCGTCCCCCTCAACGCGAAGTGCCCGATCGGAGCTCCAGCGATTGCGCACCGAGGTCGTGAAGGGATCCTTTCGCCGCGCCCTTCCGAACACCAGCATCGTCTCGTCAAGCTTGTCCTGCGGGATGAGCTTCGGAGGGGCTACAAAGTGCTGCTCCCCGAAGTTCACCATGAAGAGATTCAGCGGCCCGTACTTGCCTTCCGGCAAGTCGCGAACCGTTAGTAGCGCAAAGGGGTATACCGAGCTTCTGCTGACGGGGACTGAGTACAAGTCCCAGTTGGCAAGGCGGTACGCCTGTGCGAGCTCCTCGATGTGCTCCAGGCAACGGTCGAAGCAGTCTGACACGGCTCCATCACCATCGTTCGTCGCCGCCAGCAACGGGGTGACCGCCTCGACAATCGTCAGACTGACCTGCCCCTCTTCCCACGGCATGGCTTCCAGATCATCCGGGCCTGAATCTTCCTGGACAGAACCTGTAACCCTCGTGGCGACCTCTCCCATGGCGTCGAGGAGATCAGTGGCGATTGGCACCGGCCTCGTGCTGTTCCAGAGCCGGAGCGAGACGACGTTGCGGCCCTCATTCACCAGCGGGTCGACGCCTACGTCCATCGCCTCTCTCGTGGGCCAAGAGTACACGCCCTTCAACCACTCGACCTCCTCGTCGCGTTCGAATCTGAGCGTGGTGAGGGGCAGCGGCAGCGGCATCTTCAGCGGAATGAAGAAGGTGATGAGCTGACCGGGAGGACCCACAGTCTGCTCAGAGGCTGAAGCGCTGGAACGCAGTCGGCCCAAGATGCCACGAAGAGCCGCACGAACTTCTTGAAACAACCTGTTCACGAACGTGTCCTCCCTGGGTGAGCCAGCCGGTCACTCGGAATCCGGATGTCTCGTTCTGCCGTGCGGTTTCACTTGGAAGATGGTCAGCACCTTGCCCCACATGTCGCATCGGCCACACGACCATCGCTCCCAAGCCTAGCTGATGGCTCAATGAGCCAGCAAAACCCGATTTGCGCAACGATCGTTGGCCGGCCGCTGCACCGAAGGCTTTCCGAAGTCCGACGCCCTTCACGATACCTAGTACGACCCACGAGGAGCGCTAGTACAAAGTCAGCACGGAGGGTGCCGCCGTCTTGGGTCCTCGTGCTGCGCGCTCGTCGGCACTCGCCGTGACTTGTACGGCTGGAGTACGCCGGGACGCGGGTTGTCGCGTGCTTCGGTCTCTATGGTCTCCTGGGTCTCGGCTCCGTGGCACGTCCGGGTCGGAGCTCAGCGACGAAAGCGACCGAGGAGACCGATCTCCACCCGGGTTCGGCGGGACCTCCACCCCAGGTATGACGACAGCCACCGGCAAGGGTGCTAGTGGCCCCCGAGTCCGCCCGCGAGCCAGTACGTCGGAAAGGCGCAAAGTCGGTCATTGAGGGCCACCCGGTGAAGGACGTGCGATGGCGATAAGACCCGTGTATCCGCCCTACCAGGGCGGAGGTCACCCTCGACGGCTTCATCTCGCTACAGGTGCATTTGCAGCGAAATCGTGCAGCGGTGCAGCTACCCCGCAGGGCGGGAATAGGACTCTGCAACCGGATCTGCAACCATCCGCTCTCTGGATTGCCCTTTCCGTGCCATGCGACCGATATAGTGATGACCACCGAGCGGAAGGGGCTCATGCACGGCCTTTGGGACCTAAAGACGCAGCTGCGCGTGACCGACGCGACCGTCGAGTGCCCGGTACTCGGCTGCACCCATGTCGTCGCTCGCCAACGCAATCACTTCACGTGGGCAGAGCCATTCGTCTGCCCGGAGCACGCGATCTGCATCTCCCCGTCCACCTGGGAGTACGAAAGCGAAGCGGACAACCTCCTGTGGTGCTCGCCAGCAGATCTCGCCTTGCTCGCAGCGATCAAGCGCGACAAGCGCGAGGAACGTCTCCGGCGCGACAACAGCGAGGACGCAGTCACGTTCAACGTCTTCCGCTACCTCGAAAGCCGACCAGAGGTGCTTGCCGCCGTCCTTGAGGAGATGGCCGGAGAGACGGTCACGGGTGCCCAGCTCGTGTACTGGTCTCATCACGCCGACAGCGGCGCGCAATGGAAGCCCCTCAATCGGGCGCGCCTGACCTTCGGTGAGGTTGTCGCCCAGGGCTCCGAGCCGGACATGATCGTGGTCAGCGACGGCACGCTGTTCTTCATTGAGGCCAAGCTCAACGCGACCAATGCGACCATAGCGCCGAGTTTGAGGGCACAGAAGGAGTACCTGACCGGGGCCGACGCCTGGTTCCGCCGCGTGCTCAACGTCGACTGGGACACCGTCGCCGTGACCGGTAGACGCTACGAGCTGATGCGCTTCTGGCTGCTCGGTACCTGGCTGGCAGCCGACCTCGGACTCGACTTCCGTCTGGTCAGCCTGCTGACGGCGGGGCACATCAGACGCACGCCTCTAGACCCGTTCAGTGACTATGCCGCGCAGTCCGACGCACGGCGCTTCGGCCTTCACTCCTGGGAACAGATCTGGCAGACCGTGGCGCGGACCGCCGAGCGAGACTCCGACTGGCAGCGCCTGGAGCGGTACTTCCTCACCAAGACCATCGGCTACGGAAGCGATCGGCTCCTGCGTCCGGCGTTCCAGCAGCCCGAGGACGCGGCGTGAGTGATGAGCACATCAGGCTGCAGCTCAAGACGTGCCAGGGCACGTCGTTCACAATCCACTACGCCGACTACCTCGTCGAGTTCTTCTTTCGCGCCAACGCCAGCTCTTTCGGTCCGAACGCCTACGACGACTGGGTGCAGAAAGGCGCGGACCCCAATCGCATCACCACCGGCGACGTCTTCGCCGTGAACCAGACGATGGTCGCTCGGACCTCGCACCGGCACTGGACGAAGTTCACGGAGGCCGTGGCCGATGAGAGCTGGCTGACCGCCCTCGACCCCGACTGGGACCTCTACGCGATGCCTGAGAAGGAAGGGCTTCAGCACGTCGTGTTCAGGCATCTCGATGACGCCTTCAAGGCGGTGATCGGCCCGTATCGCAGACCCGCCGTGACCACCAAGGTGCTGCACATCAAGCGTCCCCGGCTGATCCCTGTCTGCGACAGCTATGTGGCCCGCACCATGGGCGTCGAGCTCGTGGACGGCTCCGGCTTGCTGCGGCTCGTCATGCACCTGCACAAGCAGGGCCAGGAGAATCTGGAGGCGCTTTCCGAAATACAGGCGCGGCTCCGCGGGATCGGCATCGAGCGCACGCTGGTTCGCATCCTCGACGCGTTGCTCTGGATGCGCGGCAACGAGCGCGGCGAGTACGTGGTCTTCGAGCAGTGGCTACACGAGACCTACGATTGATGTGGATCGCCGGTTTTGACCCCGGGGGCGTCGCGAGCTTCGGCTGGTGTCTTACCGAAGCCGAGTCAGGGCAGCGCATACAGATCCGAGAGGCCGGCGTCACCAATCACGCCTCGCTCGCGGTCAGGTGCGTCCTGGATGCACTGCCCGCAGGCGCAAGGCTCGCAGCCGCCGGCATCGACAGTCCGCTGTACTGGAGCCTCGGCGGGAATCGCAGTTCCGATCTCGCCGTTCGCGCCCTCATCCGCCAGCTCGGGGCACCCAACCCGGGCGGCACAGTACAGTCGCCCAATTCGCTGCGCGGGGCGTGTCTCGTCCAGGGAGCACTGGCCGCACATCTACTGAGGTGCGCCGTCCCGGAGGTGCGGATCACGGAATCGCACCCGAAAGCACTGCTGTGGCTGCTGGCGCTGGCGAGTCGTAAGCGGGCAGAGGCGTCGATCTGCATCGCGGACCTTTGCGACCACATCTCCGGCGGATCTGCGTCCGACAGCGACCATGAACGGGACGCCGCTTTGGGTGCTCTCGCGTCTCTCGCGATGGTGGAAGGCTGGGACGGTTGGCGCGACCTCGCCGCTGACGAGGACGATCCCTTCTTCCCGGTCGGTCCGGTCGAGTACTGGATGCCGCTCGTCTGAGGCATAGCGCTCCAGTAGTCATCGCGCGCCGCCAAGCCGACTACTCGCCACACACGTGCCGTACTGAGGCACTGTATTCGCGCAGTCGGCTCCTCAATGATCGGCTTACAGGAGCGCTTTCTCCTGCGCCTGTACAAGCCGCCCAAGGAGTCCACCATGCCCGACTTCGACGCCGCCTTTGACGCCCTGGAGCACCTCGACGACAAGGGCCGCCTGGCGCTTCGCGTGTCGGGTCAGATGTACGAGGAGCTCTATCTCGCAGCCGACGCCCGCGCCGAGAAGGCCGAATGGCTTCTCGAACGGCTGCACACCTGGGCGGCCCAGTGGGGCCTCGTCTTCGACCTGAAGGCCGCCTCAGAACACTGGGATGCGCATCACCCGCGTTCGCAGACGGTGCTCGTCTCCCGCTACCACACTCTTCTGCTTGAGCGGGGCGACGAAGTGCGTGAGCTGAAGCGCCAGCTCGATGAGGCACTCGACTCTCGCGAGCAGGCCGAGATCCGCGCCGAGACAGCCGAGATGGCGCTTGCTGGCGTCACCTCCTCCTGCGCGGGGATGGGTCATGAGTGAGCGCATGGAGGACGCCCTCATCTCCCTAGAAGTGCTGGGCGAGGAGGGACGCGACGCGCTGCGCATCGCCGGCCTCGTCTGGGAGGAGTCGTGGCGACGCGCCGACGAGCGAGCCAGGGTCGCCGAAAGCCAGCTGCGCCACCTGAGGCGCTGGGCGAGGGAGCAGGATCTGGAAGGCGCAGTGAGACGGGAGCAGCAGCGCTGGGACTACCGCGAAGCCTACCGGGACGAACCTGCCAGGCCCTGGCACGAGCGGCGCATCGAGGAGCGCCGGCAGAAGCTGCAAGCGCTGCACATGCGCCTGGAGGAAGCCATCGAGGCCAACCACCGCATGGCTCGCATCGCCGACCGCGATCGCCTTCGAGCCGAGACCGCTGAACGGGAATGCGACGAGCTCCGGGCCAAGTTTCGCGCTCTGCATGGGAAGGGGCGACCATGACCGCCCCTCGCCTGCTCGGCCACGCTCGAACGCGTCGCCCACGCCCTTGAAGAGCACGTCAGACTGCTGCGCCAGGTGCTGTTGCGTCTCGGCTGGCTGGCGGGCGAGCAGGGTGAGAAAGAACGACCCTGAGACCCCCGGAGATCCCGGGGAGGGCGCGGGACGCGGTCCGTGTACGCAGTAGTACGGTGGACCTTTCCATGAACATGAGCTGGCCCGACGACTGCAGCGTGCTCCCACAGGGTTCTAGCTGTGAACGGGGACGGGTGCGGAGTCGCGTACCCGGACGCGGTCGCGTCCCTGGGGCCTCCGCGTGGCCAGGCGTGCGTCTGGCCGCGGGGTCGAGTGAGCCGACCCGTACGCATAAGAGGCCCGCCACCCCGAAGGGCAGCGGTCCCGCGATGATTATCTGTAGGCCGCTTCGTCTGTTGCGTCTTCTGCGTCTTCTCTGCGCCTTCATGGGCGCACGCCGCGCACATGCGCGAGTCCATGCCGGCCGATCTCGGGCGCCGCCAGAGACCCTCATGGAGAAGCCTCCAGGAAGACGCAGAAGACGCAAAGACGCAGACCCTTTCAAAGGGTTTTCGAAGGTCAGTGTCTTTCACGGCGCAGCGATTTCCGTGCCCGTGTGAACGCGGGACTTCGCAGATCTGTCCCCGCTGCGTCTTCTGCGTCTTCTCGGTCTTCGTCTCGAGCGACCCGTCGTCCCGGGGCAAGTCGACGACTATGTGCCGGAGATCGGCACCCGTCCGGACGCCCGACCCGCTCGGCCATAGTCAGCCTCACTCCTGAAGACGCAAGGCAAGACGCAGAAGACGAAGCCGGGGGTCGGGCGTCCCTGTTCGTCGTCATCTACTCGGACTTGTCCCCGGCTTCTTGCGTACCCGGGCGCGCACGCCCTCGATGACGCTCTTGTCAGGGGGGCCGTAGGCGTTGGTGATGACGATGGTGCGCGTCCTGGCCTTGTGGAACTCGACTTCGAGGCCTCGGCCGCGTAGCAGAGGCGCGAGCCGGCGCAGCTGGTTGGAGAGGCCGCGCGGCGTGTTCGGCACGTCGTTACTGCGCACCTCCTGGCCGAGTTCCTCATGTACGTCCCTGAGCAAATCGGTAGCCGTGCCCGACCAGGAGCCGAGGTCCCGCATCATGCTGATGAGCAGGCCCGCGAAGCGGTCCATCTCGAGGGCCAGTTCGCTCGCCGCCTCGCGGTTCGCAGCATAGGCGGCGAGAAACTGCCCGGCCTTCCAGGGCAGCGCCGGTTCGGCGGCCACGACCCAGGCGGCGAAGTCGGCCATGCGCGGCGGATCGTCGAGCTTGACCTCGGGCAGCCGCCGCAGGGCGGTGGAGACGGCGTCGCAGAGCGCCCCCAGCAAGCCCGGACGCAGGGCCGCGAGCTCAGCCTCAAGCTCCTTTTCGCTGCGCCGCTTGCCGGCCGCGAACGGCGGCAGGGTGATAACGATCGCCCGGCTGAGCAGGTCGCTGCGCCCGGACAAATCGTCGATGCCATTGAGCGTGATCGGGCGGGTCGCCTCGAAGGTGATCTCATCGGCGTCGCTGTAGAGCTGGCGCGTCGAGAGCCCGCCGCCGGTGGCCAGGCGACAGAACGCGTCGCTCATCGCCGGCGTGAGCCCCGAGAGATTGTCGAAACCCATGATCCAGCTGTTCACGGCGGCGATCATCAGGTCGCGCTCCTTGGTCGGCGTGCTCTTGAGCGCCGCCGCTGCCGGATCGACGAGCGAGCGCAGCGTCCCGCCCGCGTAGGTCTTGGCGCTGCCCTGCTCGCCTTGAAGGATGAGGATCGAATAGGGACCATCGGGCCGAAGTGCCGCCACGAGCCAGGCGACCGTGACGATGAAGTCGCCCTCACCCTCGACGTTCACGAAGCGCCGCAGGACGCGCAGGTCGCCGCCCTTCTCGGGGATCGGCAACGGCCGCATCGCGGCGCCGCGCCGGAAGAGCAGCGGGTTCTCGACCATCTCCCAGCCGGCCGCCGTGATCTTCACCGCCTGCCACTGCTCGTTGGCGAGGTCGAGGTAGATGGCGTCGCCATATGCCATGACGCGCACCCCGAAGAGGCGCTCCTCGCCCTCGAAGTTGGCGCGCGCCTCGATCGTGAGGAGGGCATCCTTGACGGTCGCCGCACTCGGGGCCTTGCCCTCGCTCACCCAGAACTGATGCCGCAGCCAGAGGCCGCAGGCCTTGGAGGTGATGCGCATGACCTCTTGGTGCTCGCCGCGGCGCACGACGGCAAAGCCCTCACCGGCGGGCGTGTGATAGAGAAGCAGATCCTCGGCCTGGGCGAGGAGGATCTCCTTCTGCGTCGCAGACTTGCCGCCCCCGTCACCGAGTCCGTCGAGCGCCTTCTCGATCACCATCTCGCCGTAGCTGGCCCCGTCGGCGCGGTGCACCTCGTCCCACTTCTCGCGCATCAGCACGGTGGTGCGGAAGATCCTGTCGATGCGCTCCGGGTCGGCGCCGACCTCACGGGCGATGGCGCCGGCCAGCACAAGATCGGCGGTGGAGTGATCGTCGTCGTACTCGGAGAAATCGCCGGCAAGTAGGCGCTTGTACTTGTCCTTGCGGCACAGACGCTTGAGCACCACGTCGTCGCTGGCCGGGGGCTTCTTGCTGGTCGTGTTCGTCGACTTCGCCTTGGCTTTGCCGGCCGCGAGCTGCTCGTCGAGCCTGGCGATCAGCGCCTCGAACTCGGGCTGACGCTCCTCGATCTCGAGCGGGGTGCCAACGACGTGCTTGCCGGTACGCGTGAAGAAGCGGAGCTGGTCATAGATCTCGACCTCGCCGCCGTTCATCTTCCAGCGGTGGCGGGTGCCGGTCATGGCGCCGGCGAGCCAGCACTTGAGGCCGGTCCCCGATGGACTCACCTCGGTGTAGGTCGCAAGCGTGTCGATGATCTCCTGCGCCCACTCGGCGATGACGCCGGTCTCGGGGTCGCGGCAGTCGTCGATGTCGATGCCGGTGAACGGATCGTCGGCCGAGAACACGTAGCCGACCCCCTCAAGTCCGTACTTCGCGACGGCCGCGAGAGCCGTTTCGTAGTCGGACCAGGTCGCCGGGTCGTTGGTCTTGGCGCGGCGTCCGGTGTGCGGGTCGATCGGTACCTTCGTCTTCTTGCCCTCGCGCGTCTCGTAGCGCCAGCCAACCCACTGTGGTCGCACGTGGATGGCGGTCGGCACATGCTGTTCCTGTGGTGTCATGGAAACTCCTTGAGAAAGCACACGGGGCACGGTGGTAAGCCGTGCCCCGTGTGCGTGATTGGCGTTGGTGGGGCGTCAGTTGCGTCCTAGCGGCGGCACAACCAGCCGCCGTCCTGACGCTGTACCTGATGACTGCATTTCATCAGGAACACTGTTCAAGACCGGTACTCCAGTACTCCAGACGAGGCACGACTGATCGTGTTCGCACCCCGGGGGCAATTCGGTCGACTCGGATGAGGGCGACCTCCGTGAGGTCTTGCACCACGACGTCGCCGTTCTCCAGCAGAATGTCCAGCTCTCCCTTGATTGGCAGCCGATAGCGCGTCACTTCGTCGGGGTGTGCCTCGAGCCACGCTCGGTCGAGATCACTGGCGCGTTCACAGGCGGAGCCGGGCGGCCAGGTGGGGATGTGCTTCATGACCCCACCCCCTCGTTCTCGCCGAGGAAATCGCGCAGATTTCCGTCGGAGATTCGCCACTGTCGGCCGACTTTCGTGGCCTTGAGCTGGCCCTCGTAGATCAGCTGATACACCGTGTTCGGATCTACGTGTAGGATTTGACGCGCGACCTCCCGCACTGACCTGAGGCGCACCAGGGCCGGGGGGTTGCCGCCCCCCGGCCCGCCTCTCTCTATCGAATCCATTGCAGCTCCCTTCAGGAGTCGGTTGTCGGCGCGACCGCAGGTTGCGGTCGACCGCTGGAACACATCACTCAGTTTTCAGGGACCGCGTGCCCGTGGGCACCGCCGTCACGAACCCACTAATATGGCCGGACCCGGGTACCATACCCCTTGACGGGGACCTGTGCAATAGCTATATTTTGCACAGAACCCATTAGGAGCACGGATGAGCCCGCAACAAAGAGAAGAAAGCGCCCCCATCCCGAACCCGACGTGGTGGCGGGCGGATCGCTACGAGCTGCGTGACGGTGTTATCCGGCCACACCCCGAGGCGCACTTCGAACGCTACGACCCCTGGGAGCAGTACCGTTCGGCGATGCTGCGGCCGCGACGAAAGGCTGCGGGCGACGAGAAGCCCGCACGGGGGCGCAGGCCCTCAGGGCGTGACGTCGAGGAGCCCTTCTACCAGCCCCTGCTCAGCCTCGTCACCAGGCTCGCGCGCGCCGATGACGGCGAGGCCCCGACGTCCCTGACCCCCGACCTGGAGAGCGAGCTGCTCGCCTGGTGCGCACGCTTCGGGCTGCTCGGCGTTCTGCCGCACATGGTCCAGGCCGTGGTGTTCCCGCCGCGCTGGGAGAACATCCCGGGACGAGTCCGCCTTCAGGCCGTATCACGCGGCTACGAGCGCGGCTCCTCGGGGTGGCACGAGCGTGAGGGCCTGCTCGGTCTCACGACGGCCGACTCGGCGCTCGATGGCGCGCTCGTGGAAGCGAGCAGGCTGGCGCGACTCAAGCCGGGTAGCGGGCTCTCGCAGTCCGTCAGGGTCGCGCTCGGCGGCGGTCCGCCCCACCACGGGAAGTGGCCGGCGAGCGCCTTGGCGCGACTGCTCAAGGGCGGCGGCGTTCTGCTGCGCTCGCTCCACGACGCCAGCCTTGAGTTCGCCGATCTGAACGACCCGGCCTGGGCCGGCCACTTCTCCCTGCCCGCCGGCAACGCGGGCAGCCGTTGGCCGTTTCCCGGCTTCGGGGACGAGGCCTTCTGGCGCATCTACGGTGAGCCCTTGCCGGCCTTCATCGACGCGGCGCAGATCCTGGTCAAGGCGCTGGAGATGCTCGCAGCCGCTCGCGACGCGGATTTCCAGGGTGACCGTGACGCCTGGCGTCGGGACGCCTGCAACGACCTCAACAACCTCACCCTCGACGCACCCCAGGTCCTGCGCTCCGGCATCGACGGGACGCTCAGCGTGGCCTACGCGACGCCGTCGCTGCTCGCGAGCATGGCCCTCATGGTGCAGAAGGACGTCGGCGGCGGAGCCACCGTCAGCAGATGCAGCTACTGCGGCACCCCCGTGGTGAGCGGCATCAAGTGGACCGCCTACTGTTCGACGGCCTGCCGCTGGAACGACCAGAAGGCCCGGCAGCGAATGCGCAAGCGCGAAGCACCGCACCTGGCGGCAGAAGGCCTCAGCGTCGAGGAGATCGCCGAGCGGCTCGGAGCTCGCCCGGAGACCGTCGCCCGCTGGATCGCACCAAAGAAAGACGCAGAAGACGCAAGAGACGAAGCGTGACGACCTTTCACCCCTACTATCGCAAGGATAGACGACGCTGGGAGGTGCGCATCGAACCCGGCCGTGATGCCAGTGGCAAGCGACGGTACATGCAGGTCACCACCCCGAAGGACAAGAACACCAAGGCCGAAGCGAACCGCATCGGCCGGCGGATCGTGAACGAGCTCGAGGCCGGTACCTACGTCGAGCCCACGAACATCACGTTCGGCGAGTACATGCGCAGCCATCACGTCGAGCACGCCCGTCATCACACAGCGGCGCGCGTGCACGAGTCGAGCGGTTACCTCTTGGAGGCGCACATCATCCCCGCTCTCGGCGCCATCAAGCTCAGCCAGCTCCGCCCGGCGGACCTGCAGCGCTACTACGCGGCACAGCTCGACTCGGGCCTCGCCCCCAGCAGCGTGCGCAAGGATCACAACGCCATCCACAGCGCCCTCAAACATGCCGTCATGATGCGGATGTTGGCCACGAACCCGGCCGACTTCGTCACGCCGCCGCGGGTCACGCGCACGGAGATGAAGTTCCTGGACGAGAAGGAGAGCGCCGCCATGCTGCGCGCCGCCGAGGGCACGAGCCTGCACGTGGCGCTTCTCCTCGCCGTTGGCACCGGCATGCGCCGTGGCGAGATGCTCGGCCTTCGTTGGTCGGACGTCGACCTGGACGGCGCCGCGCTCACAGTCAACCAGACGCTCCAGGAAGCCTACGGCGAGATCATCCTCAAGGAGCCGAAGACGACGAGATCCCGTCGCCGCATCACCCTGCCCGGCGTCGTCGTTGACGCCCTGCGTGTGCACCGCGCCGAGCAGGCCAAGAAGACCCTCGCCCGCGAACCGGGGTTCGTGGAGTCGGATCTCGTGCTTGCGGCGCCTGGTGGCGGTCCCTGGTGGCCGAGTAACTTCGACCGCGTGTGGCGACGATTCAAGACCAAGCAGGCCCTCAAAATCCGCTTCCACGACCTGCGACACACGCACGCGACGCAGCTGCTATGCGCCGGCGTCAACGTCAAGGTCATCAGCGAGCGCCTCGGGCACGCCTCGATCTCAATCACCTTGGACACATACAGCCACGTGATGCCCGGCATGCAGGAGGAGGCCGCAGAGAAGATTGACGCCGGACTCCGGGCGGCACTGGCCGGGTGAGCGACAGAACTGACAGAATCGACTGCCCGACGTTCGAACTCCTGGCGGTCGCATACCACGAGGCCGGGCATGCGGTCGGCGCCGTGCTCGTCTCCCCGGGGCTGGTGGTTGAGACCGCGACCATCGTGCGCGACGGAGACTATCTCGGTCAGGTCACCTGCGAGGACTGGCATGAGAACCTCGTGCCGGACGAAGACTATGAGGACTCAGGCGAGATCGGCGAGCACGAGCGGCAGTACCTCGGCGCGGACGATATCGTGAGCTCCCTCGGCGCCGTGGCCGAGGGGATGCTGCGCCACGGACGTCCGGACGAGCCGGTCATGGCGGGCACGGGCTTCGACCGGGACAATGTCTGGGCCAACGCTGCCGCCCTCCTTGAGGATGACGTCTTTCGCAAGGCCGGCTTCTACCACGGCCCGCTCGGTCTTGACGTCGAGGGGGCGCTGGCGTTGGTCCGGCGTCATCCCTACTTCTGGCACGCCGTCGGCCTCGTCGCCGGCGCCCTCATGCGCGAGAAGACGCTGGACGGCTTCGAGGTGGAGGCACTGGTCCGCGAGGCGCGACGCCGAGGCTAGGGCCGCGCTACCCCCCGAGGCCGAGACCCGCAGCACAAGGCTTGGAGCACCGCGGGGGTGCAGCAACTCCGACTATTACGCGAGAGTCCTTCACTTGATTACGTCGCACGCCGCGGACCGCTGAGAAAATTGACGCGGGGCTGAGAGCGGCACTGGCAGGGTAGGGCTGACGGAACTGACGCAACCGACGAAGCGAATCGGGAATCGTCAGTTGTGGCGATTCTGTCGCGTGACCCCGAGACCCCCGGCAGCCGGTCCGAACCGCGCTCAAGGTGCCACGACACTTAGTAGTACACGCGGATCCTTACATGAGCCGCGCGACCCGAACCCGCGACCTCCGGCGTGACAGGCCGCCTCTGCGCTTGCTTTCGGCTGCCGACGGGTGCGATTCGAGCCTGAGAGAACACCTCCTCCGAGCGACAGCCCCGGGCGGCTGTTGCCCGTTTCGGGCTGAGTGTCGGGGGGTAGGGCAACAAAATGGGCAGCAGGCGGCCGCATTCGTCCACCGTCGACGCGGCTGCTTACGCAGTCTGCATATGCCCCGTGGTCAGGCTTGGTGCTATGGTCTAATGCAGGCAGAATCTGCAGCACCGCGCTGCTTACGCAGACTGCAGAATGCTAGTTGGGCAGACGGGACCGGTGTCGGCAAGGGGGGTCGAGATGCAGTTCATCCTGGACGCGATTGACAACGCTGCCAGTGGTGGGCACTGCTTCCCCGCAGTGGTGACAGCGTTGACGGTTCCCGACATAGCCGGTGCAGTGGACTTCCCCGGGGACAAGTCCGCGAATCGCTACGTCAGCTGGGTTGATCAGTCGTTCTCGCCCATGTTCCCGCAGTATGGTGAGCACGGCGTCGATGGGGTGGCCCTGTACGCACTCCGCTGCAAGCTGCTTCACGAAGGCCTCAGCGACCCATCGAAGGCGCCCGTGTCAGGCAAGTCGAAGGCGGCCTCAGGCAAACGACTGATCGCGTTCAACGTCGGACCGGGCATCTTCATGCACTTGTGCACAGCTGCCGACGGTGCCGGAAGCAGTTGGACCGCACTCCGCGCCGAGACCTTCTGCTCCGATCTCACGGCCGCTGCAAGGCGCTGGCTTGCAGCTCGCGAGGGTGACGGCATAGCAATGCGCATGCTGGCGTCTCTCGTGGACATTCGAACAGACGTTCCGCCCCTCTCGCAGGGTGTGCCGATGATATGCGCTGCGGTGTGAGTCTCCGCGCAGATGGCCTGTCTTCCTCGCTGCCCAACAAGCGCGTCAACCTGACAAACCACGGCCTCGACAGTAAGCTGCAGGCGATGGCGTGTGGGGCCGTGGTTTGCAGGTTACGCGCGACACGTTAGGTACACACGGGACCGAGGGGGCGACGTGGGGCCGATTGAACTGACACCAGCCGAGCAGAAGTTCTGGGACGCCATCTACTTCCATCCGGTGACGCCCGGCTTCGACTACGACAGGCTCAGGGCCTCGATCGAGCCGGCGTTCCAACTGACGAAGAGCCTGCTCAAGCGCGAAGCCGTCCCGGATGTTCGCTTGAGGTATGTCATCGACCCGGAGCTCAACGTTCGCGGCCACGGCAAGTCGCGCATCGAGGTCTTCGAGCGCAACGGGACGCGCGGCGACGACATATTCAGGGATCCGAACTTCCACAAGTACTTGCACTATTTCGTCGTCGGCCCCGAACTGCCGTCGTCAACCATCGCTGCCTTCACTCAGCTCGTCAAACGGTGCGGCATGATCACCTCAGGCGACTGCGACGCGTTCTGCAACCTCGCACGAAGCGAGGCGCGAAGGTGCGGCCTTCCCAAGCGCCGGGCTGCTGAGGAGCTGTTCAAGCTCTCGCTCGAGGTTGGCCTGGACGACGGCATGTCCCGAATCGTCAGGGACAGCGTGATGCGGACCAAGGGTTGATGCTGAGCGCCCGGGTACCTAACAAGGCGTTCGAGCTGGCTCGCAGAAGCTCAGTGCAAGCACGGGGCCTGAGCGCTCGCAGCTCACCGCCGAAGCGTTAGGACTACGCAATGTTGCCTGACTTCGATGCGTGCCTCGCGGAGATGCGTGCCGTCTTCGTGCTCATCGAGAACTCCGTGCCGGCGCCCGTGCAGGCTTCGCGCGGGGATGATTTCGTTTTTCGCTGCCAAGAGCGAACACTCGAGCAGGCGCTTGTCATGAAGCTCGCCCGAGCTGTCAGCGACCTCGGAGCGGCGATGGTGCTGCTCGAGCACGGGTACGTCCAGGAAGTTGGCACGCTTCAGAGGTGCATCGACGACTTCAACGAGGAGATCAAGTTCTTGGCTCTCGCACGGCTGACCGACACCGAGACGGAAGTCCATCAGCGGTTTCTCGATGGGTTCTACTCGGAAGTGATTGATGACCTTGACGATGTTGTCGGCTCCCTGACTAAGAAGCGGCCTGGTGTCAATCGCCGCGAGATTCGTGAGGCAACGGAGGTCTCGCTGGCTGAAATGTCGCGCCGCAGCGGCACGGACCTGCAACCGGGCTCCGAGCTGAACAGGGCGATCTCCACCCTCTACAACAGCTTCGCTCACGCGGGCTCGCCTCAGGTTCTGGAAATGTACGGCGGGAACCCGCCTCGTTTCCATCTGAATGGCATGCTTGGCACGCGTCGCATTGCGGAACACCGTCGGGATATCGTCAACCAGTTCTACCGCACCTCGGCGACAATCGGCCTGGTGGCTCTGGCTACTGGGAATGGCGAGGCGTTTGCGCGCGCAAAGGCACTGTCGACGTCTCTTCAGCCGTACGCATGCTCATCCTAGGAGCGAGCCCTAACAAGGCGTTCGAGCTGGCTCGCAGAAGCTCAGCGCAAGGGCGGGGCGTGAGCGCTCGCAGCTCAACGCCGAAGCGTTAGGTGGACAAAGGTAGCATGCCGCACCCGCTGATAGACGCGTGGCGAGGATTCACGCCTGCCGACGCCCCCTTCGTGCTGCCCGCCGATCAGCCATTGCTGCAGGCGCTGGAGGGCCGGCCGGGCATCGTCGTGCACCGATCTCTTGCCGAGTACACAGCATCAGCAGGGTTCGGCGCTGCAGACGATCGCCGTCTCCATCTGGGCCTGCTACCTGTGCCATATGTCGGCGTGGTCGAGACGGCAAGCATCTACCTCCTGATGCTGAACCCAGGCTTGTCGGCTGCCGACTACTTCGCAGAGTGGCAGGAAGCGTCCTATGGGCAGGCGCTGGTGGAGAACCTTGCCGGACAATCGCCATTCCTGTGCCTCAATCCCACCTTCGCCTGGCATCCAGGCTTCGCCTACTGGCACGGCAAACTCGGCGGAGTGTTGCGACGCCTCGCTTCTGCCACCGGCATCCCTTATCAGACGGTCCTGGATGCAGTTGCTCACAAGCTCTGCGTCCTTCAGCTCCTGCCCTATCACTCGCCGTCGTTCGGAGTGCCTCGCCAGCTACTCGAGCGGCTACCTTCCTGCCAGCTCGTTCGGAGCTTCGTTAGCGATGTTGTTGTCCCTCGTGCGCGTGACGGCAGTGCGGTTGTCGTGGTCACTCGACAGGCGGACCTATGGAACGTACCGGCAGACTGCTCGCCAGTTGTCTACTCTGGGCCAGCCACCCGTGCAGCTCACTTGACACCGGACAGCCAGGGAGGTCAGCGCATGCTCGAGATTCTGCTCAGGGAGGTTGACGATGCCACCTAACAAGCGGATCAGCTGGCTCGCCGCAGCGCCGGCGGCCTCACGAGTGGCCGGCGCGCTCGCAGCTTATCCGCGGTGCGTTATGCGGACTAGCGTTTGTCGAGATCGCATGTGAGGCGGTGCCCTTGGAGGACGATACTCGCCCTACGCCAATCGCCGCCGAGCGTCTGCAGCGGGACCTCGACTGCAACGAGCTCGTGGGCGAGTGTCTCGAGCGCCTTGCCGTGCTGGGCCTGCCGAACTGGTATCTCGGAGGCGGCTGCATCGCGCAGACCGTCTGGAACGTGGCGCACTCGAATCCGGCTACCGCGGGCATCGACGATTTCGACATCGCCTACTTCGACGTGGATCTGTCTGCGTGCGCGGAGAACGAGGTGGTGGCGTGCGTGCGCGACCTGCTCTCCGACTTGCCTCTGCGCCCCGACGTCAAGAACCAGGCACGTGTCCATCTTTGGTACGCCTCCCGCTTCGGCTACGAGATTCGGCCCTACTCCTCGTGCGAAGACGCGCTTGCCACCTGGCCGACGACGGCTGCGGCAATCGGTGTCCGGCGGGAGAACGGGGCGCTCCTGGTCCAGGCGCCATTCGGCACCGATGATCTGCTCGAGCTGATTGTCCGGCCCAACCGGGTGCAGATCACGCCCGACATCTACGCCGCCAAGGTCGAACGCTGGAGCAAGGTCTGGCCTCGGCTCCAGATTCTGCCCTGGGAAGACGGCGTTGGCGTGGCGGGGATCCGGCGAGTTCCGTGACGTATCGCGGCCTCGCAGCCGCAGCCCCAGAGCCGCCTGGGCGATCGGGGTCGCTGAGCGAAGTCCCATCAGGTCCCAAAAGGTGCTGTGCTCTGCCATCCGCTACCGAGCATTTGGGTTGCAGAAAGCGTGCAAACGGCGGTCCGAGCGGACGGGCGACGGAGGGATTTCCCTGCAAATCGCTGGTGGGCGCACCTGGATTCGAACCAGGGACCTCTTCCTTATCAGAGAAGCGCTCTAACCGACTGAGCTATGCGCCCACAGGGGCTTTGGAGTCTAAGAGGGCGGCGGCGCGTGGTCAACCTTGTGGGCACGCGGCCGACCGTGCGCATGACTGCCAGCCGGCCACCGCGAACCGCTCGTCAAC
>Ga0209744_1000200_pt1 | contig 19593 bp, 15 predicted proteins | sample BarGraNGADG00311_2_FD_184494 | JGI IMG/M metagenome (GOLD analysis project Ga0209744, IMG submission 184494) | Arctic peat soil microbial communities from Barrow, Alaska - Barrow Graham LP Ref core NGADG0004-311 (SPAdes) (version 2) | ecosystem: Environmental > Terrestrial > Soil > Wetlands >... | reverse complement strand
AAAGTAAAAAGAGGATATGGTAACTTTCAATAAAAAGAAATTCCGGTTTTCGGACTGGTTTGCAGAAAAAGTAATTAAAGCAGTAGCCTTTCTTTCGATAGCAGTTGTAATACTGATCTTTATTTTTGTATTCAGGGAAGCTTTCCCGATTTTCAAAATGGATAAGAAAGCTTCAACTTCAACTGAAATCCTGGTGCAGGAGAGTTATGGTGGTTCAGAGAACGAAACTTCTCAGCCTAAAACTTCAGACAATCAGAAAGACAACTCAAACATAACCCATGTTTCCCAGGGAAAACCATCATCCTCGCTACTTTCAAATACATGGATGCCTGTATCTGATAATCCCCGATACGGATTGTTGCCATTATTTCTTGGAACTCTTAAAGTGACCCTCATCGCATTGCTATTTGCAGCACCGATTGCCATACTGGCGGCAATTTATACATCAATGTTCGCCAAACCAAGGATAAGGGAAATAATAAAACCTGTAATAGAACTGCTGGCCGGCTTTCCTTCAGTGGTAATCGGCTTTTTTGCATTGATGGTAATGGCTACGGTACTTCAGAATATTTTTGGCTACGCGAGCAGGTTGAACGCCTTTGTAGGAGGAATAGCAATGGGGCTCGCTGCAATTCCTATTATATATACTCTTACTGAGGACGCATTAACAGCAATACCCAAAACTTTTACAGAAGCCAGTCTGGGTCTGGGGGCAAGCAGAAGACAAACTGCATTTTATGTTGTCCTGCCAGCTGCTGTACCTGGTATATTTGCTGCTGTGGTGCTGGGTTTAGGCAGGATTTTCGGAGAGACAATGATTGCACTTATGGCAACAGGGAACGCTGCAATGATATCTATGAATCCATTCGATTCTGTGAGGACTCTCTCGGCGACCATAGGAGCAGAGATGGCTGAAGTAGTTTTCGGCGATACTCATTATAATGTATTATTTCTGATAGGTTCATTATTATTCATCTTCACATTTGCGCTCAATGCATTAGCGGAATTCTATTTTAAAAATATGGTTATCAGGCGGTATCAGTCAAAAAAGTAATGAAAATTGAAATAAATTGAAATAAATGGAAATAAGTGGAATAATGTAGAAATATCTGGAAATGAATAGAAATGTAAAGGATACTATTGTTGAGGGGATTACAGGTGTTTCTGTTCTACTGATAATTTTCATAATTGTTTCAATTCTGGCTATTACAATTGTTGGGGGATGGCCAAATCTGAACTGGACTTTCTTATCGGAATTTCCAAAGGATGGAATGACAAAAGGGGGCATTTTACCGGCAATTGTCGGAACAGCAGTGATGACAATAATTATGGCTGTTGCCGCAGTGCCATTTGGTGTAATTACAGCTATTTATCTTGCGGAATATGCCAATGAAAAATCCGTAATTGCCAGGACAATCCGGTTTGCAGTTAAAACACTTGCTGTGGTGCCATCTATTATATTCGGTCTATTCGGATTAGGATTTTTTATCGGCTTCATTGGAAAAAACATGGATTCTATTATGAACGGAGGGGAACTCAGATGGGGTCAGCCGAATATTTTGTGGGCAAGTCTGACGATGGCTCTACTTACATTACCGGTTGTAATTGTATCTGTAGAGGAGGCAATAAGAACTATACCAAGAGAGATGCGTGAAGCGAGCCTGGCTCTTGGAGCCACTAAATGGCAGACTATAAGAAAAGTAGTTCTCCCAGGATCAATTTCCGGAATACTTACCGGAACAATTCTGGCTGTAAGCCGTGGTGCCGGAGAAGTTGCGCCGATTCTTTTTACGGGGGCTGTCTATTTTAGTTCCAATCTTCCGCATTCCTTAAGTGACCAGTTTATGTCCCTTGGATACCATATATATATTATGTCGACTCAATCATCGAATGTTGATGCCACTCAACCTATCCAGTTCGCTACAACACTGGTGTTGTTGCTTCTCACATTTTCATTGAATGCCGTCGCAGTGATATTGAGATACAGAATAAGAAAAAGAGCAAAATAACTATTTTTCATGAACGCTATTAAAGTAAAAGTCAAGAATTTATCGCTCCGGTATGGAACCAATCTTGCATTAAAAAGTATTTCAATGGATATACCGGAAAAAATGGTAACAGCATTTATCGGACCATCGGGATGCGGAAAATCAACTTTTCTGAGAACTCTTAACCGGATGAACGATCTGATTGATAATGTTACGATTGATGGGGAAGTTCTTATCGACAATATTAATATTTATGATAAAACTATTGATGTGGTAAATCTGAGGAAGAAAGTTGGAATGATTTTTCAGAAATCGAATCCATTTGCAAAATCCGTTTATGATAATATAGCTTTCGGACCAAGGATTAATGGCATAAGTAAGAAAAATGTACTTGATGAAATTGTGGAACGCTCATTAAAGCAGGCAGCTATCTGGGATGAGGTGAAAGACAGACTGTTCCATTCTGCGCTTAGTCTTTCCGGAGGGCAACAGCAGCGTATTTGTATTGCCAGATCGCTAGCTGTCAATCCAGAAATAATTCTGATGGACGAACCCGCTAGCGCACTCGATCCCATTTCCACTGCAAAAATCGAGGAGTTGATTCATGAATTGAAAAAAGAATATACAATTATTATAGTTACACATAATATGCAGCAGGCTGCAAGGACAAGTGATCTTACAGCTCTTTTTTACCTAGGCGATCTTATTGAGATGAACAAGACTGAAATAATCTTTTCCAATCCGGCTAAAAAGCAGACAGAAGATTATGTTTCAGGACGGTTTGGATAAGAACGGATTGAAATTTTATTTTGGAAGAGAGAAGAGGAATTCAATACCTCCACCTGTTTTATTTCTTACCTGTATTTCTCCCTTATGTAACAGTATTGCATTTTTAACAATAGCCAGACCCAGCCCGGTACCGCCACTTTTTCTTGATCTTCCGGAATCTATCCGGTAAAAGCGTTCAAATACCCTTTCCAGATGCTCTTCAGGTATCCCCACTCCATTATCGGAAAATGAAAAATGACAGAATTTGTCATCCTGATTATATAATGTCACTGATACAATGGTGTTGTTACCAGAATAGTTGACAGAGTTTTCAAGCAGATTCTGGAAGACTGATGTGACCAGAGACCTGTCACATGTAATATAAACATTGTCATCTACATTGAGTTCTACTTTCATTCCCCGGTTTTCAATTGCAGATTTGAAATTCTCTTTTACCTCACACAGAATTTCCCTGACATTTACTTTTTCCTTTAAAAAAGTATTACCTGCCTCCTCAATCTTGTTGATAACTCCTATATCATTGATAAGTCCGGTTAGTCTGTCACTTTGGGCAAGAGCTTTTTCCAGAAAATACTTTTGTTTTTCAAATTCCATCTCAGGCTCATTGATAAGAGTCTCGATATAGCCTTTAACAGAAGCAATGGGAGTCTTTAACTCATGTGCAATATTCGAAGTCATCTCCTGTTTAATCAGCCGGCCTTTCTCAGAAACTGTAATATCGCTCAAAATAACCTCGAAACTATTATCATTGAATATAACACACTGTACTTTGAAAAATTTACTGTTCTTTCCGATCTGATACTCCATCTTAGGCAGGTCAGATGATCTGATGACAATGGCTGACTGTTTTTCAATAAACTCTATTACAGGATTAAACTCATTCACTTTAAAGAAATTGGCTGATGATATTGTCAATTCACCCGAGATCATATTCATGAACTGAATGAAGTGGTTATTGGTGAGAATTTTTGTTTTGTCATGCGAGAAAAATGCAATTCCCTCATTTAATGCATTCAGATGGCTGAAAAGCTTTTCCTTTTCATTAGATAAGTCATTTTGTGTCTTAAGCATTTTATTATAGATCTCAATTATTTCTTCACCTATAACACCGAGTTCATTTTTCGGAAATTTTGAATCGTAATTTAACTGTTCATTATTAGCTACCCGAACCGCAAAATCCTTGAGTCTGGCAATTGACTTGCCGAATTTATTAGTAACGGCCAGCAGAACTAACCATATAACAATAAATGAGAGAGTTACGATTATTATAAAATATTTTTTTACAGAAAGAAAATTTATGGTTTTGAGATCGTAAATTACTGCTGCCCGTATATAGTACCTGCTGTAATATTTTGCAAAATAGTAGTATTCCTTACCCGTGGTTCCGGATTTCCTTATAGATTTACCAAAGTCGGAATAGAGTGATTCACTGATCTCGGGCCTGGTCTTATGATTTTCCATACTCTTCCAGTTGTGTACGGAACTATCGTACCATACCTCACCTGAAGGACTGACTACAGTAATGCGCAGATTATCAGGGGGCAATACCTTGACAATTGTATCCGTAAGAATCCAGTTTCCGTTTTCATAGATAGAATTTTCTTTGATATAGTTATCGATGATCCTGGTAATATTATCAAGCTCATCATTCAGAGATGAGATCCTGAACTCCTTTTCTATTTTATAGAGATAACTTAATATCAGCAGAGTAAATAAAATAAAAATTGATGAATAGTATAAAAAGAGATTATTTCTGAACTTATTTCTTGTGATCATTTTCGAAATATTGGTTCATTAAAATTCAAAAAAGTAACCGTACCCTGTCTTATTCTTTAGGCACGAACCAAACTGCCCGAGTTTAGTTCTCAATCGGGTAATATTTACATCAACAGTACGTTCGGTAACAATAACATCCTGTCCCCAGATCCTCATAAGCAAATCTTCCCTGGAAAAGACTTTGCCCTGATTCTCAAGCAATGTTCTGAGAATTTCATATTCCTTTTTGGTAAGTTCGACCCGTTCATCATTTATTATCAACCTTTTACGGACCGTATCCAGATCGATCCCATTGAATTGCAGGATGGATTTATTATTAACTTTATCAGTATAAGATCTTTTTAAAACAGCCTTTACTCTGGCTGTTAATTCATTAACAGAGAAGGGTTTGGATATATAGTCATCGGCGCCCAGACTGAATCCTGTAAGAATATCATTTTCAGTATCTTTTGCTGTCAGGAAAATCACCGGAATATCGAGCTTCAGATCTTTTCTCAATTTATCGGCAAACTTAAACCCCGACATAGGACCCATCATAACATCAAGCAGAACGAGATCAAAGTTACCAAGTGGTCTCTTCAGAGCCTCTTCTGCAGAATGTGCAATTTCAGTATAATAACCTTCATTGCTGAGATTATACTGAAGGATTTCGCAAAGATCCTCTTCATCATCCACAATAAGAATCCGTTTTCCGTTCAGTTCCATAGTAGTTAGATTTTATTTAGTTTCATCCTTAACTGCCTGATTTGATTCAAACCCGGAATGCCTGATATCAGTTCCCTGAATTGAGTAGATTGAGGCTTCTGCAATATTAGTTGCATGATCAGCAATCCTTTCAAGATTTGTAATAATATCTTTCAGATCAACATAGCTGAGTAACATTTCTTTGGTTTTTTCACTGACTTTTGCTTTAGAAATGCTGTTTACCAGTAGTTTATTGTTCATATCATCGACAACTTCATCATTTTTTATTGTCCAGACTGCGTATTCATTATCGTTGTTTATAAATGAGAGCAATGCTTTTTCCACCATTGAAATTCCAGAGAGAAGCATAACAGTCAAAACGTCAATCATAGCTTTGTATTCCTGAGAATCCTTTATATTTTCAACAGCATGAAGTATGTTCATAACCCGGTCACCAATTCTCTCAAGGTTTATTGTCATTCTGTCGATAGCAATAATTTTTCTTATTTCAGATGCAACCGGCTGATAAAGAATTATTAAATTGATAAATTTTTCACTTACAAGAACTTCATATCTGTCAATTTTATTTTCATTTTCTCTTATTTCAGACAAAATTTGATTATGTTCTTCCGCACCTGGGTTTGCCATATATTTTTCAAGAAGAGTCAACTGGGCAAGGACAAGATCTGCCATCTCTTCAAATGAGTTTATGATATCAAGTACTGATTCTTCTCTTTTTGTTTTCATTCCTTTTATTAATTAATTATTACAACGCACGGTATCCCATTATGTATAAAGTATTCCTGTGCAAAGTTAACTTCATTTAATGTCATAGTTATCAGGTATTTGTTACTTATTTGTTACAATTTGGTTAACTTCTGGAATAAGTTTCTGAATATCATTGGTTTTTGGTTCTTTTTAAGATGTTATAGATGTAATTTGAATAAGCTATTCATCATATGGAAGTAGAAATTCCTTAAATTGCATGATCTAATTATATTTCTTATGAAAATAAAGATAACTCTTATTATTCTGTTCTTTTTTGTGACCAGTATCGTAAATATATATTCTCAAACTTATAATCGGCCTAACATAGCCCTCAAAAGTCATGAAACGCTTGAGATTTCAAAGGTTGAGATTAATGTCCATAGTACATCGATTTACCTCAGTTTAGAAAACCATATTTCAGGAGGCAACTTCTGTGCTGATAGAAATATTTATCTGATATATCCCGATGGGAGCAAGCTGAAACTGACCAAAGCAATCAACATTCCGGTTTGCCCCGATAGTTATAGTTTCAAAAGCATTGGAGAAAAGCTTCAATTCACTCTCGAATTCCCTCCTCTTAAGCCGGGGACAAAATGGATTGATCTTGTTGAAGAATGTACCGAAAACTGTTTTTCATTCTATGGAGTTAGTTTTGACAACGAACTCAACAAAAAGATTGATGATGCTTCTATCCTTGCTGAAAATGAAGAACCGGCTAAAGCGTTGATCAGTTTTATTAAAATTGCTGATGCTATTGATAATAAGAATTTGGGAATTGAGGGTCTGATTTACATAAATATTATTAAGCTTGCTAAAGAAACAGGCAGTATTGCAAAAGCTGCCGAGTGGTATAACAGGATGAAATCATCAGGTATACCAAGATTGGAGTTGTATATTAAATATCTTAATTCACAAGGTATTGTGTACTAAAAGAAGAGGCTGAACTATTTGCATATCAGCCTCCTCTTTATTAATGAAAATATTTCTTATTTTCCGAAAGAAAAATCAAGACCTATAGCTACAATCCATGTCTTTTTATTGTATGTTTCTGTAACAGGAATTGGATTGATGCCTAGTACATGATTATAATCTTTTGAACCTTCTTTATAGAAAGTATACTGACCACCTAAATTGAGATCAATCATAGGAGTGATCCTATATCCAAATCCTCCACCAAAAGAATTAGTGTTAGTGCTGTAGCTCATATCACTTTGATAGTATAAGTTTACACCGGTAATAGTGTGAACCCATCCGGCGCTGATCCTTAATTTTTCAGTGATACCATATTCTGCACCAAGGCCAAATTCTATGAAGTTCTTATCAATCTGGGTCTGCTCTACATCAGGCTGTCCGTCATAATCAACTCCTTTATCAAAGTAATAGTTGAAACTACCTGAAAGCATCAGATTGTCAACTGGTTTGAAATTAACGCCAACAGCCAGTGTTGCCGGCATATCTGCTATTGCAACTGAGTCTTGAATAAACATACCAGCACTTTTTCCATCATGAACAGTAGTCTTAAGGTTGAGTTTTGTTTTGAATTCATACCTTACTGCAATATTAAGCATTTCAGATGGAGCAATATTTACAGAAAGAATCGGGGTATAACCAGTACCTTTCATCTCTGCATCAGCTTCTCTGTCTGAAGTCCTTGCTGCATACCCAGGTTGACCAATACTTGTAAAAAATGCTGGTGCAGAAATAAGAGATGCCGTTGGATTACCAGCATATAATGGATTGATCATAATATTCCTAATATATCCAGTATATGTATTTTTGGCACTTACCATTCTGGCACCAATTGCAGCCGAAATCATATCGTTGATCTGATATGAAACATTTGCCTGGTAGCCAAAGTATACTGATGAACCCTTAAAGAAAATGTCAGCAGTGTATTGTGTGGTTGTTAATCCCATACCAGTCAGAAGAGGTTGAAGGTCTGCAATCTGAGTTTCTAATGATGGTAAACCAGTATTATATTTAGCACCACCTCCTCCACCAATCGGGTTAAAACCGGCTGAGAAAGCAAGCTTGCCTGTCTTGTAAGCAACATAAACGCCCGGGTAAATTGGAGCACTTACTTTTCCGACATATTTTCTCGGTTTGGTTCCTGAAAGAAAAGTATAGTTATTTCCTATAGTTTGTGTCTGTCCGATTGTCTGGTTGTTTATTGACACATAAAAACCATCACCAAGCCTGGTTAAGCCTGCCGGGTTATAATAAACAGCATCAATGCCGGTTGAGGCATTGCGGTTCTGAAGACGCGTGAACATGGCACTCTGGTTTGTATTGGTAACCAGGCCGCCTGCTAACACACTCCCGGTAATCAGGGTACCGGCAAAAAATGTCAGAAGTTTTCTCATAAGTAAAAATTTAAGTTTAAGGTTTAGCGGGTACTTAGCAAGGTAGTTGCTAAATATCCACTTTTTCCATTTAACAATAATATCAATTATTTGATTTTTTCCAAAGAACAACAATAGAAATTGTGTCAAATGTAGAAAAATAATTCTTTCCTGCAATAGGTCTAAAATAGTATATTGATTGTAAGTTAATTGTGAGCATACCTTGAGATTATTCGAAAAAATAGAAAATAATAGGTACTGGGTACCTGGTTCTTGGTTCTGGTTCAACACAGTACCCGGCATTCAGCACCCGGCAACTATCAATAAAAGATAAGGTATTTCATCAGGTTACTGAATTCCATTTAAAAGGGCAAACTCTTCAAACAATCCGTAATCAATCAACTGATAATCCTTGCCTGCCGGATAAACTTTTACATTTCTCCAGCTCCATGGAGTAACAAAGCCAGATTTTGGATTATTATGATGAGGCCCAAGGAGATTCCTGAGACTTCCGATAACTTTTATATCAATTCTGTTAATACCAGGTTTGATCAACCCTGTAATATCACTGTGGTACGGAGGAAAGGCAATAACAGTTGCATCTTCTCCGTTTACTGATACTTCAGCTATTGTTCCATTCCATTTACCAAGGGCAACTTTCCACTTTCCACTGTTATTTTCAATGTTGAATTCTTTACTATAGGTAACACCCCATGAATAGAATGGCAAACCCTGAGTTTTCCAGGATCCTGTTGTGTAACCGGAAGCCGGTGACTCAATGTCCCAGCCTTTTTCAGCAGGTCTTACAGCGAAATCACCAACAATATAAACAGGTTCGATCTCGGCATGAACCTTCATGGGTGAGGTTTTAAGAGTTATTGTATTATCACCTGTTTTAACAACTGTTCCAATATTAAAAACACTGAATGATCTGTCGAGCCACCACTTTCCCGATTCAGGTTTTACCTCATTGTCATTCACAAAAACGGTCCATAAATTGGAGCGTTCAACAATAGCTTTGATTTTAGAATAGTCGAATTTACCTTTTATAGTAAAATGATATGTTGAGGTAAACCCTGTAGTAAGTCCGAAAGTATCCCTGTCAACAATATTTGTCCTGAACTGAACGGATGTATTCCACGGATTCCCGTTTTTAAATCCGTAATATTTATAGACCTTATCAGCTGCGTTGTAGGTATTCAGATCTTTAGTGATTTCATTGCCAATCTCAACGTCACAGAAGTCAATCATCAATGCATTTTCCTCGTTCCTGGTGACTTTTAATGGTGTGGAGGATTGAACAGTAATAAAGTTCTGCGGCTTAGCAGGAGTTGAGTAATCAGAGCTTTTTGATCCGGAAACGAACAACAAAAGGCTGCCAGCAGGAGGAAGTGAATATGAGATAGAAATATCATCTCCTTCCTGTTGATTGGGGTATTCATTTAACTCTCCGGAAAAAGTGTTCATTTCAATAGCATCCTTCCCGGAAGTTTTGAGCGATCCATTCAGTTTTTCGGTAAGACTCGAATTTACAAGGAATATAACCTGTCCGTCAGAAAGAATTCTCCTGTGATGATATAGAGTCCCGCCCGGTATACCTTCGAAAATGAGCTTTATATTACCGAAGTATTTAGTGATGACCTCCTTTGATAAATTATTTATTTTGAAAATCATATCAGATTTCCTGCTAAAGAAGTTCTTCAGTTCTTCACTCTCCGAGCCATCTAAAAGAGAGGGGTCCGAAAATGTGAGAAGAGTGCCTCCGCTTGAAACAAACTTCTCGAGCAGTTCAAAGGTTGAATGATCAAGGTTCTCAACCATAGGGGGTATAACGACTCTCGAATAGCTGGCCTGTCCGATAATTAATTTGCCTTTAGAAACACTTCCCAGATTTTTAATAATATTTTCTGAACCCAGGTCATATTCTACCTGACTTTTTTCGAGTTTGGTAACAAATGTCTGGAATGCCTGACCTATTTCAGCAGATTTTTTGTTAGGTTTTAAATAAGAGTCATAAAGCCAGGCAGACGTAGTCGGTTCAAGAATAAGTATGTCGTTTATTTGCCTTCCTGCTGATAATGCAAGTGATAATCTTGCATAATGTGTATTTAAATATTTGTAATCGTTCCACCAGGGTTCATGATAGTCGAAGGTGGGAGGATAGTCATATTTCCTTGCTCCGGCAAGAGTGAAATATGTAAGATGCTGATTCATGAGGTTTATGCCAAGCGCATACTCCCAGTCACCATTTCGTTTCATATCAGTAAATGTGAGATCCCATCCTGATCCGCCATAAGTTTCGCTGAGTTTTCGTTGTCTGCCGGTCTGATTTGCAGCGCTTGCGAGTTCCTTTACGGATCTTACGTTTCCAAACTGGGCATTTGTTGCGGAATCGTCCCACTGATTAAATAACATGTCAATTGCAGGAAGCTGATGCCATGCATACATTGCCATGTTATCTGCTCCAGGGCGCATATTTGGCCATTCATGTTCCCAGTAATGACCTGTGAATTTCAAGTCTTTTTCTTCACAGTAATTATACCACGGTTTAGACCACCTTTCGATGAATAACTGAAGAAGTGTCTGTGTATAGTTATGTCTGATCTTTTTCCAGTCACCTACTTCCTCAAAAAGAGAAGCCAATTGAGTTTTAAGATCATAATGCCACTGTTTCATGAAGACTTCAAACAGATCAGGTGTCCAACGTATTCCTCCGGGTGAATTGATCTGAGGCTCATCCGTAAAAGTACCGGGAATAGTTTTACCGAATTCCGTGCCAAGATACTTCTCATACCCTCTCATTGTAATTTCAATAAACTTCTGGGTCACTCCCGGATAAAGCAGATCGACATACGAAAAACCGCCAAACCAATCAGATTTACTATTGAATGTTTTTGAGAAAAGAAGATATTTTCCCTGTTTTCCTTTTTCATCGGAGAGGGAGGCAGTAATATCCTTGAATGTGCCGCCTTCTTCTTTCAGACAGAGATAATATTTACTGCATGTATCCGGAAGGATATCGAACTTTGTCATAATCAGGCCCTGTCCTTTATTATAAGATTCGGGCATTTCATCAGGAACATGTCCGCCGGCAAAGCCGCTGGGATATGAGTTTTCGTCATATATCCAAATATCCATGCCGAGCTCTTTCCCTTTTTCAACTGCATGCTGATAGAGTTGGAACCAGTTTTCTGAAAGGTATTCGGTAATTAGTCCGGGTCGTGGATGTATAATAACCTGGGATGATCCTGCGTTTTTAAAACTGATAAGATCTTTGTCAATCTCTTCGATGGTGATTTCTCCGTTCCAGACAAAGAAAGGGGCTGTTGTATACTCCCGGGGTGGATCGCTGAATTGTGATGAAAGAGTATTAAAGTCAGGTACTTTGACCTCGTTTATTACAGTTTTTTTGCAGGAATAAAAAGCGATGATACAAGTTAATATCATTAATAATGTCAACTGCTTCCCAATTCGGTATGATTTCATGATGGTAAGATTTTTGAAAGCGATTCTATTTTAGTTTATTCAGGTTCCAGTTAGGGTACCATTTAATAACCGGATTTCCATCTTTCCATTCAACAGGTAACCAGATGTGCCGGCTATCAGCAAGATTATCAGGAGTCCATCGGTCCCCCATATATATGAATGCATTCTTCCTGCCCTCAATAGCAAGAATATGGGTACTCTGCGATCCAAAAGTAATTTTATTTTCATCCTCTGTACCCCGGCAAGGATTGCCGATAGACCTCCATTCGCCAAATAACTTTTTGGCAAATGAGAGACGTGCCGGGTTTGGCTTCCATCCAGTAGTTCCGGATGTGAACATAAAATACTTGCCTTTTATAAAAAAGAGAGCCGGTGCCTCATTGGATTCCCCCGGGAGAACCCTGATATATTTTCCAGTAAAATCAAGGTAATCATCAGTAAGTTCCGAGAAATGAAGTGTCATATTCTCCTCGGCAGAATGAATATGATATGCTTTTCCATCATTGTCAATAAAGATGGTCATGTCGCGGGCCATCTGACCTCCTTCAAAATCCCGCCTTACAAACAGTCCTTCCCTGACGGCAATTTTCCACTCGTCCGACCAGCTTTTGAGATCACCAGCTTTTATGGTTGCCTTTTTATACTCTTCCGGGAAATTCAAAGGCCAAACACCTGCATTGGGGCGAATACTCTTAAGATATTTGTAAGGGCCTGTGATATTGTCACTTACTGCAACTCCGGTTAAAGCTGCTTTGTAGCCTTCCCCTTTTAATTCGTGATGAAACCACATTACAAATTTTCCGGTTTTTTTGTTATAAATCACTTTTGGACGTTCAATTACACAACCGGGATTAAGAATACTTGTAGTATCATTTATGACTTTTAAGGCGAGACCTTCATTTTTCCAGTTCAGAAGATCTTTTGACGAGTAACAGCTCACTCCGTAATTACTCTTGTCTTTTTCCGATCGAGGCAATCGATATTCCCCGAACCAGTAATAAGTGTCATTATTAAATATTATACCACCTCCATGGGCATTAATATGCTTACCTTCAGTATCAGGCCATACCTGCCCAGGTTTAAATGAGTGATTAACATCCTGGCAATTAACTATGAAACTTAAGAACAGAATTGGAAATGAAAGCGTCAATTTATTAAAAAGCATTTTCATTTTGAATGGATTAGGTTCTCAAAGATAATTATTCATATAACTTTTGAATATGTTTTAGAATATCATTGTTTCGTCGTTAATGTTTCATATTTTTGAAATAATAAAACCCGGAATTATTATGGAAAAACAGAAAGTTTTTAAATGGCATCGTTTATTAATGTCACTAATTGTATCTGTATTTGTTTTACAGAATGTAAATTCCCAACCTGTAGTTGGTTTAGACAACTGGTATAATCATGAGATCAATGCAAAAACAGGATATCCATTTCATTATCTCTGGACAGATACCTTAAACAGCGGATATTCAAGATGGGGAGAAATTTTTACCGGCAGAGGGGCGAAGATCACAACTATCGGTAAGCCGGATGCAGCTGTTTTAAGTAAAATCAATATTTACATTATTGTCGATCCCGATACAACAACTGAAAATCCTGCCTCAAATTATTTATTAGCTGAGGATATCGCTTCTATAAATAAATGGGTTAATGACGGAGGTGTGCTCGCTGTTCTTGCGAACGATGCACCGAACTGTGAGTTTACGCATCTGAATAATCTGATGGCCGGATTCGGGATGAGGTTCAACCATGTCACTTTGCATCCTGTAACAGGTACTAATTTTGAAATGGGTGCCTCCACAGATTTACCGGATCACCCTCTCTTTAAGGGAGTAAAAAAAATCTATCTCAAAGAGATTTCTGATTTGGTGATTTCAGGAACCGCAAAGGCAGTTCTGACTGAAAAAGGGAAGATCCTGATAGCGGAAAACAAAATTGGAAAGGGGTATGTTTTTGCCATCGGTGATCCATGGATCTATAATGAATATATCGATCACGACCGACTTCCCGAAAGTTTTGAAAACCGTAAAGCAGCTGAGAACCTTACAGATCTTTTATTAAGCTATTCAAAAAAGAAATAAGATTTATAAAACAATATCCTTAGTGGCCTTTGTGAAACCCTTTGTGTGCCTTTGTGGATTGATTTTTTTACCACAAAGGGACTCAAAGTAAGCACTAAGTAACACTAAGTAAAACAACTTGTTATCCCAAATATTATATGAAAAAACATTGGAAATTATTTGCTGCAATTAATATTTTAGGTCTGATCATCTTATCTCTTAATGTATTAAATGCTCAGTCGGTCTCTAAGGAAAAAACCATGGAATCAATGGTACTGGCTAATAAATATTTTATGGAAAAATGGCCGGATGTTGGGCAGATAATAATTACAGACAAACCCCGGCCAAGCAATATCTGGACTCGCGGAGTATATTATGAAGGTCTGATGGCTTTATACAAGCTTAAACCTGATTCTTCATATCTTGATTATGCTTTGCGATGGGGAGAATTTCACAAATGGGGATTACGTGATGGTATAAACACACGAAACGGAGACAACCAGTGTTGTGGTCAGACCTATATAGACCTCTATTTGATGAATAGATATAAGGAGGAAAGAATAAAGGATATTAAAGCATGCATAGACAGTACGCTGGTAACAGATAAAATCGACGACTGGAACTGGATCGATGCATTACAAATGGCCATGCCCGTATATGCCCGTTTAGGATTTATATACGATGACAAGAGTTACTTTGAGAGGATGAATGAAATGTATCTTTATACAAAGCTCAAACATGGCACTAGTGGACTTTATAGTATTACGGATCACCTGTGGTGGCGCGACAAGGACTTTGTTCCACCGTATAAAGAACCGAATGGTGAAAATTGTTACTGGTCCAGAGGTAACGGATGGGTGGTTGCTGCTCTGGTCAGGACACTTGAGTTTTTACCAAAGAACAGCAAATACAGAAAAGAATATTCAAATACTCTCAAAGAGATGTTCGAAGCACTTGTTCCGCTTCAAAGAACTGATGGTTTCTGGAATGTGAGCCTTAAGGACCCGACAAATTTTGGCGGTAAAGAGGTTACTGGAACAGCTCTTTTTGTTTATGGCATGGCATGGGGGATAAATAATGGTTTGATCAGTAAAAATCAGTATAAGCCGGTGGTAATGAAAGCCTGGAATGCTCTGATCTCAGAATCATTACATCCGGATGGTTTTCTGGGATATGTGCAGGGCACTGGCAAGCAACCAAAAGACAGCCAGCCGGTTGGATATGATAATGTCCCTAACTTCGAGGATTTCGGGTTAGGATGCTTTTTACTTGCAGGATCGGAAGTTTACAAAATGAGTAAAGCCATGGACCCCAAAAGTAAAGAGCCTAAAGCAGAAAAAGGAAGTAAACCTGATAAGAGCAGTAAAGGCAAAAAAGTCCATAAGAAATGATTTTTTCTGTTACTAAGCTGGCTACTTTTATCTCCCGTTGATCTCGCTGATTAAATTATTTATATAATGAAAAGGGCAATATTTTTACTAGTACTGATACTTATTTCTTTTTCTTCCAGATCTCAAAAATCAATTCAGAAATTTCCGGCGAGGCAAATGGAAGCCCTCGACAGAGGGATTGTTGCTATCAGAAAAAGTCCGGAAGAGGTATTTATTAGCTGGAGGCTCTTTGGAGCTGATCCTTATAAAACGGGATTCAATCTTTACAGAGACAATAAAAAGTTAAATAAAAAACCATTAACCATTACGACTACCTATACTGATATAACAACCACCAATGGTGTATATACAGTTAAAGCAATAATAAGAGGGAAGGAAGAAGTATCATCTTCTTCATGTACGGTTTGGCTGCAGAGTTATTTGAAAATTCCACTGAACAGGCCTCTCGGCGGAACGATGGAAAAAGAAGTTGTATCCAATCGACAGAATCAGTCCACCCGGATTGAAGGAAAACCTTCTTCTGGCAACCAGTCAATTAACAACAGGACTGACCAGCCTCAGCAGGACAGACGTAACTATACATATTCACCGGGCGATGCAAGTGTTGGTGATCTGGATGGTGACGGTCAGTATGAAATAGTTTTAAAGTGGGATCCCTCAAATGCGAGGGATAATGCCCAGGATGGCTATACAGCAGATGTAATATTGGATGCCTATGAACTTGATGGCAGACAGTTATGGCGTATTGATCTTGGTAAGAACATCAGGGCTGGGGCACACTATACACAATTTATGGTATATGATCTTGATGGTGACGGGAAAGCAGAAATGGCTTGCAAAACTGCTGATGGAACAATTGATGGTAAAGGGAAGGTAATAGGAGATTCTTCTGCAAATTATATAAATGAAAAAGGAAAAATTGTAAACGGCCCCGAATTCCTTACAGTCTTTAATGGTGAGACAGGGGAAGCTATGAAAACTGTTGATTACGTGCCTGGTAGAGGTGATCAATGTGCCTGGGGAAACAATGAATGCAATGGTAACCGTGTCGACAGATTCCTCGCATGCATTGCATATCTCGATGGAGTGCATCCCAGCCTTGTGATGTGCCGGGGGTATTATGGCAGGCTTACCATCTGTGCATGGGACTGGCAGAAAGGAGAACTTACACAAAGGTGGTTCTTCGATTCCGACAAAGGTCATCCCGAATATATGGGACAAGGCAATCACAACCTGAGTGTGGGTGATATAGACAATGATGGGAAAGACGAAATTGTTTATGGATCAAGCGCTTATGATGATAATGGGGAACCAATGTACACAACCGGTATGGGGCATGGCGATGCAATGCACCTGTCAGATCTTGATCCCGATATACCTGGTCTTGAAGTCTGGGCAGTAAAAGAAACTGGAGGATGGGGAGGTGTACTTCATAGCGCCGCAAACGGGAAGATACTGTTCAGTGTTCCCGGCGAGGGTGATACAGGCCGGGGATTGGCAGCTGATATTTATCCCGATCACCGGGGATTTGAGATGTGGTCATCAACATCAAAAGGAATTTATTCAGTGAAAGGAGAGAAGATCACAGATGTTGTTCCATCAGTGAATTTCAGAATTTACTGGGATGGGGATTTGCAGGATGAATTGCTCGACAAATCATATATTGACGATTGGGACTATTTAAATCATAAACCGTTAAGGCTTTTGGATGCATCAGTTTTTGGAGGATCTTCAATCAATGGTACAAAAGCAACTCCTGTTTTAAGTGCTGATATCTTAGGCGACTGGCGGGAAGAAGTCATTTTCAGAGGAAATGATAACGCTTCACTTTTACTGTTTTCAACCACAATACCAACTAATTACAGGTTATTTACATTAATGCACGATCCTGTTTACCGGCTGGGAGTTGCCTGGCAGAATGTTGTTTATAACCAGCCACCACATCTTGGATTTTATTTACCTGATAGATTTAGTGGTAAGAAAAAGAAGTAAAAACAATAAAACTGATAAAGTCATGAAAAAGAAATTTTTTTTAATTATTGTAACACTTGTTCTCTTTATTTGCGTAACATGGGCTCAAAGTTCAGAACTTAAGGAAGTAACTCCCGCTACAGCAAATGTTTCTGAAAACCGTCTTATCCGCATCGATAAAATGATTCAGCAAGGTATCGATAGCGGATGGATTGCCGGTGCGTAGACAAAAGCAATTACCAGTGTAGCTGTTATGATGTTATATGAGGAAGGTAAATTTCTTTTAGATGACCCTATCTCGAAATATATTCCCGAATTTGCCAATCCCCGGGTTCTTGATAAATTCAATGAAAAAGATACTACTTATACTACAATCAAGGCAAATCGTGACGTGACAATAAGAGATCTTTTAACACACACTTAGGAATTGATTATGCAGGAATTGGTTCCAAGAATATGAGCGCTATTTATGCTAAATCGGGCATTCCGGGAGGTTTTGGAAGTGATAAAATGGTACTGGGAGACAGAATCAGAGCTCTTGGAAAATTACCTCTGGTACACCAACCGGGTGAGAGATTCACTTACGGATTAAATGTGGACGTCCTTGGTTATCTTGTTGAAGTATTATCGGGTGAGAGCCTGGATCATTATTTTCATACTCATATTTTCGAACCATTGGGGATGAATGACACTTATTATTACGTGCCTTCAATAAAAGCACAAAGACTTGTAAAAGTTACTGCTGAGGATAAAAACCATCACTTAATAAACGCTCCCGAAGATTTTGTAAATTATCCTCTTCTTGCAAGGGGTACATATTATTCAGGTGGTGCCGGGCTCAGCTCTACGATTAAGGACTATGCGACTTTTTTGCAGATGTTGCTGAACAATGGTGAATATAACGGAAAAAGACTTCTTGCCAGGCGTACTGTTGAATTAATGACATCCAATCAAATTGGCGATCTGAATCTGGGAAGGGATAAATTCGGACTGGGGTTCGAAATTACAACTGTCAGTGGTCAGGCAAAACTGGGAATCTCTGCAGGTTCGTTTGCCTGGAGGGGGCTATTTTGCAACCACTTAATGGGCAGATCCAAAAAGAGCGACTTGTATGTCTGTTGTTTATACAACAAAGTCCACCATTCAGGCATTCAGAAATACAAGATAAATTCAAAGCTATGGTTTATCAGGCGCTGAATGATTAGTGAATCCTTTGTTTAACGTTTCTTCATTGCTGTAATTGTAACCGGTCCCATAAGCCCCGATTCTCTTGGTTGCCATGATGATGCATCGAAAAGGCCATTTTTGCTGTTTTGCCTTAGTCGTGCAGGAAAATTTGTGTTGTAGAATTTTTTCCAGGGTACACTGTTCCTGTCAAGGTAAGCGATGCGGTTTGCAGACAGATTTGATACTTTTATTTCAAGAGTATTTTTCAGTTGCATGGAAGCTGCAGGCATGATAGTCTGGTAACCAGGACCTATCATATCGGCAATTTCCTGGCCATTGAGGTATATACGGGCACTCTCACAGACTTTACCAAGAGTAAGAAGAAACACATCTGCTTTGCCTTCCGGTCTGTCAAAAGCTATAGAGTATTTAGCCGTACCTGAGAAATTTTTTACCGGATCGCCTCCAAATTCAGTCCAGGAAACAAGCTTGGTAATCTCTTTTGAAGAAGGCAATTCAGGACCTCCCTCAATAAAATCAACTTTCCATTTACCTGCTATCTCTTTCGCTGAAGAGACAGGATCGTAATAAATGAATTTATTACCCTTGATTTCCGTTATGGATGTCTTAACAATTATTGACTCATAAGGTAAAAGTCTTGAATACACATCCAGATTGCCGAAGACGGATAATCGTGTCTCAGCGACACCGGAAATGCCCTTCATCGGATCGAAAATAGCCGCTGATTTTCCTTTGACCTGTAGCGGCATCCATCCATCAAATGCTTTATCCGACTGATTAGTAATGAAATATAAACTTCCTGATGGAGATGCCCTCCTCGAATAACAAAGTCCGTTATCAATAATTGTTTCCCGGCGGATTCTGGCAAAAGAAAGAAGCTCACTAATATCATTGCCGATAATAACCTTACCAGTTCCGACAATTGCCTGTCTTATATCTTTAGCTGATGTCCCGGTAAATTTCAGCTGTTCTTTAAGCTGCTGAAATTTTTTACTATTTGATTCCAGATCAGCCAACCCTGAAAAATTTTCCGGCAGATTTCCGGATACTAATATGGTTGCACCTTGTTCTGCCAGACTGATAATCTTTTTAAATGTATTGACAGGTATATATTTACAGCCCGGTAATACGATAGTCTTGTATT
>Ga0209744_1000199_pt1 | contig 19746 bp, 17 predicted proteins | sample BarGraNGADG00311_2_FD_184494 | JGI IMG/M metagenome (GOLD analysis project Ga0209744, IMG submission 184494) | Arctic peat soil microbial communities from Barrow, Alaska - Barrow Graham LP Ref core NGADG0004-311 (SPAdes) (version 2) | ecosystem: Environmental > Terrestrial > Soil > Wetlands >... | reverse complement strand
CGCCGGCACGCTGGACAGGGCGCTGTTGCCAGGGATATTCTGAGCTACGTGGCAGGCAGCAAGCTCATCGGCACGTGCGACGAGGTTCAGGACGCCTATAGCATCCGCTGCATGCCGCAGGTCCATGGCGCCGTCTCCGATACGGTCGACTTCGTGGAAAACGTATTACTCAATGAGCTCAATGCAGTCACAGACAATCCCCTCCTATTCCCTGCTGACGGAGACGTCCTGTCCGGTGGAAATTTCCACGGCGAACCCGTGGCTTTGGCCATGGACTACCTCGGCATTGCGCTGTCAGAGCTGGCAAGCATCAGCGAACGGCGCACCAACCGCCTGCTGAACCCCGCCCTCAACCGTGGGCTGCCGGCATTCCTGACACGCGATGCAGGTCTCAACTCCGGCCTCATGATCGCCCAGTATACGCAGGCCGCTCTGGTCTCCGAGAACAAGGTGCTGGCGCATCCCGCTTCCGTGGACAGCATATCAGTATCCGCCGACCAGGAGGATCACATGAGCATGGGTACCATCGCTGCGCGAAAAGCCCGCTCCATTGCAGACAACGTGGCGACCGTGGTCGCCATCGAACTGCTGGCCGCCTATCAGGCTGTCGACATCCTTGACGGCGAGAACAAGCTTGGTCTGGCGACCAGCAAGCTCTTCGCACAGCTCAGAAGGTTCGTTCCACCCATAAACGGCGACCGCATGTTCATCGAAGACATCAACGCGGTACGAGACCTGATTCGCAGCAATGCGGTCTGACAGGAGGAAGAACATGGAACCGATACATGCACCACATGGAACGACCCTGACATGCAAGAGCTGGCAGCTGGAAGCTCCCATGCGCATGCTGATGAACAACCTGGATCCAGAGGTCGCAGAGCGGCCCGAAGACCTGGTCGTCTACGGCGGCAAGGGCAAGGCTGCTCGCAATTGGCAGGCCTACGCCGACATCATCGCGACACTGCAGAGCATGGACGCCGACGATACACTGGTCGTACAATCCGGCAAGCCTGTCGCCGTCTGGAAGACGCACATCGACGCGCCACGTGTCATCATCAGCAATTCGATGCTGGTTCCACACTGGGCGACCTGGGACGAATTCCACAAACTGGAAGACAAGGGACTGATCATGTATGGCCAGATGACCGCCGGTTCCTGGATTTACATCGGGGCTCAGGGTATCCTGCAGGGTACCTATGAGACACTGGCCGCTGCCGCCCGGCAGGCTGGCTGGGAAGATCTGAGCGGACGGTTCGTCCTTACGGGTGGATGCGGTGGCATGAGCGGCGCACAGCCTCTGGCCATCACCATGAACGGGGGTGTTGGGCTGATCGTCGAGTGTGACCCCGCTCGAATCCAGAAACGTCTCGACGCCAAGTTTATAGACACGATGACGACCGACCTGGACGAGGCGCTGTTTATGGTCCAGAAAGCCGTTGCCGAGAAACGGCCACTGTCCATCGGACTCGTTGCCAACGCAGCCGACGTGTTTCCCGAGTTGCTGAGACGAGGGGTGATCCCTGACGTTGTGACTGACCAGACGTCTGCCCACGATACTCTGAATGGATACGTCCCCAACGGCATGCCGCTCGCGGAGGCATACGCTCTGCGCACGAGCAACCCCGCCGAGTACGAGAGGCGCGCGCTGGACGCCATCACCGTCCACTGCAAGGCGATGGTCGGCCTGCAGGAACGAGGCGCCGTCGTGTTCGACTATGGCAACAACATCCGTGGCCAGGCCCTGGCAAACGGGTACGAGGACGCGTTCAAGTTCGACGGCTTCGTCCCGAAGTACATCCGTCTCTTGTTCGAGGAAGGCAAGGGCCCCTTCCGCTGGGCAGCACTCTCAGGGGATCCGAAGGACATCTGGACGACCGACGAGGTTATCCTCAAGGAGTTCGCCTATGATCAGCACTTGGTGAAGTGGATCCAGATGGCGCACGACCAGGTCCAGTTCCAGGGGCTTCCTGCCCGTATCTGCTGGCTGGGATATGGTGAGCGTGAGCGGTTTGGCCTCATCATAAACGACCTCGTAAAATCCGGCAAGATCTCCGCGCCCATCGTCATCGGACGCGACCATCTCGACTGTGGCTCTGTCGCCTCACCCAACCGTGAGACCGAGAAGATGATGGACGGCAGCGACGCCATCGCCGACTGGCCCATCCTCAACGCTCTCCTCAATACGATCGGAGGGGCTACCTGGGTCTCCGTCCATCACGGCGGCGGCGTCGGGATCGGTTACTCCATCCACGCCGGCATGGTCATCGTCGCGGACGGGACCGATGCTGCGGCCAAACGACTGTCGCGTGTTCTCACCTATGACCCAGGCATGGGCATCGTACGGCACGCTGATGCAGGGTATCCGAAAGCCATCCAGTTTGCCAGGGACCACGGCATTCGCATGCCGTCACTCAAGTAGGAGGCTCGGCCAATGGAAAAGGAACTCAATTACATCGACCTGATACGCACACGTCATTCGATACGCGACTACGAGCAGCACACGTTCACTGACGCCGACAGGACTCAGATCATGGAAGCGGTCGTCAGCGCAGTCCCGCTCAACAGCACTGTTCGCCTCGACTGGAAGATCGCCGACCGCTCGCCCATGGGATGCAGCGGTCTCGTGTATGCCGAGTGCGGCACGTCCGACGAAGAGCTGACCGAATATGGCTACCAGGGTGAGCAGATTATTCTGGCGTTGCTCGCAGACGGGTGGGGAACGTGCTGGTATGCAATGATGCGGATGCCCGGCAGCCCTTGCTCAATAACAGTCGGCAGGCCGGCCGCGCGAGGGGTCCGATCAGTGGTCATGAGTGCTCTGTCACGCGGGCATATGCGCAAGTCGCTGGAACAGCTGGTCACGGGTGGCATCCCCGAACATTCGTCACCACTGGTGCGCACTGTTCTAGAGTCAGCCCGCCTTGCCCCCTCCGCCGTGAACCGCCAGCCCTGGAGCTTCGAAATGATATCTGACACACAGATCGTCATCAAGGGCGATACCGGCCGTTTCCCCGACCTCGGCATCTGCCTGGCGAACGCGATGGTCACCGCCCACCAGCTCGCAGGCAAGGCAACCGTTTCTCGTCTCGACGAAGGCAAGTACAGCATAGCCTGGTAGCCCCCTCTACAGCAGAGGCCAGAAGCAGCCAATCGCCATCGCACGCGGCGTGCTCCAGGCGAACGGCAACCCCGGAAATGAAGAAGGCGCAAGTCCTGGTTTTGCCCTGGGCTTGCGCCATTTCATCTTGGACACCATCCACAGCTTCTGCTGTTTCTGAAGGTGCCGGACCTTGGCTGGTTTGCTCCGTGTCCGGCGGTCCTTCTTGATGGGCCGCATGGCCTTCGTCATCATGCTGTCTTCATCCATGAACCACCCCCTGATCCTCAATGCTCGTCCTCATGAAGCCATACCAATGTATCGGAGGGCAATAGAATGTCAAGCTCCAGGCGTGAAGGACGGCCGTGAGCAGACAGCGCTCACGGCCGGGATCCCTCCAGTTGAAAATTCCAAATCTTGTCTAGTCTGCGAGACCCTCCCTGGTACGCAACTGCATACGAACCTGTCGCTCGCTGAACTTGCGCGCGAAGTCGGAAGCAACACGTGCATTCTCAAGCGCGCCTGCTCTGTCATCATTGTTGCTACTGTGCAGAATACCGGGAGTGGCACCTCTCTTCGCCAGCAATTCCATCACCTCGACCATCATGCTATCGACCAGCACTGCTCCTCCGATTGTTGAGCCAGGACCGGCCTTGGCGGGACTGCCTTCGACAGAGACCAGAGCGTCACCTGGTTCGCCACACGTATCCAGAACAAGGTCGGCTACCTCGAAGAGCCTCTTTCCCGATGCATGCCGGGATGGAGTGCCCTGCGAATGCGCAACGTTGGTCACAGCAATGACGTGCAGCCCCATCTTCTTGCCCTCCATGGCCATCTCGACAGGAACGGCGTTACGACCGGAGTTAGAGATGACCACCAGCACATCGCCCTCTTCAACCGGCGAGTTGGTCAGGTAGACATGGGCAAGGCCAGGCAGACGTTCGAGATATGTTGCCTGCGTCTCATTGATGTGTACCATAAGCTCAGTTTCCAGGATACCCTGTGCCTGAATAAGGCCGCCGGCACGACTCATCATCTCTTCGGCAATCATGTGAGAATGTCCCGTTCCAAAACCAAACACCATTCCACCGTTCTGAACGCTGTCCGCCACCATGCGAGCGGCTTCCAGTATGTTGCTCATTTGCGTCTCTTCAATACGGTCGATCATGGATCTCACTGCCTGAATATACGTTGTTGCTGCCATGTCGTTCCTCCTGAATCAGATGTCGTTCGTGGTCTCAAACTCCAAACTCGCCTGCGGCGAACCTCTCCAGCGCCACCGCTGCACCCTGTTCATTGTTCGACGGTACCACAAACCTCGCCAGAGATCGTGTCTGTTCATCCGCATTTGCGACCGCAACCGATACCAGAGCTACTGCAAACATGCTTCGGTCTGCCTCGCAGTCACCGACCGCCATCACGCGGGAACTCTCGATCCCAAGATAGTCGATCAGCCAGCGAAGTGCAGCACCCTTGCTGACGCCTGCGTCCATGATGTTGACGAAGTTCATGTCAGCCTTGACCACGTTCGCCCGGGGTCCCAGACTTTCCACGATGAGGTGCCTGACGGCATCCATATTCTCAGGCAGACACGTGATCGAGATTTTCCGCACTCCATCTGTTGCGATCTCGCTTGCCGCTGGAACATAGCGCAAGTGACTGGCATACCAACTGGACCCCCACTCGTCGACAAAACTCGGTGCGCCCGCGTTGCGGAACACCTGCGGATCGCCCCGGCCATACAGGATCATGTTCACAGGAATATCTATCGAGCGCACCGTCTCCACTGACCCGAGGAGAATCTCTGGAGATATGGCTCGCTCCATGAGAATGTGTCCATTATGTGGATCGACGACTAGTGCCCCCTGTTCCGCGATGACAGGAACTGAGAGCCATGCCAGCTGCCGAACGTATGGTGTGATGCGTTCAAGATTACGCCCGGATGCAACTGTGCACGCAAGCCCGGGAGCACTGACAGCTCGCAAGCGTGCCGCTGTCTCATCGGAAATGAACGACCGGTCGTCAAGAAGCGTCCGATCGAGATCAAAGACCGCAAGTTTTTGAATATACATCCAGAGCCTCTGGTTCAGGCGTGATACTCGCCGCTCACAAATCGCTGAACAGCGGTAACGACGCCACGTTCATCGTTCGACGGAGCCACGTACCGAGCCATACGAATCACCTGGGGATCGCCGTTGGCCATGGCTACGGAAACGCCTGCCACCTTGAACATGCTGGCGTCCGACTCATTGTCACCCAGAACCATGATGTTCTTCATCTCCACGCCAAGCATGGAGGACAACGTTGAGACGGCGCTGCCTTTGCTGACACCTGCCCCCATGACGTCGATACAGTTTACGTCAGCTTTCACAACCGTCGCAGTGACCCCAAGTGCATGCTCGAGGTCCAGCTCGAGGGTGTCCGTCTCCTCCGGGTGACACCGGATGGCAAGCTTGCGATAGCCCTCCATATCGTGAGTCTTCCAGACCCCAATATCCTCAAAACGCGAATTCAGCTCCGCATATGGCGTGTTCTGCAGGAAGAAGGGTGCGGCGGCATTCTTGTAGAGCACGACGTCCTTGCCTTTCAACAGAAAAAAGTTGAAATCGTATGAGCTACGTTGCAGAAGGTCGAGGACTTCTCCTATGATAGAACCTGCGAGATTCCACTCAGCAATAATATGCCCATCAAACGGATCTTGGATGACGGCGCCGGTCTCACTGATGATCGGCACGTGGATGATCCCCAGCTGCTCAACAAACCGCATAATCGAGAACTGTTCCCGGCCGGAACAGATGGTGAATTCCATCCCGGGAACCAGGGCAGCCCTCAATCCAGCAATCGTTTCTTCGGTAATGAGCGAATGGCTGTCCAGCAGCGTCCCATCAAGGTCGCAGGCAATAAGCTTCTGGATTGCCGCCACGGCCCTACGCGCTGTAGACCACGCTGCCTTCGCAGATCGTGGAAGAGACATGAAGGTCGGGGGTCAGGATAACAATGTCCGCAATGGCTCCCGGTTGGATAATACCTCGATCAGTCACACCAATCGAACGGGCAGGGTTCTGACCTGCAGCGCGGAAAGCACTCGCAAGGTCAAGGCCGCCGATGTTGACCACGTTGCGGACGGCCCGATCGAGCGTCAGAATGGAACCCGCAAGGCGCCCACCAGGGAGCCGTACTGAGGTTTCGTCCACCGTCACCTTCCGTCCATCGAAATTGAACTCGCCCTGGATGCCGAGTCCTACAGCGAGGACAGAATCAGAAACAAGCACGAGTCGATCCTTGAGATACCGGCTCACCAGTGCAATCGTGGCAGGATGAGTATGCACGCCGTCAGCGATAAACTGAAGATAGACATCATACAGGAACGCCGCGCCAACAGGACCTGGTTCGCGATGAAGCAATGGTCGCATCACATTAAAGAGATGATTCATAGATGTGGCACCGGCTGCGATCCCCGCAACAGCATGCTCAAAATCCGTATCCGTGTGGCCAATGGAGACATGCACGCCCCGGCTGACAAGATACTCGATGACCGGGATCGCCCCCTCACACTCAGGGGCCACGGCCATCAGCGTGACGGGGCCACTGTCAACCAGTGCTTTGGCATTCGCAATGGTCGGTATCTCGAAATCCTCCGGATTCATGGCCCCTGGCGCCTTTTCATTGAGGAATGGTCCCTCCAGATGCCACGCCAGAGGTCTCGCCCCCTCGACTGTTGCCAGCTTGGGACTCAATGTTGTCATGACGTGCTGGAGAGTGGCAATGCGCGCGCCCACGGTCGTCGGCAGAAATGACGTGACGCCGGCATGGGGCAGACCTGTCGCCATACACTCGAGAGCTTCGCTGCTCGCTTCCATGATGTCGTGCCCGCCATACCCATGAATATGGACGTCAATGAAGCCGGGAGCAACAAGGAGGCCCGTCGCATCGAGAACTTCAATACCAGAAGGTTGCTCCGTGAGAGTATGTTTGATCCGGCCGGCCTCAATTTCGACCCAGAACGTACCACGCAGTTCATCGGGTGTAAAAAGACGGTCGGTCTTGATGACATAGTGCGAAGATGCCGGTATGTTCATGGTCTTCTCCTTTCGAATACAGCAGGACATGAAAGAACCTTGGCCCCAGTCACGACGCTTGAGGACGTTGCACGTCAACCCGGTTGCCCGTGTCGGCAGATTGATAGCAGGCATCGACTATGCGATGTGTCCAGCCGGCCTCCGCAAAGGACGTTGCACGTCAACCCGGTTGCCCGTGTCGGCAGATTGATAGCAGGCATCGACTATACGATGTGTCCAGCCGGCCTCCGCAAGAGTCGGGCGAGCCGGAAACCCAACATCGCCGCCCGTACAACCGTCCAGAAATGTATAGATGCTTGCAGCATGCATGTCACACATGAGTCCCATCGACATTTTCGAACTTGGAAATGCAGTCTTCAGGTAGGCCGCCCACGGGTCGTCAAGGATGACGTCCTGGGTGACGTCACGCGAAGCTGCATCCACGACAACCGCTCGCCCGCGCTGAAGATCGACTGACACAGAACCCTTCGTTCCAAAGACCTCAAAGGCAAAAGTTCCTTCACGCCCGGCGTGTACCCGGGAAACCTCAATCGTTCCCGTGCTGCCATTCACCAGGTCCGCAGTGACCAGTGCCCAGTCGTCCACATCGACACGGGACATTTCATCAGAGACTCCCGCGTTGGGACGCTCGCCAACGACTGTTCTAGTCACACAGCGCACGGCTTCGAATTCGCCGGCGACCATGCGCACTGCATCGACCATATGGAGACCAAGGTCGATAAGTGCACCACCACCAGATTCCTTGCGACTCAGGCGCCACGTCATTGCTCGCTGGGTGTTGAGGTAACTGGCATGCAGCAGGGAAGCCCTCCATGTCACGACATTGCCAATGACGCCTGCTCGAACGATCGCGCGCGCAGCTGCCATAGCAGGAAGGAAACGGTACACCAGAGCAGTCTGGTTGAAGATCCCCGCATCGTCTGCCTTCCGGGCCAATTCAAGCGTGAGCTCGCCGGTCAGGTCGACCGGTTTCTCACAGTAGACAGGGACATGTGCCGCGACAGCCGCCTCGACAAGAGGGCGATGCGCGGCGTTTGGGGTGCACACGTCCAGCATGTCGACCCGGGCGCACGTCGAAGATGCGGTCTCATAAGGGAGGGCTCGAGAAAACTCGAGCCGATCAGCCTCATTCGGGTGCGATGTATAGACCGTGTCAAACATGACCCGCGCCGGAACTTCTGCATAAATCCCAGGCAGCGCCCGATAACACATCCAGTGGATGCGGCCGATGAAACCAGTCCCCGCAAGGCCAAGTCGAACCGGCTGCATATCCTTAGACACGGTACAGGCGGTCTGCGTACTTGGCAGTGTACTGCTTGTTGAATTCAGGGCCCCCGTCCACGTTGGCGCTCATGAACACAGGTGGAACGTAACCAGCCTCCAACATCTCGCGGATAGCGAAGACCATAGTCTGATCGACCAGGATGTCCGAACTGATGCTCGATGTTCCGGCGATCTTGGTGGAAAGACCTGGAAGTTCGATAGTAGCATCCCCTTCGACACTGTGATTGTCCAGGATGACATCTGCGAGTTGCCACAGCATCTTGCCACTCGAATGGCGCGACGTGCTGTGTTTGCCAACCTCGAGAGCGGTGACGGCAATAACCGGCACGCCAATCGACCGCGCGACCATTGCCATCTCGATGATCAGAGGGTTCCGGCCCGAGTTGCTGATGATAAACAGACAATCGTTGTTCCGGATATCCCACATCTCGGCGAATGCTGTTCCCACGCCTTCGATGCGTTCATAATGGCCGCCTGATAGTTCTTTGACCTGTTTAGATGGAATAAGTCCGCCCGCCCGCCCACAAATCTCGATGGCAACAGATGCAGAATGCCCGCTGCCAAAAGCCTGCAGGATTCCGCCGCTCATAATACTCTGCGCAACAATATGACCCGCCTTGCGCATGTTGTCCTCTTCCTGCTTCAGGACAGGAATCAACTCCTCGACCTTCTCAAAGAATTCTAGTGCCATACCAACCTCCCAACTTGTATCCATTGTTGCTGCTGGCAACGGCCAGTCTACAACAACCCCTTCTTTCGGAGAAGTTCGACCAGATCCAGCGCACGGTCATTGCTGCTGCGTTGCGGCGTAATCTTGTAGCCCATGTCTCCAATAGCCTTGAACGCCTCAGCATCCTCCCTGGTCACGGCTATCCATGGAAGAACCATCACATATTTGGTCCCCTGGACAGGAGCCTGATTGCCGACATTGATGCTCTTCGGCTTGAATCCCCCCTGCATAAGTGCCAGTGCGCCCTGCGCATTGCGCGCAATGATGAGGACACTCTCATGGGCAGGGTCCATGGAAGAAAGCAGTTTCAAACCGTCAGCAATGGTGACGACCGAAGTTGGGAGCCCACGCGCTGCCTGCGGCAGCACAATGCGCTGAATCGGATCGACTGCGACCTTGTCGTCGGCAACAATAATACGCTTGGCGCCATAGTAGCTGCACCAGGTTATGGTAACCTGTCCGTGAATAAGACGATTGTCAATGTGTAGAAAGAATGCCATGATTCACTCCTATCGGGTTGAAGATGGTGCTACACCGGTATCGTTGTGCCCCGGACTATTGTTCAATGCTTGACGCATTATTGCACTCAAATTCTGGATAGACTCCTTGCCTGCATTCATGGCCATTTCTGCAACGTCGGCCAGTGCCATGTCACCCCGGACAGCCAGAATCTCAAGGATCATCGGCAGGTTCACGCCTGTAATGATCTCTACACGGTCGGTGACGAGGTACGCCGCGGCATTGGAAGGAGACGCTCCCAACATATCCACGAACAACAGCGAGCCCGAACCCGTGTCCGTTTTGTCAATGGCTGCCTGAATGCGTTCCTTGAGTCCATCGATACTGTCTCCCTCACGAAGCGCTACGGTCTCAAACTGTTCCTGGGGTCCCGCAATGAGTGTGACAGCACTTGCAATGCCATCAGCAAACTCCCCGTGGGTAACAACGACGATTCCAATCATGTTGGATTCCTTTCCGATCCCGGGCTGCTTACGCAGCCCGGGATGACATTTCGGTATGAAGATACGATTACAGAATCTTGAAAGCTCCCAGAATAATACCGGCGACAACCAGAAGAAGCAGAACCTGAAGGTTTGTCCAATGCTTCTTCTTCAGCAGCCAATAGACAGTGAACGTAACAACCAACGGCAACATATACGGAAGGATCTTGTCGAAGGAATCCTGGATCTTGACGGATTGGACGACTTCTTTGCCCTCGATCATGACCTTCTTGGTGATCTCGAGAGGAGTCTTTACTCCCGCCAGAATACTCGGGATAAAACCACCCATGATGAACAGAGCCGCTGTGCTGGCCATGTCGGTGATACGGGTGATAGCGCCGCTGCTGACTTGCCGTACAAGACCAAGACCCTGCTTGTAGCCAAGCCAGAAGCCAGGGAACATGAGGAAGAACCAGAAAAAACCAAGGAACAGCATGAGCCAGGCACCACCGGCATTGCCCTGGAGGGCCAGCGACGCCGCAAACACGGCGAAGATAGGCTTCATCAGAATAGCCATAATGGTGTCGCCAATACCTGCGAAGGGGCCCATCAGAGAAACCTTCAGGCTGTCGCCCACTTCGGGCTGTCTCTTTTCCTCAAGAGCAACGTCGGCACCAAAAATTGTCGGCGAACCGATAGCGGGGTTGGTGTTGTAGAATACCATATGACGCTTCAGAGCTGCAAAGTATTCATCCTTCTTCGGAAACACCTTCTTGAGGATGGGTGCAATGGACCAGGCATAGCCAAGAGCCTGCATGCGCTCATAGTTCCAGGAAAGCTGCAGAGTCAAGTTGTGCCTCCACATGACGTTGACGAGATCGCCACGTGTGACAGGACTCTTGGTTTCGTCGACCCTCGCAGCGAAGGCCTCTTCAGCCTGCTGCTCACCGGCCTCGACGGGCTTGAGCGAAAAGTAGATGATGACCACCGCCAAGGCAGCGAGCGCGATGCCAAGGAGCGGAACATTCAGGTACGCGAACATGACGAAGCCCAGAACGAAGAATGACCACCACTTCTCGATGGGCAGGAAGGTCAGCAGAATGCCAAAACCTAGAGCCGGCAGGATGTGGCCCATGGTACCCAGACCGCGGGTCAGCCACGTCGGGATGTTGTTGATGAGGGCTTGAATGGGCCCCGAGCCGAGCCACACAGCAAAGAAGACGGGAACGGCACGAGAGAGACCCCATGGAAGCTGACCAAACAGATGCCACCGTGAGAAAGCAGCATCGTCCTGCTTCTCCACGGCACGGTCCGCTCCATGGATAAACACAGTGGTCAACGAACGACCGACGATGTCGAGCTGAGTCATGAACAGCGAAACAGGGACTGCGACAAGCATGCCGGCTGCCATTGCCTCTGTCGGGGCTAACTTGGATAGCGCAGCGAAGGCTGTGCCGACGATAGCGCCCGTCGTGTAGTCGGGGGTTGTCGCACCGCCATATGTCCATAGACCGAGCGACATCAGTTCCAGAGTGCCGCCGATGGCAAGACCCAGCGGTATGTTTCCGACAACAGTTCCAACAAACAGCCCGCTAACAATCGGGTCATTGAGCAGCCAGGTAGGACCTAGGTTAGCAATCATCGCGGCGTACGACCAGATCGCCAGAATCAGTGAAATTCCAATACCATAGCTACTAGCCATAGATTAAACCTCCTCAGTAGGATACCGTAATACTTCCAAGAGAACATTCGTCAGCCGTTCGTATCTCATTCACCGAAGCCCGGGAAACGCTTGCGCGCCACTGTGCTCCATAATCACCTCCCCCTCAGGTGGCTTTCACGCGATAACAGAGAGCCGCAATCGATTGCAGTGCCTTATGGCCAGAATTATGAAAGCAACGGCAAATCATTGTGATGCAGTCCTACAGAATTTGCAATAGCCGTATCGATTTCTGTGCTGTGGTTCAGGGATGCTGAGTGTCTGCATCTGGATTGCCCGCACGACGTTCGTTGTCTTGGATGAGACTGATCTTGTGGAGAAAACGGGGTTTGTCCGGGTCCAGCTTACGTGCAATCGAGAGGCTGTAGGCAAACAGTTGCGCGAACAGGGCGTTCTCCAGTGGATAAACAGTCGGGTCCGCAGGGGGGATGCGAAACGCAATGTCACCGTACTGCAAGGCTCTGTCACTGTCGGAGACCACCAGCACATGAGCACGCGTCGACTTGATACGCTCCAGAACTGCTATGTTGAGGTCCAGACATGCGTCGTTCGGAGCAAACATGATGACAGGCAGATCTGGATTGAGGACAGCCAGAGGCCCATGGATAAGGTCAACCGAGGAGAGACCCTGCGCATTGATATAGCATGTCTCCTTCAGCTTCAGGGCGCCCTCCAGGGCATTCGCGTAGCAATAGCCTGTGCCCAGCACGACAAAGTCATCGGTGAACGTGTAGCGCAGTGCCTGCTGACGCACTTCTTCTTCTCGCTCGATGATACCTCCCAGACACTCGAGGACTGTACCGATGTCAAAGGCGTCGCCCTGCACGGCGTGGACCAGAAACAGGAGTGCCGCCAGCGATGCAGTAAAGGTCTTCGTAGCGGCGACACTCTCTTCAGGTCCCGCCCGCAGAAACACTGAGTTAGGAGCTACTGTCCGATCGAGAGTGCTGCCCTGCACATTCATGATGCCGACTGCGAAGGTACCGTCTTTGACGGCTTGCTCCGCGACCCTGCAAACATCTTCCGTCTCACCCGACTGCGAAATGGCGAGGACAGCGCCGCGCCGCATGCGGGGAGGCAGACCGTAGTTCGTGTACAGCGACCCAAGCGCCAGAGCCACGGGAATCCGCAGGAGCGATTCGATAAGATACTGGCCGTATATGCACGCATGGTCCGAAGTTCCACGTCCCGATTCGATGACAACGTCAGGATCCGTGGCGGCAAACCGCTGCCCGATTCCCTCAATCGACGGCCCTTCCTCGTGCGCAAGACGCTCAAGCACTGAGACCGTCTCACGCACTTCCTGGATCATCAGTTGCTGTCCCACTGGTCCCTCCCTGTCATGCCAAGAGTGCACGCAGCCCGTTGATGGCAACATCCCGCAACCGTTCACCCTCGCCTTTGGCGATGAATGTCGCGAACGCCTCGTAGCCACCCTCGTCATATGCTGCTGCATGGGGGATATATCCCATATAATCTCCGCAGTACCCGGCGACCAGCACAACATGGTCTGGAAATGCGGCTCGAATGTCATTCCCCAGGCTGGAAAACAGCTCCCCAGGGATCCCAGCCACGAGAATGTCCCCAAATCGAACCAGCGACAGACGTGAGTCGATATATTCCACTTTGCCTGCCCTGTCGACCATCGTGGCCGCAAAAGTCAGTCCCTCGATAGCCGATTCCAGGGGTCTCAGATTCCGTACGCGCTCCAATCGAGCTACTTCCAGCTTCTTCCGGGCGTCAGCAATGCGGCGTTCAAGGTCCTGCGCGGAGGGAAACTGCTTGGCTTTGAGTCTCAGGGGAACTTCAACAGCCCGCACCGTAAACAGCCCCTTCATCGGCTCCAGCACATCCAGACTTGCAGCAACACTCTCAGCCACGATGGTACCAATACGCTCCACCTCTGCAAAGTCGGAACTCTGCCGATAGAAGCGCGTACTCATGTCGCCGGCAGCCCCATTGAGGAACACGGGCATTGTGACAAAGGGCTCGAAGAGAGGCATGATGCTGGCGGCGAACCCCGGGAAGTCCGCGCTGTACAAGCGGTTCTCCTCATGAAGGACGGTAGGGTGACAGTCGAGATTATAGACCACTGCGCATCGTGTGCATGTTTCCACTTCCAGCACCCGCATCTGCACCTGCTCTGCGGCACGAACGCGTCGATTGCCACAGATCGGCTGCAGCATGCTCGTTATGCCGCTCTTGATGGTGCCTTCGCGAGCCCACCTGCGAGCTTTTCTGGCAGCGGTGACACATCCTGCGACCGTCCGCTCGAACAGCCTCCCGTCAAACGTCCCAAAAACCTGGCTGTCCGACAAAGCAACTCGTCCGAGTCCGGAAGGTCCGGAATGCGTATGAATAGCCGCAACCAGACAACAGGCGGCAGGTACACCGGTCTCCTGCTCCACGCGTCTCCGTACCTCGTCCACGAAGTGTCGGTCTACCTCCAGTGTATCCACAACGATAAGCATCATGCGATTCTCGGGTCCGTCTGCCAGATACACCGCTTTGGCCATCAGGTCATCATGAACGCCCTCGGCAATGCGCTTGCCAGAGAATCCACCCATCTGCAACCCCACACGCGGGGTGATGACTGCACTTCCACATCCAGTCTCAAGCATCGCATTCTCCCTTCACAAACCGCTCAACTGTATCCAGGACACTCAGGCCTTCCTTCGACGGCACCACGAATCGAGCGGCAGCTTGTACGGTTCTGCCTGCATTCGCTACTACTACGGAGACGTCTGCGTGCATGAACATGGGAAGTTCCGTTTCATGTTATCCAATAGCCATGTCGTCTTTTCTGGAAAGACCGAGCATCACGACAAGGCACTATACAATTCATGATTGGATTGGGTTTCTTTACTGCGCTCCCGGTACACGCCTCGAAGAACGCCAAGTCCGCCACACGGGTATGAGACGGAGGACGACATACGATACGAAACCGATGGCACTCACAATGTACCCTGGAATCCTTGCCCCGGGTACCATGGACAGAAGAGCTCCTGCCATCACGACCAGTACGGCCATGAACAGACACTTCGTGGCATTGTCCATGGTCGACCAAGTCTGTCGTGTGCGGGGCTCCGAACCGTGCCAACCATTTCGTACCGGCGAACCGGCCTTGTTCTTGTGTTCACCCATTCCTGGCTCCTCCACAATCAACAACCATTACGAGTTGACAAATCTGTCAGGACTACGATAATATCGTAGTCCAAATTGGCCAAAAGCAAGGGAGCGTATGCCTGCATGCTGGACGTCACCGACGTTGTGGCGGGCTGGACCAACGACCAGATGAGAGCCAGCAGGACGCTCCCGATATGTATGCCCCTCAAGCGCAGCTCCTGCTTGGCAATGGACATCAGGACCATGCCAGTGCCCCGGCGTCGGTAGCGTTTATCGACCAGCAGCACCTGAAGCTGCCCTTCGGCTACGCCGCCATCGGCCCTACTGCGCGCGTCGAGCGAAACCGACAAGCGGACAGCCCGCTTCGTTTCATCGGAGAAGGCGGTTAGTTGCCCTTCATGAAACCACAGCTTGCCCTTCAGTTGCTACATTGATGGGATGCACAGCACGTTGGTCAACGCTCGAGTCCCCTTTATGATGTACTGTCCTTTGTAGTAGAGCGTCGTCGAGCTTCCACCGTCAAGCGTCACCACGTTTGTGAAGAGTCCGAGCCGGGACAGCGCCAGGCTGACGTCGCCGAACTGCAGGCGCACCTTTGCCGGTGTCACGATGAAATACAGATGCTTCTGGTCGTCCATGCCGATGAATGCACGGGAACCAAGCTTGGCGGTGCGACTAATGTCCTTGTACTTCCGATAGTCGACATATGGCTTGCCTCCGAGCACGACGACGGGTCCACACTGCACAAACGTAGAACCAGTGCAATCACGCGTACCCACGTAGGAGCGCAGGTCTGCTCCGGGCGACATTCGCAAAGCCGCAGCGACGGCAGGATTCCGTGCATACAGTGCTATCTGTCCCGCAGCCAGCGTCCGCGGCGTGAAGTACTTGCCACAAATGAATCGAACGACCTTGCCTTGCTGAAGCACCACCAGGGCTTCAGTCGCGCCGACGGAGAAGCCGCCGGTGTAGTAGTTAGAGTACAGAGAAAGCGATAGTGATGATGGTGCCGCCGGGGACTGGTTGATGCGAGCCACGGAAAGCTCCTTGCCCGTGGTCAGCCGCACAACCACGTGAGCCGTCCCTTCGACATAGAAAGGGGTGTTGTCCGCGTCAATACCAATCGTCGAGACATACGTTCCCGAGTAATAGACAGGTGTGCCCTGATCCTGCACCGACCCGCTCATGATGTAGCTCGTCATGTTAAAGGGTGTCGCGTTCATGAGCGCAAGCGGCTTCAGGCTGCTTACGTACGTGGATGGAAAGCGAGCGGTTCCCAGACCACCCATGGACTGGCAGCTCAGAACGTGGATTCCTTTGCCCGTCATGTCGATACGGATGATATTAAAGTCCACTGTCTGCATGAACACCTGTTCGCGTCGAGTCTCAAAAGTGACAGCGTTAACATCGGCAGGCCCCACCACTACTGGATCCGGGGTAACCCAGGTGAACACCGACTGGCCGTCGACTAAACCGCGCGAATACTGTACAGAGAGCAGTAGCTGCACATCAGCAGCAGCGACCAGCACTTCGCCAAGCAACCCTCGCGGCGTAACGGAGAGTCCAACGGCGTGACCGTCCACGAGAGCCTCGAGACTGCCTGGAGTCACGCATATCATGTGATCGGCGCTCGAAAGAGTAACAGCCGCGCTCTGGGGCACTAGCGACACGCCAAAACCGAACTGCCTCGCGACAAACTCGATCGGGACGAGTGTCTGCTGAGACACCTGGTTGATCATCGGGGGGACAAGCATGGTTATCGTGCGACCATCTACAACTGCCCGTGCACTGCCCGTCGTAAGGACGACCATCGTGCTCCGGGCGCGTGCAACCGGCGCCGGTGCACACAAGAGCATCAATGTTACGACAGCGCACAACGTTTTTTGAGACAAGACCCTGAGCCTATGTATCATTTCACAACACCTCCTGTGCAAACAGTATATACGCATATTTCTTAGACGGCCGAGCCTCTCAGCATGTTCCGTATCCACGCTTGTCAGGACCTTCTCCTGATGCTGAGCCGCTGGAAGCGCGGCGGAGCAGTCACACACGTCAGGTTTCAGCTTTACAGAGGAGGTTTACGGGCTATCATTGACACATGTTGACAGCTGGTAGGGCAGGGAGGAAACCTCAGTGAATACTGGTCGCTCTGTGTCCCGGGAAGCAGTCGGGATGCAGTATCCTCTGCGTCGCGCAATCGCGATTGCTGCCGTCGCAGTCCTCCTTCTCGGACCGACATCGCGGGTTCATGCCACTACTCCGGCCTCGGTTCCTCCCCAGCTGGTGGTTGCCGCGAACGTCTACGAACCCTTCGCTTTTCTGCGTGACGGACATCTGGTCGGATTCGATGTCGATCTCGTGAATCTCATTGCCTCGCTCAACGGCTGGGACGTCCGATACGAAACGACAACCTTTCCCGACGAGTTGCAGCGCGTCGAGAACGGCACTGTGGACCTAGGCATCGGGTCGATCTTCTGGACAAGTGACCGCGCTTCCCATTTCGCCTTTACCAGTTCATACTTGAATTCTGGCCTCGTCCTTGTCACACTGGCTAACAGTGACATCCACTACCCACGCGATCTCGGAAGTCATCGTGTTGCCGTCAAAACAGGAACGGCTTCTGATGATTATGCTACCAGCCTGGGCAATCGTTACGGGCAGTTGCAGGTCGAGCGTTATGCATCACCTGAAGGCGTAATTGCCGCGCTCGCCGGGGGTCAGGCCGATGCAGCCGTTCACGATTACATCAATGCTCAGTTTCTCATCAGCGACCTCTACCAGGGGGACCTCGTCATCCAGAAGGGAAGCCTGTTCAGACCTTTCCTTACCGGGCGCATCCCCGTGGCATACCCAGCGGCCCGGAACATGCTCGCACTGCTGCCCCAGTTCAACGCGACATTGGCGGAAGTGCGGCGCAGCGGCCTGCTGGCACAACTGGAGACCAAATGGTTTGGCGCCACGGTTTCCTTCTACGCCGGCACCGATCGGTTTAGAACGACAATGCTGGTGCTCGGGGGCATCGCGCTCGTCCTGCTCGCCATCTACCTGCTTGCTTCACGTGAACGCGCGGCACGCGCCGCCCATGACCGGGCCGCCTACTATCAGCAGCTGTTTGCCGCAGTCCCGGAACCGGCCCTGCTCGTGGACAGCGCTGACGGACAGCTGCGCATCGAGGCCGTCAACAGAGCCCTGTGTTCGCTTCTTGCTCAAAAAGAGTCTGACCTGCTCGGCGCCACACTGGGGTCCATCATGTTCATCGGACAGGCAGATGTGTCGAAAACCCTGACGTCTCTGCTGGACCGAAGCCTTACGTCAACGTGGTGGCAGTTTGTCGCATCTGACAGAACCCTCATTCCTGTCGAAGTCATGATGTCGAACCTGCAGGCTCCCCGCAAGCGGGTGCTCATCGTCGCCCGTGACCTGCGGGACCAGCTCAAAGCCGAGCAGACCGTTCGCACGGCGTACCAGCAGTATCACGCCCTGTTCGACGAAGCTCCCGATCCTATTCTGATCATCAGCGGCCATGTCATTGCACAGGCAAACACCGCCGCAGGGCGAGCGCTTGGTACGACAACCGAACAGTTGAAGGGAAAGATCATCCCCGATATCAGTCCCCCCATGCAGCCCGACGGCCGTCCATCTGTCGACGCCATGCGCACATTCGAAGACCAGGCCCTTGCAGGCCAGGCACAGCGGTTTGACTGGACCTTTGTCACCAATAACAGCCGCCAGATCATTTGTGAGGCTTCCTTGAAATCCATATCATCTGCCGGGGCTTCCATTGTCCAAGGAATCTTCCGGGACGTCACAGAGCAGCGACTCACAGAGGAACGAGCGCGGCAGCTGGAAAGAGAGCTCTTGCAGTCACAGAAGATGGAAGCGGTCGGGAGACTCGCAGGGGGAATCGCACACGACTTCAACAACATCATGGGCGGGATCATGGGGCATGCGTCCCTGCTCAGGGTCGATGCGACGGAAGGGACTGAACTCTACCAGGGACTGGACATCATTGAACGCGCCGCGAGGCGTGCCGCTGAACTGACGCACCGATTGCTGTCCTTCTCGCGCAACGGCACACCGACCATCGCCGACGTCGATATCGGCGAGGTCCTGGCGGATACGCTCTCGATCGCCATGCCCGGTTTTGACAAACGCACTGTCCTGGTACAGAGCATCTCTCCAGATTTGGCATACGTTCCGGGTGACCGAACACAGCTGGAAGAGGTTACCCTGAACCTCGTCATCAATGCCCGCGATGCCATGGAACACCGTGACGGCATACTCACGGTCGACGCCTGCAACGTCATCATCGACGAATCCTTCTGCGTCAGCCACGACGTTCCTCCCCTCCCAGACGGCAGCTACGTACAGATCAGGGTGTCAGACACCGGTTGCGGTCTATCACCTGAGGCCAGGAACCACCTGTTCGAACCGTTCTTCACGACGCGGCCTGAAGGAACCGGGTTGGGACTGTCCATCGTCTGGCGTGTCGTGCATGACCACAAGGGAACTATTACTGTGGCTTCAGTACCAAACCAGGGAACGACCTTCACGCTGTACCTTCCGGCCGTCTCCCGGGCCGAAGCACAGGGAAGGGCTCGCCAGACGCCCGTCTCCGGGTCACTGCCACGGTCTGTCCGCGGAGAATCGGTGCTCATCGTGGATGACGAAGATGTTGTCCGCAGTGTTGCCGTCAAAGTCCTCTCGGGTCTCGGATATCACGTCACCGATACCGCCGATCCAGTGAACGCGCTCGCTATCTACAAGGA
>Ga0209744_1000198_pt1 | contig 19791 bp, 11 predicted proteins | sample BarGraNGADG00311_2_FD_184494 | JGI IMG/M metagenome (GOLD analysis project Ga0209744, IMG submission 184494) | Arctic peat soil microbial communities from Barrow, Alaska - Barrow Graham LP Ref core NGADG0004-311 (SPAdes) (version 2) | ecosystem: Environmental > Terrestrial > Soil > Wetlands >... | reverse complement strand
ATATTTATGATTTTGAAAGACCAATAGGTATTCAGCTGTATGGTCATTTAATCGATTCAATGGTTGAAGCTGCCCTTATTGCAGAAAAGGCAAAACCTGAACTGATCGATATCAATTTCGGTTGCCCTGTCAAAAAAATTGCCAACAGGGGAGCCGGAGCCGGAATGCTCCGTAATATACCACTGATGATTGAAATGACAGAAGCTATAGTTAAAGCAGTAAAGCTTCCTGTTACGGTCAAGACCAGATTAGGTTGGGATGAAGAGAGTAAAAATATTGTTGAGATTTCAGAGCGACTGCAGGACGTTGGTATTCAGGCCCTGACAATACATGGCAGAACCAGGGTCCAGCTTTATAAAGGTGATGCTGACTGGACTCTTATTGGTGCAGTAAAAAATAATCAGAGAATGAAAATCCCGATTATCGGAAATGGTGATATTGACGGACCCGTTAAGGCCAGGGAGATGTTTAACAGTTATGGTGTCGACGGTATCATGATAGGTCGAGCAACCGTCGGCAGACCATGGATTTTTAGAGATATCAGGCACTATATCAATACCGGTAATCTGTTACCGGAACCCACTGTAAGCGAGAAAGCCGATCTGGCACTTCTTCATCTCGAAAAATCTCTTGAGTATAAAGAGGGAAGAAGAGCCATTTTTGAAATGCGTCGCCATCTTTCAAATTACTTTAAAGGGCTATCGCATTTTAAGGAAACACGTCTTAAGCTTCTCACGGCTGTAGAGGTTGATGATATCAGGAGAATAATTAATGAGATTCGTGAAAAATGGGGAGATTTCAGAACGGAGGAAAAAACGTCAGTTTACGGAATCTGAATTACAGTATCCACAACACCATTAATGTCCGGAACATTTAACCTTTTTACAGCTTTTACAACTTTCACTTTCCCAAAAAGCACAGAAAAATTATTCCATCTGAAAATTATTTTCAGGATAATAACAAATACAATCCCTGAAATTATAAGCCCGGTGAATTCTGTCCATGGATAAATGTTTTGTTGCGCAAAGAGTGCCGGCGTTTGCAAAGCTGAAGATTTGTTTGTGACCATAATACACAAGAAAGCATTATTAGCAGCATGTGCACCCATAGATGCTTCAATCCCGTCATCAAGAATAGTAACAATACCAAAAATTAACCCGAAAATAATATATTGAGGCATCATAGTCAGGAAGCCATATTCCTTTACTTCAGGATTGAAGGCATGCAAAAGACCGAAAAAAATTGAAGTCATTATGACAGGGAACCATCTGTTTTTAACCAGTACAGCAAATCCCTGCATCAGGTAACCTCTGAAAAGCACCTCTTCGAATGCAGCCTGAAACGGAATGAATAGCACTGAAACCACCGTCAGAACAATAATAGAAGAAGTCTTATTGTTAATGGTGAAGTTCGCAGGATCAATTTTGAGATAGAAGAACAGATAAAGGGCAGAAAGTATAAGCCAGACAGCTGCCGATATAAAATACCTGTCCCATCTGATTCTTCCGGTTCCATTTATTGTCATCTTAAATGTACGGTTGTTTAATGGCTTCACAAGAATTATAAAGGCAAACAATCCAGTAATGAATGGGATGAGCATCATAATGAGCCCAATAATCGGTTGAAGACCCAGGATTCTAAAATCATTCGGATTTGCAGAAATCTGAGAAAGCACTTCAGGATTTGAAACTGATTTAAGCGCAACTGCTAAAATCAGGGGTAAAGCACCGATAGTATTGGCAACAATAAAAACTGCCAGGATCATAACAATATATCGCCAAAAGCTGTTTTTGCCTGTAAATGTTGATTCAAGATGGTTCATCGTAACATAATGTCTTTTAGAATTCAGAACTTGCACGTTTTGGGTAATCTATCGAGTAATGGAGTCCCACACTCTCGTGCCGGTTCTTTGCCATTTTGATAATTATATAACCAACATTTATCAGATTTCTTAATTCACAGATCTTCTTGGAAATAAGTGATTTTTTATAAAGGCTTTCTGTTTCTTCATATAAAATATCAAGTCGTACCATGGCTCTCTCAAGCCGGATGTCGGATCTGACAATACCGACATAATTACTCATGATCATCTGTACCTCTTTGCAGCTTTGTGTAATAAGTACCATTTCCTCGAGGTGAGTAGTGCCTTTATAGTCCCATAGGGGTATTTGTTCTTCAAATGCTAGTTTGTCCAGCCTGTTTCCGGAATGAATCGCCGCGCGGTGAGCATATACGGCTGCTTCTATGAGTGAATTGGAAGCCAGTCTGTTAGCCCCATGTAACCCTGTGGAAGATGCTTCCCCTAAAGCGTAAAGTCTGTCAATATTGCTTTGCCCGTTGATATCAACTTTTATCCCGCCACAAGAATAATGGGCACATGGAACAACAGGTATCATATCTTTGGTTATGTCTATCCCACGTTCAAGGCAGTGTTCATATACATTTGGAAAATGATCCTTAAGTCCTGCTTTATTAAGATGGGTACAATCGAGCCATACATGATCATCTCCCCATATTTTCAACTCATTATCGATAGCCCTGGCCACTATATCCCGGGGTGCAAGCGATCCTCTGCTGTCGTACCTTTTCATGAACTTCTCGCCTGACATATTCTTCAAAACTGCACCATAACCACGTAATGCTTCGGTAATCAGGAAGGAAGGTTTCTTTTCCGGATCGTATAATGATGTAGGGTGAAACTGGATGAATTCCATATTCTCAATTGTTCCTTTTGCCCTGTAAACCATAGCAACTCCGTCACCCGTAGCAATTTCAGGATTTGTGGTAGTAAGGTATACGTTCCCTATTCCACCTGTGGCAACAATTGTCACTTTTGAAAGAATAGTAATCACATTCTGGTTGACAAGATCCGCAACATAGGCACCGAAACACTTTATATCAGGATAGTTTCTTTTGACTACCTCTCCAAGGTGGTGCTGCGTAAGTATCTCAATTGCAAAGTGATGCTCAAGTATTTCGATATTAGCATCACTCCTGACCCTCTCCATTAAAGTATTCTGGATACTTTCACCGGTTTTGTCCTTATGATGCAGGATTCGGTACTCTGTATGTCCGCCTTCCTTTGCAAGATCGTAGGTACCGTCTTCCTTCTTGTCAAATGTGACACCCAGATTAATAAGATCTTTAATTCTGTCAGGAGCCTCCTGCACCACCATTCTGACAACTTCCTCATTACAAATTCCACCTCCGGCAATCAGAGTATCACTTATATGTTTCTCAAAATTATCAGGTTCACTGAATACGGCAGCAATACCCCCCTGAGCAAACCGGGTGTTGGTATCTTCAAGGTTTGCCTTGGTAACAATTGTTACTTTCCCATACTTCACAGCTTTAAGTGCAAAAGTAAGACCGGCTATACCTGAACCTATTACCAAAAAATCAGTTCTCTTTTTCATTACATGTAAATACAATAGAATGGGCAAAGATACAAATAGATATTATTGAATACCACCAACCTCTTTTGAAATCAGACTCTCCCCAATCCCTCCCCCGAGGTAGGGGCTAAAAGGCAGTCAATATTCTTATTTCCCCCTTCTCTCCCGGGAGAGAAATTGTATAACACAACATTTTGAATTACTTTTGCTTTCCTTAAAAGTAAAATAAAACAATTATGGCTCAGGAAGATATTTTCAAAAAGCTGGTTGCCCATTGCAAGGAATATGGATATGTTTTTCCATCGAGTGAGATCTACGACGGATTAAGTGCGGTATATGATTACGGTCAGTATGGAGTTGAACTTAAAAATAACATCAAGAAATACTGGTGGGACAGCATGGTACTGCTCAACGATAATATAGTGGGCCTCGACTCAGCAATATTCATGCATCCCACAATCTGGAAAGCTTCCGGCCATGTTGATGCATTCAATGATCCGCTCATTGATAATAAAGATTCGAAAAAAAGATACAGGGCAGATGTTCTGATAGAAGAGCATCTTGCAAAGATCGACGATAAGATAACCAAAGAGGTTGAAAAGGCCAGGGAAAGATTTGGTGTAGCTTTCGATGAAAAAAAATTCAGGGAGACAAATCCCCGTGTTCTGGCTAACCAATTAAAAATAGATGAGTTGAATGCCCGGTTTTCAAAAGCCCTGAATGAAACTAACCTGGTAGAACTAAAACAGATTATTATTGACAATGAGATCGTGTGTCCGATATCAGGTACCCGTAACTGGACAGATGTCAGGCAGTTTAACTTGATGTTTGCTACTGAAATGGGATCGACATCAGAGGGAGCAAATAAAATTTATCTCCGCCCGGAAACCGCACAGGGTATATTCGTCAACTTTCTCAATGTTCAGAAGACAGGAAGGATGAAGATACCATTTGGTATTGCACAAATAGGGAAAGCGTTCCGCAATGAGATAGTTGCCAGGCAGTTCATATTCCGAATGAGAGAATTTGAACAGATGGAGATGCAGTTCTTCGTTCAGCCAGGCAGCGAACTCGGATGGTTTAAAAAATGGAAAGAGATACGTATGAAATGGCACCAGGCTCTAGGTTTCGGAAGTGAAAATTACCGCTTTCACGACCATGTTAAACTGGCTCACTATGCAAATGCCGCTACTGATATTGAATATAAATTCCCATTTGGGTTTAAGGAAGTTGAAGGAATACATTCAAGAACTGATTATGACCTGAAACAGCACCAGGAATACAGTGGTAAAAAAATGCAGTATTTCGATCCTGAAAAAGGTGAATCATATATACCTTTTGTTATTGAAACCTCGATAGGTGTTGACAGAATGTTTCTGCAGGTGATCTCTGCTGCATATCAGGAAGAAGAATTAAAGAAAGAAGATGGCAGTACTGACATCCGTGTGGTACTAAGGTTACCATCATTTCTGGCTCCTGTTAAACTGGCTGTGATGCCTCTGGTAAAAAAAGACGGACTGCCTGAAATAGCATTAAAAATTGTGCATGATCTGAAATTTGATTTTAACTGTCAGTACGACGATAAAGACTCTATCGGCCGACGATACAGACGTCAGGATGCAATCGGGACACCATATTGCATAACTATAGATCATCAGACCCTTGAAGATAAGAGTATTACAATCAGGTATCGGGATTCAATGGCCCAGGAAAGAGTAAGTATTGAACAACTTAAGGAAATAATTAAAGAAAAGATATCTCTACAGAGCTTATTAAAAAAGCTATAATATGAATAAGGTTCTAATTGTTACCTATTACTGGCCACCTAGTGGAGGCGCAGGGGTACAACGATGGCTTAAATTCTCGAAATATCTTCCGGAATTTGGATGGGAACCAATTATTCTAACAGTCGATCCGGAATATGCTGCATATCCGGTTACCGATTTTTCGCTTAATGATGATATACCCACTTCACTAAAAGTTTTCACAACTCCTGCAACAAATTATTTCAGTATTTATAAGAAGGATAAATCAAGAATTCCTTCTGCCGGTTTTGCTAATAATGTGGATAATACATTTAAAGGTAAGCTTCTCCGTTTCGTCAGAGGTAACTTTTTTCTACCCGATCCAAGAAGAGGATGGAACAAATATGCCCTCAAAAAAGCAAGCGAATTAATTGAGAAAGAAGGAATAAAACATCTAATTACGACAAGTCCGCCTCATTCAACACAGCTTATCGGATTAAAGCTTAAGAAGAAAAACCCTGTTCTTAAGTGGATTGCTGATCTTCGCGATCCATGGACCGACATTTATTACTATAAGCAGTTCTATCCCACACTCATCTCAAAAGCGATTGACCTTAAATATGAAAAAAGTGTGCTTAATAGAGCCAATAATATAATAACTGTAGGAGAATCTCTCAAAACTCTTTTTTCATCTAAAGTCAATAATGTTGAAAGAAAGACCCGGGTTATAACAAATGGGTATGATGAATCGGACTTCAAAGGAAATGATGCTGTCCTTCCATCAAGACTTACTCTGACATATGTTGGCACTCTTTCGGATATTTATCCGGTAGAAGGCTTGCTGATGGCTTTGAACAGACTGAGATCGGAAAAGAAGGATTTTGTACTGCGTTTCGTCGGGTCATTATCTGCAAAAACAAAGCATATGATCATTTCAGAGATTCCCGAGTCATATCTTGAAATCTTTCCATATACTGCTCATAATGAAGCTATTAACTATATGTTGAATTCTTCTTTATTGATTTTAATAATCCCGCTCCATCCGAGCAATAAAAGTATCATAACCAGTAAGCTTTTTGAATATATTGCGTCAGGCAGACCCATTCTATGCATCGGGCCCACTGAGGGAGATGCCTCCCGTATTATAAATTCTGTTCATGGTGGTGAGACATTCAATTATTTTGATAGTGATGGCATATATGATTTCCTGGTCCATTCAGTAAAAAAACTGCCAGAATCAGGTATGAATGAAAAATTAATTTACTCCAGAAAAGAACTGACCAGACAACTTGCTGAGATTTTAAAAGTGTAACTATGATTGCTATAACATAATCGACTGATTTATAAAATTAACTTTGCTGAAAATTTTCGCAGAATGAGAATATTAATGCTGCTTGAAAATGAGTTCCTCAGAGATTCAAGGGTAGAAAAAGAGGTTCAGACTCTTTATAAAGCAGGACATGAAATAATAGTTGCAGCGTTAACTTTTTCAGGTCTTCCATACGAGGAAAGAAGAGGAAATTGCATCGTCCTTAGAAAAAGCATTTCAAAATTTATTAACAAAACGAGTGTCGGAGCTCTTAAAGTTCCAATCTATTTTAATTTCTGGAGGAGATATTTAAAGCATATTTTTGAAACTTATAAAATTGATGCTATTCATATTCACGACCTTCCACTCTGCCGGATCGGAATAGAGGCTAAAAAGAAATATAAAATAAAACTGGTAATTGATCTTCATGAGAACTGGCCGGCTCTTCTATCTGTTTCAAGTCATACAAATACTGTACCGGGCAGAATCTTGTCATCAGAAAAACAATGGAGATCTTATGAAAAGGAGTGTGCCTTAGAAGCAGATTGGATTATTACAGTAGTTGCTGAAATGAAAGAGAGAATCTCTAAACTTGGGATATCTGACAAAAAGATTATTGTGCTTGAAAACACTCCTGAAATTCAATCATTAACTGAATTGAAGTACGAAAGAGACGGAAGGTTTTTTACCTTGGTTTACATAGGAGGAATTTCCTATCACAGGGGATTACAATATGCAATTAACGGATTAAGTCAGCTGGTAACAGAGCTACCGGTAAGGTTATGGATAGCAGGGGATGGGAAATACTTCAGCGTCTTAAAAGATCAGGTCAGAAGTCTCAATCTTCAGAATAATGTAGAATTTTTTGGAATGGTCGCAAAAGAAAAAACTGACGACCTGATGAAAAAAGCTGATCTTGGATTGATCCCGCATATCAGATCGGAGCAATCTGACAACTCTTCACCTAATAAGCTTTTTGATTATATGGCTGCGGGGCTGCCTGTTCTGGCTAGCAATTGCAGCTCGGTTAAACGGGTTATTGATGAAACAAATACCGGAATGACCTATGTTTTTGATTCTCCGTCTGATTTCGCAAGTGTCTTAAAAACACTATATAATGACCATGAAAAAAGAGTTATTTTTGCTTCTAATGGTAAGAAAGCAGTAACAGAGAAGTATAACTGGGACCGGGGTTCAGCTTCTCTGGTGAATTTATATTCCAGTCTAGAATGAAACAAGACATCAGCAGCTGGCTTTATAATATTGAATACAGGCAAATCTCACTAACAGTGAGGATATATTCTAAATGATGACCATTTTGCTTCTTACTCACTCTTATCCTGACAGAGAAAACTCCTGGAGGGGATCTTTTATTAAAGATCAGGCTGAAGCTTTGAGCATTAACAATACGGTGATTGTTGTTTATTTTAAAATTGATTATGAACATTTTGCTCCATTCTCAAAGTATGAATTTTTAAAAACCAAAGCTGGTAACCTTACCGAATATACGGTGACAATCAGGAGATCATTCCCGGTCATCAACCAGATAAATTATTTGCTAAAGACCTTTAAGTTTATAGAGAATGAAATCGTGCAAAAGAATAAACCTGATCTCATTCACAGCCATTTATCATATCCGGCAGGCTTCCTGGGAACAATAGTTCAAAAGAGAATAAAAATTCCTAACTTAATTACAGAACATTCCAGGATAACAAATTATTTCAGAAGCCTGATTCATAAACAATGTGTCGTTTATGCTCTTAAAAACGCCACCTCTGTTATTGCAGTAAGTAACTCTTTAAAGGGTGAAATATCATCTCTTTGTACCCGTCCGGTAAACGTTATCCATAACATTGTCGATACTGACAAATTCAAACTAAAAAAACAAAAGCCTGGTCAGATTCTTAATATTGGCTTTCTCGGAGGGTTGGGAAATAACAATAAAGGATTGGATCTGTTGTTAAAATCTGCATCGGTTCTTGAGAGTAAAAATTTCGTATTGCATATAGGAGGTAAAGGGATTTTACTGAACAGTTATGTGAAAATGGCAAAAGAATCAGGTCTTGAAGCAAAATGTAAATTTTATGGAGAAATACCACGAGATAAAATTACAGATTTTTATTCCGGCCTTGATCTCTTTGTTTTGCCAAGTCGTTACGAAACTTTTGGGATAGTCCTTATTGAAGCAATGGCTTGTGGAATACCGGTAATTGCAACCAGATGCGGTGGTCCTGAAGAGATTGTGATTCCTGCAACAGGAATGCTGATTGAAAAAGAAAATACAGAAGCTCTTGCAAGCGCTATAAAAAGTATGTCGAAAAACCTGGGATCATATGATAAAGAGGCTATTAGAAATTGGGTTATAGAAAATTTTGGGAAAAATGTTTTCATTGAACGCCAGTCCAATCTGTATCAGGAGATTCTAACAAATATTACAAATGAGTAGAAAAGAGACATTCTCAAAAGACGTCAGGCACCTGTATACTGAAACTTATTTTATGGAAAATGCAACAGGCCATGATGAGTTTAAAACCTTTGAAGGAAAGTATGAACAGTTGATCGATAAATTCCGGATGGTTATCGATCATCTTAATTTACGTCAGTCAGACAGACTACTTGATATAGGTTGTGGAAGGGGTGAAATGACAATCTACCATGCGCTTAATGGAGGCGATGCAACGGGTGTCGACTTTTCAGATGAAGCAATAAAACTTGCAGAAGCAAAAGCAAGTGAGTTAAAAGCCCAATGTAATTTTCAGATCAATTCGTTCGAAAAAATTGAAGAAGAAATAAAATTTAACCGGATTGTCTCTATAGACTTTATAGAGCATATTTCTGTTGAAGAAGGTAAGGTTTTCTTTAAAAAATGTTACAATCTATTAAACCCCGGAGGAAGATTAATAGTATATACTTACCCCAATACAATCCGGCGAAGATATGGGTATCAACTAATCAGATTGTTTAGTATTATTAAAAGAAAACCATTGCCAAAGAGAGAACCGGATACAATTTCTGATCACTATAAACAGTATCATCTGAACGAGCAAAACTATTTCTATCTCAGGAAGAGTGCACTTAATGCAGGTTTCAGGAAAGTAAGTGTGCAGTATTTTGACCTGAGTATAAAAGATTCTTTTTTAAAGTCAGTTCTTATAAGTACTCCTTTCAGACATCTTTTTCTTAAAGGGCTGACCCTTATAGCAGATAAGTAGTTTATTAACCGCTATACAGTATAATGGTAAATTGTATCTTAGCGAGCACAAAGTGTTTTTATTTGAATATGATATCGTAAAATAATTTGGTGAAAATACGTCATGCTTAAATCGATTAAAACATCATTTAAAGACACGATAATCTATGGCCTCGGCAACGTAGCGGTTAAGATTGTGGGATTAATTCTGATTCCTATATATACTGATCCGAAGTTTTTTTCAACTGACCAGTTCGGGGTCCTTGGTGTCCTTGAAATTTCCGCGCTGGTATTAACGGCTATGCTTGCTTCCGGGCTACCACAGAGTCTCACAAGATGGTTCTGGGATAAGGATCACAAGGATAATCAGAAAGGTATTTTCTTCATGTCCCTTTCAACTCAAGTTATCATATCAATATTATTTTGTCTGGTATTGATTCCGTTATCTGGCACCCTGTCAGTGTTGATATTTTCAAAACCTGACTGGGCAAAAGTAATAACTCTTGTTATTCTTGCTTCCGGTATTCAGTCGGTAAATAATGTCATCAATACATTGATGCGGCTTCAGTCAAGATCCCTGCTTTACACAATAACAAATTTATTGAAGCTCACAACAGTCCTGGCCCTTACGCTCTATTTTATCCTTTCAAAGAAGATGGGCCTTGAAGGCATCTATCTTGCTCAGGTAATTGGTAACAGCCTGACCGTTCTGTTTCTTCTTGGATACACAATTAAAAACACAAGGATGTTCTTTGATAAGAACATTTTCAGATCAATGAATGTCTATGGTTTCCCATTGCTGCTTGCCAATATTTCTGCTGCACTTCTTGGTGTAATCGACAGGTTCTCACTTAATTCCCTCACAGTTCTTAAGTCAGTGGCATTATATACCCTTGCCTCCAAGATAACAAGTGTTCTTAAACTGGTTCTTGTCGATTCTATAAGACTTGCACTCGGACCAATGATGATTAAGCGCATCGATTCCCCGGACAACAAAAGATTTTATTCCAAAGTACTCCTCTATTCTTCATATATTGTGATGTTTGCAATAGTAGGGATTTCTCTTTTTTCATTTGAAATAATAAAAGTTATTGCTACTTCAAGAGCTTACTGGGATGCTGTAGTTATTGTCCCGATGTTGTCATTGTCAATCTTTTTCGTAAATATGAAAGAGGTGACAGTTTATGGGCTGCATATCGCAAAAAGGACCAGGATAATCGGAATCATTGTAGTTTTCTGCACAATTCTGAGTCTGGTCCTGAACATTATGTTTATCCCGATATGGGATATTACAGGTGCTGCGGTTGCTACTCTTATATCACAGTTTATTTATTGGTTTGCTTGTTACTATTATTCCCAGAAGGTTTTTTATGTGCCATATGAGATCCGAAAAATAATTATAATGCTGGCCACTGGTGCTGTTTTGTCCTTTTCAAGTTTATTAATCAACGGAATGGATCTGCTTCCAAGAATGGCAATAAAAACATTATGCCTGGTAAGTTTCCCGTTTATTCTGTATCTGTTTAAATTCTACGAACCTGTTGAATTACAGGCGATCAGAGGTTTTTATACCAAATGGTCGAAGATCAGAAACCTTAAAAGCAATCTGAATTCTTTGAAAGGTATTACAGATGAATTATAGAAAATCAAATCTATTAATTCAGGTAAATACATAATTTTGTTTTTCTTGAGGTAAGTAATTTTAAAAAAATTGAAATGCAAATAAGTGATAAAATCAAACCCATTCTGCCGCATCTGATAGCAGTTTTAATATTTGTAGTGGTATCATTCGTATATTTTTATCCTGTTTTGGAAGGGAAAGTACTGAAAGCCAACGATTCAACTGTCTCTAAGATTACCTCAAAAGAGATCCAGGATTTTCGTGAAAAAACCGGACGGGAACCTCTATGGACCAATTCGATTTTCAGCGGTATGCCTGCTTATCTTATCTCTACCTTATACCCCGGGAACCTTATTAAATATGTAGATAAATATCTCAGGATATTTAAAATGCCGGTCTCAGTATTGTTTCTGTCGATGCTTGGATTTTATATCCTTCTTTTAATCTTTGGAGTTAATTCCTGGCTGGCGATCGCCGGAGCGATAGCTTTTGGTCTATCGTCGTTTTTCTTTCAGGTCCTCGGGGCAGGTCACAATACTCAGGCAATAGCTCTGGCGTATATGGCACCCATGATTGGAGGAATTTATTACACCTACCGATATGACGCATTAAAAGGAGCATTATTTACTACATTTATTCTTGCTCTTGAGATTCAGGCAAATCATCCACAGATCACATATTATGCAATGATCTGCCTCCTGATATTCGGAATTGTGGAATTCATTTATTCCTGGAAAAACAAATCGGTAATAAAGTTTCTTAAAACATCCGCCTTACTGATAATACCTTTTATAATAGCTATCGGGATAAACTTTGCAAGTCTTTATACAACCTATGAATATGGAAAATATTCGATCAGGGGAAAATCAGATCTGACAACAAGTAATAAGAATATTACTTCAGGCTTGAATAAAGAATATATAGTCTACTGGAGTTACGGTGTTGATGAAACATTTAATCTTCTGATCCCTAATTACAAGGGAGGTTCCAGCCAGCCATTCGATCGCAATTCGGAAACCTATAAAGCGCTGGTTAAAAATGGTAATCAGGCAGCAGCCAATCAATTCCAAAAATACTGGGGAACCCAGCCTGGTACCGATGGACCCCATTATGTAGGGGCGATTGTATTCTTCCTTTTTGTCCTTGGACTGATACTTATTAAAGGTCCCGAGAAATGGTGGCTTCTGGCGGCAACAATATTGTCAATAATGCTGGCCTGGGGAAAAAATTTCATGCCTCTTTCAAATCTGTTCATTGAATATTTTCCGGCATATAACAAGTTTAGGGCAGTGACCATGACTCTTGTAATTGCAGAGTTCTGCATACCACTTCTGGGATTTCTTGCACTCAGAGACATATTCAATGGTACTACCACAAAAAAGGAAATAATCAGGGGGTTAAAAATTGCTGCAGGAATAACCGGAGGATTTATACTACTTGTTATTGTACTTCCTGGTATTGCCGGCTCCTTTCTCGGACAAAATGAAAATGATCTTCCGCCTTGGCTCACAAGTGCATTGATATCCGATAGAAAAGGGTTGCTCAGAAGCGATGCATTCAGATCACTTGTATTTATTTTACTTTCGTCAGGCGCAATACTTGGTTTTATTTTTGACAAACTCAAAAAGGAGTATGCAATAATAATAATTACTTTACTTATTATGTTTGATCTTTGGACAGTAGACAAAAGGTATCTGGATGCTGACCGTTTTGAAAGACCCTCAACTATTCAGAAATCTTTCGCTCCAACTGTTGCTGATGCATTTATTCTTAAAGATCCATCGCAGTACAGGGTTCTCAATCTGATATCTCCATTTAATGATAATTCGCCAACTTCATATTTCCATAAATCGATAGGAGGTTATCATGGTGCTAAAATGGAGAGGTATCAGGAGCTTATTGATTCAAGTATATATCCCGAAATAGGAGCATTTGGCGAAGCTGCCAAAAAAGCGCAATCTGTTGAGGAGTTGCAAATGGCACTTAACAACACTTCAATTCCTACTCTTAATATGCTCAATACCAAATATGTTATTTTCAATCCCTCATACCCTCCTTTAATTAATCCGTATGCACTCGGAAACGCCTGGCTAGTTGAGAAACCTGTTATGGTAGAAAATGCTAACAAAGAGATTTCAGCAGTCAAATCCTTTAATCCGTCAAAAGAGGCGATAATCAACAATATTTTTAAGAATCAGATAACAAAATCATCTTTCCCTGTTCAGGAAAATGAAAAAATAGAACTCGTCTCATATCAACCTGATGAGCTGCTATATAAATACTCGGCCCGGGAAGAAAAACTTGCGGTATTTTCAGAAATTTATTACCCTGCCGGATGGAAGTGTTATCTCGATGGAAAGGAGAATAAGTATTTCCGGACAGATTATATTCTCAGAGGGATGGTTGTCCCGGCCGGAGACCATGAGATAAAGTTTACTTTTAAGCCTGCTTCTTACTATGTTGGAAATAAAATCTCCCTGGCAAGTTCCGTATTGCTTATCCTCTTGTGCGCCGGATATTTCTTTACGAAATTTAAAATGAAATCTAAGCCGGAATAGAATGGTGCATCATAATGTATGCCCTCTTTGTGCTTCTGAAAAGACAGATTTGCAGATCAGATGTAAAGACTATTTTATAAGCAAAGAGGATTTTTCAATATTTAAATGTTCAGCATGTGGTTTCGCATTTACACAGGATTATCCTGAGGAAAATGAAATTACCAGGTTTTACGAATCTGATGATTATATATCACACAGCGACACTTCAAGAAGTTTTTCCGATAAGCTGTACCGGCTGGCAAGAAACGTTATGCTTCGGAAAAAAAGACAACTCATTAAAAATGTCACCGGCCTTAAGCAGGGAGCTATACTCGATATCGGCAGTGGTACTGGTTATTTTGCCGGTACTATGAAAAAAGCAGGATGGCAGGTAAAAGGAATAGAAATAAATGAAAAGGCCCGTAATTTCTCCATATCACAATTTGAACTTAATATTTTATCCCCCGATAAAATATCGTCTTTGGAGAAAGAAAGCTTTGATTGCATTACCCTATGGCATGTGATGGAACATTTTCATGATCCGTTTAACTATATTTCAGAAATCAGCAGGTTATTAAAGCCGGGTGCCGCCTGCATAGTAGCAATGCCCAATTGCAGCTCGTACGATGCGAAATATTATGACCTGTTCTGGGCTGCCTGGGATGTTCCAAGACATTTATGGCATTTTAATCCAACCTCATTCAGCCTTTTTTCCGAAAAAGCCGGGTTCAGCCTGGAAAAACTCAGAAGTCTGCCTCTTGATGTATTTTATATTTCAATGTTAAGTGAAAAGTACAAAGGATCTGGCTTGTCTTTTATCAAAGGAATGACAAAAGCCATGTGGTTTGCATTCTTATCTTTCTTTAATAAAAAAAGGAGCAGTACAATAATCTATATTCTCAGAAAACTCCAGGCATTTTAGGCACTCCAAACTCTAGGCACTTATCTTTCAATCAATACCTATCGAGCCAGCGATATTTTCTTGAATTATCACCAAACTTAAGAGCAACAGTCAGTTCATGTGTTCCGTAGGTGATTCTCTGAATCTCCTGCAGAGTGAAATCAAATGCATATCCGAAAAACATATTCTGGTATTTTACACCAATGTTTGCAATTATAGCACCGCTGGTACGATAAGCCAGTCCGGCCCAGAATCCCTGATTATAAATATATGTTGCACCTATATCAGCCTGAGGTTTAAACTGTTCCGACATCTTAATAAGGAACGATGGTTGGATTATTGTGTAACTTCCCTGGCTAAAATCATATGACCCGAAAAGATAATACTGCCTGCTCATGCTGAAATTTTTATAGGCAGGACCTCCTATTTTTGCCGAAGCTTCGGAGAGCTGATCCGCAGAAAAACCAAGGCTGTATTTCGCATTAAGAAGATATGCCCCGAAAGTCACATCAGGGACAAAGATACCCCGACGAAGGTTATTGTTTAACCATGGTTCATTCGGGTCTTCAAAATTTATCTGCTTTTCATCAATCTTATAATAATAACCGGTAAGAGCAAGTCCAAAAGATAGTTGTGTTCCTTGCTGTAACCACGTGTGATAGGCATAAGCAACCTGGAAACCAGTCCTTTGAATCAATCCGTTTTTATCGCTGAATATATATCCGCCAAACCCAACTTTCCCATCAGATTTTGGCCTGTACACTTCCCGTTTTACTCTGGTCTGCTTCAGTATGAAACTTTTTTTGAGCGTTCTTGTCTGCCAACTGAAGGAAAAGGTCCTTGGTGCTCCGGAATATCCAACCCATTGTTCCCGGGCAGTCAGACTTACACTGGTATATCCATCGCTTCCGGCTACGGCCGGATTAATCAGAAATTTATTATATAAGTACTGGCTAAATAATGGTAATTGCTGTCCAAAGGTCAAGTTACCAATCAGAAAAAAGAATAATATGAATGCCGGTCTTCTCACGGAGATCAAAAAAATTATGGTTTACCTTACTATTGTCACATTACCCACAAGCGGTTTAGTCCCATTATGCAAATCAATTATATAGTGATAAGAGTCTATCGGAAGTGAATAGCCATTACTTGTTCCATCCCAAGGTTTCGGATATCCTTTTTCTGATCTCCAGATACTTTCGCCCCATCTGTTAAATATTTTTACTTCCATTGAAGGATATAACTCAATCAATCCAATATTCCAAACATCATTAATAATGTCACCGTTTGGTGATATTGCATTTGGAATTATAAGACATGTCTCGTTCTGTGGTTCAACCTTCACAGAATCCTTTAATGAACATCCGTTTAAGTCTGAAACAGTTACTTTATAAGTTCCTCTCGGAATATTTGACAGGTTCCTGTTTGTTGAATTGTCAGACCACCGATACAGATAATCTGTTCCAGGGACACCACCGGTTACATTTGTCCTTATCTCACCATCAGGTTTATCCGGGCAAAAGGGTGGGGTTATACTAAATGTCAGTTTCATGGAATCAGGTTCTGTGAGTGCTATTGTTGCACCAACCTGGCAATCATTTGCATCTGTGATAACTACTCCATAATTACCTGACGGCAGATTCGTCCTTGTTTTGCCAATAAATCCATCGGACCAGAGGTAGGCAGCCGTTTTTACCTGATTTACCGGTAATACATCAATAGAACCGGTACTATCTCCGGCACAATTTATATTAAACCCACCTGCAGAGCTTGATGATAGAGTGACTGTCATTCCCAGTTTTCCAGGCTCAGTGAGATCGATATTCTCCATAGCCTTACATTCTCTGCTGTCGGTGATCAGCAACTGGTATGATCCGGCTTTAAGGCTGGTAATATCTTTTGTCGATGCAGTGAATCCACCGGGTCCTGTCCAGGTGTAAACAAAAGGAGCTGATCCGGCGGTCGGATCTATCTGGATGGCACCATTTGACAGACCATTGCAACTAATATTAAACCCGTTATAATCAATCACGTTTTTAGTATAAATTATTGGAGGCGGCAAATCTACTCTTATCGAATCAACTTTGGGGCATCCGTTAAAATCTGTAACGGTTACTTTATAATTTCCTTGTGTCAGACCGGCAATATCTTCTGTTGTTGCGCCATTCGACCATAAATATGAATAAGGTGCAACACCTCCTGATACTGTCAGATCAATTGATCCATTATTAAAGCCCGGGGACAGACAGGTAATGTTCGTTGCAGAAAGATGCGTAAGATAAACAGGAGGCTGGGTCAGAGTTATATCTTTTGTGGTGATGCAGGTATTTGAATCGGTAACAACTACATGATAAGTACCTGCCGAAAGAGCAGGCTGATCTTTTTGTCCGTTAATTATTCCTGATCCGTTTGTTGTACTCCAATTGTATTTATAATTCCCGATACTTCCTCCTGAAACTGTAATGCTGATTGAGCCGGTACTTGCGCTATAACAGTTTATATTGTAGGCCCCATCTGATGAAACAGAGAGAGTTGGAGGATTTATTACGAGTGGTAATGGTTCAGCAAGAGTAAATGTAGGTGAAGGAGTCAGAATACAACCATTCAGGTCCCTGACACTACAGGTATATACTCCGGCTTTCAAACCAGTGATATCTTTCGACGATGCAGTAAAACCTGCTGGCCCGGTCCAGGTAAAGACATAATTACCCGACCCACCTGAGATAGACATATTAATAGATCCATCACTGGCTCCGTTGCACGAAATATTGAAATTGCCATCCTGAGATTTGGACAATAGATAACCTGCCAATTGCATACCATCCGGCTCAGTAATAACAACACTAAAAGTCGTAATGCAATTTAAAACATCTTTTATCTCAAGGTAATAGGTCCCTGCAACCAAATTATCTATCCGGTTGTTATTTATTGGTCCGGGAATAAGTCCATTGAATGTGTACCACCTGTATGCATAGCCTCCCCGACCTCCTGAGATGGTCTGAACCCATGCAGATCCATCATTATAGCCTTTGCATGAGATATTAAAATTACCGGCATAAGTTGCTTTCCGAATATCAACAACTACCGGGGGAGGGACCCTGAATACTATCCTGCTGAAATTCTCACACTGATTTATATCTTTGATAATAAGCGTATAACTACCTGCTCCAAGATTATTGTAATAAGTGTAGGTACTTGGGTCCAATAGATTATAATTATTTGTAAATATGCCAGTGAATAAAGTATCAACATCATTTTTGACAACCCAATAATTATACGGAGGAGTAATTCCGCCGGTTACAGAAACAAGAATAATACCGTCTGTAGAACCTATACAGCTGATATTAAAATTACCAGGAGGGATCTGTAAAGCAGAAATTAATGGATTTGCAGTTTTGGGAACAATATTTACAGAGTCCTTTTTATAGCAGCCGAGATTATCTGTCACTCTAATGACGTACTTGCCACTTGACAGATTTGCAATGGCCAATGAATCAACTTTATGATATCCTACCGGTCCATCCCACACAACCTGATAAGGATTTGCCCCTATTGAAATCGTAGCCGCTAAAGCAGCAAGACCTGCTCCACCTGAACATGTAAATGGTTTAGTGACAACAAGACTCTGAAGAGGATGAGGGTGAATTTTTACTTCACTTACAATATTTTTCCCGGGTAAGCAAATTGCGTTATCAACCTTAGGCGTAATTGAATAAAAAACAGACTGTAAAATATCCGAATTATTCTGGTATTGGAGGCTGATTGTATAACCAGGCTGACGGTCAACTCCGGGAGTTGTATTTCCTACTACAACTCCCGGTCCTCCTGTTACACTAACAGTGTAATCTAACCTGATTTCCCCTGATGTCATTACTGTCGGAGAGTTCAAAACAATCTGGGTCATATCCGGTGCTGGATGTGGTGTTCCAACATAACAGATTGATGGGATAACATTATCAGGAACGACTTTTGGTGTCGGATTGACCGTTACTGCAAAGTCGTGTTTAGGACCATCGCTGCAACCGGCCGGACCAACCGGTACTACAATATAGGTAACGACCTGAAAATGATCAGTTTTATTTTTCAGCCTGTCGGCAATGATTTGATTATTAGGTAATCCACTCAGTGGTGCTGTAAAGCCTGTTACTGTTCCGGTCGTAGTCACATCGTATTTAAATGTTATAATCCCATTTGCAAATACACTCGGACTCTGTAACTGTATATTAGTGGCCAGGCTATCGCACTGGGTATTATCTGCTGGTATTGGGAAAATCCTCGGTGTCGGATTTACCGTAATAACAACTGTTTCACCAGGATCAGTCGGGGAACATTTTGGACTTATAGGAATAATCTTGTAGGTTACTGTCTGAGGTATATCTGTTGGATTATGGAGTACATCGGATATTATATAATTATTTGGTAATCCACCGACAGGTGTAGTAAACCCGGTCACTCCTCCTGAAGCAATTACTGTGTAATTAAATGTTATTACACCTTCAATAAAAATACTTGGACTGTACAAGGTGACATTCGTTGTTCCATTATTACAGATAATCTGCGTTGATGTGCTCGGGACCACCTGAGGTGTTGGATCAACGGTAATAACAACTATTTTGGGTGGACCTGCCGGACAACCTGTTGGACTTATCGGGACAATTGTGTACCTGACTGTTTGATGAACAACAGTCGGATTATGCAGTATATCAGATATTACAAAATTATTAGGTAATCCTGTTACAGGTGTTATGTAACCGGTTACTCCACCGGTGGCAACCACAGAATAATTAAAGGTAATAACTCCAGTTGTGAACGTACTCGGACTACTCAAAATAACACTTGTCACCGCATCATTACAGATATTCGCTTCCGTTGGATTTGGAAAAACCTGAGGCGTAGGATTAACTGTAACGGTAACAAACTGTGGTGGTCCGTCACTGCATCCTGTCAGCTTGGGTGTTACTGTATATGTTACTACTATCGGTATATCACTGCTGTTGGTCAGTGTGCCGGTGATAGTGAAGGGTAGTTCTGACTTAAGCTTAGTGAACCCTACAGATGCTGTGCCTCCCAGATGCGGAGTATCGGTGCTGGTA
>Ga0209744_1000194_pt1 | contig 20035 bp, 20 predicted proteins | sample BarGraNGADG00311_2_FD_184494 | JGI IMG/M metagenome (GOLD analysis project Ga0209744, IMG submission 184494) | Arctic peat soil microbial communities from Barrow, Alaska - Barrow Graham LP Ref core NGADG0004-311 (SPAdes) (version 2) | ecosystem: Environmental > Terrestrial > Soil > Wetlands >... | reverse complement strand
TTCGCCGCTCACGATTCGTTGTTCTGTTACGAAACATTACCCTCCCGCTGGAGATCCGGCCGCCTCGACGGGGCGCTGGATACTATCATTCTGAGACTATCACCAGACTCGGCCACACTGAGCCTGCCAGAAACAGCTGGCTCCGCGCGTCGAATGGACAGAAGCTCTGGTCATCCGGCCCGCGCGCAAAAGCCGCGCACATGGCGTCCCTACCTCTCTCGGCCGCCACGCGCGATCGACACAAGCGCAGCAAGATAGCCTCGGGCAACCGACGGGGCCGAGAAGCGCTGTACGTCCCTCAAGTTCGCAGCAGACATGCGCTGAAGCAGGATGGGATCTCCATGAAGCCGAACGAGAGCAGTGGCGATCGACCATGGGTCGCGCGCGTGCACGAACAAGGCGTTCTCGCCTTCGACGAGATAGTCGGCCGCACCCCTAATGCATGTGGTTATCACGGGTAGGCCTGCGTTGGCCTGGGTGATCACCGTCGGGAAGCCCTCGCCCCAATATGTGGGCAAGCAGAGAACATCAGCGGCGAGGTAGAGATCTCTCAGCTGAGAGCCTTGTCTGTAGCCACAGAGGGTCGCCATGTCTCCCAACCCAAGGTCTCGTATGGCGTTGCTCAGCTCCGCTGAGCGTTTGCCTTCTCCCGCAATGACCAGATGGGTCGGCAGCGTACTCCGAAGTGCTGCCGCGGCCACCAAGAGGTCAAAAACTCCCTTGGACCGGACCATCCGACCAACGAACAGCACCACGAATTGACCTGATGCCTGGTGCCTACGGACAACGCTCGTTAGCTCACCGTCACCTTCCGCAGCAGGCAGAGGCACAGCAGGGTTGGCTACACGCTCATACTTGCAAGCACTGGAGAATCGGGAGAATCCCTGAATCTCATCGGAGCAGAGGAGCAAGAGCCCATCGACGAGCCGAAGCAGCAGTCGTGTGCCTGCTTTGAGAAACCAATGGCCGGTGGAGTTCAGGGCATCTGGCTGGCTGCCGTGATACTGCACGGCCAGCATGTCGCTCGAGAGTCTCACTGCGGCCAAGAGCGGGATGTCTCGAATCAGGGTGCGCGACTCATGGGATGTCTTCAGCACGGTGACATCAGGTCGAAGACACGCTGCCGTCGTGGCAATTTCCACGACGTCACGAGCCCTGTCCAGCAGGCGCTGGGTCAACGTGTTGTCGACACGACGGCGGCCCCAGAAGCAGACCGTCACATCGATCCCCAGGTTTCGCAGGCCTTGAATGAGATAGGGGGCGTGCTTGGGTATGGGGCCGTGCGCGCCGGGATGCGCCGTGACCACAAGCAGTTTCATGCTCACGCCAAGGCGCCCGACTGACTGCGCCACAGCTCGAACATGAGAAGGGTCCAGATCGCGCCGCTCGTATCTCTTCGTCCAGCGCGATGATCCTCGAGCAAGGCTGCCACGGACGTCGGGTCGTAGGCGCCGCAGGCCCTCGCTTCAGGCGACAGCAGCCGCTCTGAAGCGAAGCCGGCAAGGTCGCCGCGGAACCAGCGCGCCAGCGGCAGCCCAAACCCGCGCTTCGGTGCGTGCAGCACCTCGGGCGGCAACGCATCCGCCATCGTATCCTTGAGCAACCCCTTCAGCCGCCAATGCGGCATCCGAGCAGTGATCGGGAGCCTCGCCACATATTCGGCGAGTCTGTGATCAAGAAACGGCACGCGCACTTCGAGGCTGTTGGCCATGCTCATCCTGTCCACCTTGACGAGCATCCTGCCGGCCAGGCCGATGCCAATACTGGCGTGAACATACACGTCGAGAGGGTCCGCGGGAGATCGCATGCGATGCTGTTCCAGGGCCGCGCGCACGACATCGCGGCCGTCGTACGGGGTCATCCGTTCCCGCAGTTCTACTGAGAGATACGGGACGGCAGGATCTATCCCGACCGGCGCGACTTTCGCGAAGTAGGCAGCGTCTGCCCCCGAGAGCGTAGCGCGAGCACGGCGCCCAAAACGCTCCACGCTGTCGTTGAGGCGGGCGCGTGGCACTCGCGGGAGACCCTGTAGCAAAGCCAAGCCAGCGCGGCGCAGCGGCGATGGAATGCTCTCCGCGATGCCGGCCAGGCGCAGACCCCGAAAAGCGGTATAGCCCAAGAAGAGCTCATCGCCGCCGTCGCCGGACAAGACCGCCTTCACGTTTTGCCTTGCCACACTGCTCACCAGGTACGTCGGTAGCGCGGATGCATCGGCGAAGGGTTCGCCGAAGTGCGAAGCGATGCCCTCGAGCAGTTGAGCACCGTTGGGATCGAGCACGACCTCGTGGTGCTCCGTGCCATAGCGCTTGGCGACAGTCGCGGCGAGAGCCCTCTCGTCGGACGGATCTCCCTCAAATCCCACGGTGAAGGTCGCGAGCCGCGCAGATCCGACTTCGCTGGCAAGCGCGACCACGGAAGCCGAGTCGATTCCGCCACTCAGCAGAACGCCCAGAGGAACATCGCTGACGAGATGGCTGGCAACGGCCTCGCTAAGGTGCGCACGCAGAGCAGCCCGACGATCCGCCGGATTCTCGCCGTCCCTCGGCACTGCGACGGGCAGTTCCCAGTAGCGCTTGGGCTTCGGAGGCGCAGTCCCGCCCCACACCAGCAGGTGCCCCGGCGGGAGCTTCTTAACAGAGCTGTATACGCTTGCCGGCGGTGGTATGAACCCCAGGCGAAAGAACTGCGCGAGCGCGCTGAAGTCGATGGCCTCGGAAATCGTACCTGCTCGCAAGAGGCTGCCAAGCTCGGATGAAAACGCGATGCCGCCATCGGCCGTCGAGTAGTACAGCGGCTTGATCCCGAACCTGTCCACCGCAAGGAGTAGCCGCTTTCTCTCGTCATCCCAGACGCAAACGGCGAACATGCCACGCAGCTTCGCCGTGAACTCGTCGCCGTACTCTTCGTAGGCATGGACGATGACCTCGGTGTCGGAGGCCGACGTGAAGACGTGTCCTGCTGCAGCGAGCGTCTTTCGAAGCGCTTTGTAGTTATAGATCTCGCCATTGCAGCAGACCCTCACGGACCGCTTCTCGTTCGTCTGAGGTTGGTGCCCACCTTCGAGGTCGATGATGCTGAGCCGGCGCGTGGCGAGGCCGACGTTGCGCTCGAGATACAGCCCGGCCTCGTCGGGGCCGCGATGCTCCAGAGCGTCCCGCATGGCGAAGAGGCGCCCTTGGCGCACCACGTCAGCGGGCGATGATCGCACTATGCCGCAGATTCCGCACATTCCGTATGCGTGCCTCTCGTTGCCAAACGTAGACTCAACCCGTCACGGTTCTGCTGGGCCCGGCTCTTGCTCCAAACCAGAGTCGCCGGGCTCTCGCGCGTCCCTCAAGCAGGTTCCAGAGATGCCGCGTTCTCAGGCCAATGCTCGCGAACACTGGATAAGGTATCCCCGTGTAGTGAGGAGCTCCTCGGGGTACTGAGTCAGCCTAGCGCGCCACTCAGGTGTCAGCAGATCCGTGCCTTCGCGGCGAAATCCCGGTTCCCCGTGCAGACGATGCGCTTTGTCTGCGGCAGTGACGCGTTCAACATGGAGATACTCGCCAAAGGCTGCTGCGATGTCGTCCGGTTTGAGACGGTTAAGTACTTCGGTCTTCACCTCGCCAGTCACATGACCCCACGGTGACTCTCGAACCTCTTGGGCGCTCAAATGAGATCCAGAGGGACAGTAGAAATTGTGCCATAGCATGTCAGTGACGCCCCCGTGCTTCAGAACCCGCGCGACCTCCCGAACGAACGCGCCAAGATCGACGACGTGTTCAATGACTGCGTTGGAGACGACGGCGTCGAAGCTGGCGTCCGGATACGGCAAGTGCCGACCGTCGTAGGACTGTACACGCGAGCGATCATGGCTGATGCCCCGCTGAGCTTCGTGAGCAAGCGCTGCATAGTAGCGCTTGTACCACGAGTAGCGGACGGTGGCCCACTTGGCAGCACGCATGAGCCCGACTTCCCGCACACGCACCCGCAAGACACGTAGCCTCCCATCGCCCAGGAACACTTGCTCGACATCGGCGCCCCTGCAGTCTGCAAGATGCGGCTCGAACAGCGCAACGATTGGGGCATGATACCCGCAGCCGATGTCCAGCACGGACCATGGCCGCTCGAATCGCGCCGGCACCAATTCATCAAGGCGCGCAGCAAGCCGAGCGTAGACGTTAGTGTAGTCGTGCGCGGCCGCCTCCGATGCGCCGGTTCGCGCACCTAGGCGCATGCTATGACCACCAACGCGACCACCTTTACTCGACCAGAGACCGTTTTTCCGCTCCCCGAGAGCCTTCTCTACTTGTCGCCCCGACGGAATCGGTCCGGAGAACGACTCCACGCCCCTCAATTCCATTGTACCCGCGGGCTACGTTGACCTGGGTCATGCCCGCTTCATCGAACCAGCTTCTGAACTCCTTCAATGTCGCAGGCAAGTCGTAGACCGGCGACAGCATGTCGAACGTGTCGAGGAGAGCCCATCGCTTGAGATGCTCGCCCCGCAATCTCCTCTCTTCGAGGAGACCCTAACAGCTCAAACGGTACTGACGGCGTGGTCCCGCCCGAATGACCGCGGCCTTCACCGCGCGTCTCTGACACGCCCGCGGCGTCGGGACTGCGCGGTGTCGAGGAGCGACACATACCGCCTCGCCGTGTGCGCGACGTCGAACATCGCCTCACACCGCGCGCGGGCAGCCACCCCATGCCGTTGGCGCAACGACGGATCACGAGCATAGTCGCTGAGCGCACTCCACAGCGCCTCGATGTCACCTGCCGGCACGAGTGTCCCGGTGACTCCGTTTTCGACTACCTCTCCCAGCGCTCCCTCACTGCTGACGATTGCCGGCAACCCGCAGGCCATGGCCTCGGCGACCACGAGGCCGAACGACTCCCTTAAGCCGTTCGTCACGTGAACGGCGATGTCGCACTGAGACCAGAACGACTCCATGTCCGCGACCACGCCTGCGAAGGAGACCGAGGCTGACAGCCCTCGTTCGACGACCAGCTGTTCTAAGTGAGCGTGCAGAGGACCGTCCCCGGCAATCAGGAGATGCGCCCTGACGCCCTCGATGGTCGGCCGCAACGCTCTGACCATTTCGACGGTGCCTTTGCCGGGGATCAATCTGCCGGCCATGCCGATGACGAATCGGTCGCTGAGCTCGTCGCCGCGCGGATCGGGCTTGAAGCGCTTGAGGTCGACGCCGTTGTGAACGCGCTCCACCACCCTGGGATGCGGGTGCCGCCGAACCTCCTCGAGGACGAAGTCGGAGACGGCGATCGTCCCATCGAGGGCTCTGGCGCCCACCGTGAGGCTGACGCGATCGACGAAGCGCTTCGCGGGGCGGCGTTCATTCCACAACAGGATGCTCCCATGCTCGACGTTGAGCAGGGCTTCACGATACCCGCCCAGTCGCGCCGCCGCAGCTAGGTACCCACCGTGTACGAGCACGGAACCGTCCGGTCCTCGCAACGAGAGTTCGCGGACGAGTCTACGGCAGCATCGAAGAGCGGAACGGCCCCGCGGAAGACCCAGCTGGCTGTGGTCGATCCCGACGCAATCGAGCTGCGTTGCCAGCCAATGACCTTGCTCAACGAACACCACGCTGGCCTCAGCCAGTCCCAGCCTTTGGATCGCGAGGCACAGCTCCATGGTTAGGCGCTCGGAGCCCCCAAGGTTCCCATTCCAGAGAACGAAAGCGAGACGCCGTAGGCTCACGCTGCGCCCTCATGGGAACTGCCGCTCGCGAGGCCGAACATGGCTACACCCTCATTCCGAGCCATCAGCTGCGCACCGTACGCCTGGAGACCCAGTCGCGAATCGCCGGAGCCAGGGACCCCACGCCTTCTCGCCTAACCAGGCGCACCGTTTTCAAGGCGATGCTACGCAAGTCGACCGCCGTCTGGATGGCGACGTGTCCGACGTAGCTTGTTCCGTGGCTCCGACAGACTCGTCGATGCTCCGCACGGATCCTCGCCGCCCCAGTTGCGTGCGTTGTCTGGCCTCCGTGCAGGCGATAGCAGGCGATCTCCTTGTCAATATATCCGAACGCCGCGCCGCTGCGCCGCAGGCGCAGCATCCACTCCCAGTCTCCGGCGTACTTATATGATGGATCGAAGCGCACGTGGGCTCGCTCGATGGCCGCGCGACGAAAGAACAGCCCGCAGTGGGGGACGAACAAGTACATCCCCATGAGAGTCGCCACCCACCGGCCGGACAGCCTGGTCTGGGGGTCGAGGACCTCTCCGTCTTCGGCGATATCGAGAACCCTGCCGAAGACGCAGTCGAAACGCTTGTTGGCTTGCAGGTAGTCTACGGCGGAGCTCACAGCGTCCGGTCGCGCGTAGAGATCGTCGGCGCTAATGATCGTCACGATCGCCCCGGTGCTGGCCGCGAGGCCTTCGTTCTGGGTCTCGTACTGACCCTTGTTCTCTCTGGTCCACCATGTCACTGTCGGGTACCTCTCAAGCGCCCGAACCGTCGCCCCATCATCCTTGGAACCATCGTCGATGACGATGTGTTCGATGTTCGGATAGTTCTGCCCGCGAACGCTTTCGATCAGCTCGGTCAGGAAAGGCATTCCGTTGTAGACGGGGGTGATGATCGAGACGAGCGGCTGCCTCGGATTATCGTTCATCGACCTGCCGCCCGATTCCGGCCAGGTGCCGATGGCGCCTGAGGATGCGCTGCGCAGACCGAGTCGTACACGGCCAGATGCCTGCGAACGTACGTTTCGAAGCCGTACTCGCGCTCTGCCAGGAGGCGGGAGGAACGCCGCAAGCGCAGGCGCAGGGCTCTGTCGGCGAGCAGCGAACGGATGGTGGCCGCCAAAGCCTTGCCCTCACGGGCGGGGGCCAGAACACCGCCCTCGGGCGGTCGAATGATCTCGGCGGCCGCCGTACCCTCGAATGCGATCATCGGCGTTCCGGCCGCCATAGCTTCGGCCGCCATGAGACAGAACGACTCCTGGTCTAATGACACGACGAACACATCGGCGGCCGCAAGAACACGACCCAGCGCCTGTTCGTCCATCCACCCCAGATCGCGCACACGGTACCGACCTCCCACGTCGACGTACGCACGTCCGTCATCGACGATGAGCAGCGTCGTCGGGCGATCGACATCGAGAGAACGCAGCGCGTTCTGCAGCGAGATCATGCCCTTGACGTTGTCCTTGTCGACGGAAACCCCGCGGAACGCTATCACAGGCTCGTCGTCGTCCAGGCCGAGTTGCGCGCGAGCCTCGCCGCGATGCACCGGTGAGAAGACGTCTAGATCCACCCCGAACGGGATCTGCGTGCGGGGGAACCGACGCAGCAGGGGGCTCCGTTCGACCCGCGATCGCGTCCAGTCCGAGGCGACGATCAAGCGGCATGACGAGTGCGAGTAGACCAGACGCTTGGCCTGCCACAGCAGCGCTGGAGAGTAGTGGTCAAGCGGGCTCGCGTCGAGGGGGCGAGGGCATCTTCCGCCACAGCTGTCAAGCCATTTCGAGCACGACGCAGAGTGCTGGCACGTCCCGGTCATGGGCCACACGTCGTGGATCGTCCACACGACCGGCTTCTGTCGCGCGAGCCAGGAAAGCCACGCGACACTGAACCACGGACCATTGTGGATCACTTGAAGATGGATCACATTTGCAGCCGAGAAGGCGGGCAGGCGCAGCAGCGATGCCCCACCCAGTCCGAGCAAGCCGTCAAGGCCGAGTGGCCAACTCAGCCGCCGGGTGACGCCGTTCGCCAAGCGCACACGGCCCCGATGAAGATCATGCACGTCATCTCGGTGGCCGTCTTTTCGCCATACCGCCATCTCGGCTGCGAAACCTTCGAACGAATCCTGGGCTTCGAGCAGTGCATACCCGTTGAATCGGCCGCCGCGAACGTCCGCGTAGCTGACGTACAAGACCCTCATGGACCGGTAGGCGGCTTGGTCTGCCACTCAAGTGACGGCCTGACAACCACCGGATAGACATCGAGATAGTCTCCGCGTACACCACCCGTGTCGTGGACGCGAAACTGCACGACCTCGCTCTGGTGGGCCAGCCGGAGGTGGTTCTCCTTCCAGGCGATGCGCGTGACTATGTGCATGTCTGCCCGGGCCCCTTCTTGAGCACTGCTGTTGATGTCACAATCTCCAGCCATTTGCCATAGTAGCCGATTCCCTCAGGCCGCGTCTTGCTCGATCGCTGCTGCGCAGCGTGCTGCGAACTCATCTGGCGTCATGTCGCCATCCTCTCCAATGTTGAGTGTCCTGCCGAACACGCAACCGTAGTCCGGATGCTTAAGGAGGTGGTCGACGGCGAGGCTGACGGCACTGGGCGTCACGTAGCAGTCGTCGGCGCAAATGACGCTGACGATCGAGCCGGTCGCAGCCGCAAGACCCTCATTCTGCGTCGCATACTGCCCTTGGTTCTCCCGCGTCCACCAACTGAGATGAGGATACTGCTCCAGTATTCGAATCGTAGCGCCGTCGTCGTCTGAACCGTCGTCGATCACGATATGTTCGATGCGCGGGTAGTCTTGTGCCAATACGCTCTCAATCAAGGCGCTGAGGTAGCGCGACCCGTTTCGCACGGCCGTTACGATTGACACCAACGGGAGGTCCTCATCGGAGCTGAGTTCAGGTGACCGCATGAATACCTGGTGACAAGCGGAGTGCGGCCGCCCAGAACTTGCGAACAACCGGCTCAAGTACAGAAGACCGGCGAGCCCCGAACGCAAGGATGGCGCGCGTTGCCGGATGGGCGGGATGTGTGTCGCTCAAACCCAAGTCGCTCCTTGCCTGCCTCCGCGAGCCGGGTTGCCGAGCGGTGCGTGACGCACGTTTCGACCAGGCTGTAGCATAGCCTGATGCCTGCGCGGCACCCCAAGCCTTTGACACGGACCAGCGATCCCGCACGACCAGAACAGCAGATCCTGCTGGCCTCAAACATGGTCACGAGCGTGCTCGCCGCTGACGCTGGGATGGTCAACATAGCACGTCGCGACCAAGAGCGCTGCAGGCACTTGCATGATGGGGCCGACCAACTCACCCGACTCTTCGCAGCCAGAAACTCCCGCTTACCGTCTGGTGAGAGAGAGGTTCGAAGTGACGAAACGCCCTCAGGAAGGCCTGGCGCTCCTCAGTCATGAGATACCTCATCGCGAGCATTACCTCGAACGCCGAGTTGAAAGCGAGGAAGGCTTGCAGCAGATAGGCCTCGGTCCAGAAATGCCGTACCCCCGGTCTCGTCGAATACGCAGGCGGGTAGTCCCATGGAAGCGGAATATCGTGAACGTGCACCAATACCCCTGGAGCAAGCCTCGGCAAGACCTCCAGGAAGAGGAAGTTGACGTCCCCTCCAATGCGCACCGTGTGGCCAGAGTCTATGAAAAGGATGTCGCCAGCAGAAAGCGCATCGAACCAATGCGGATCGAGGAGCTCGACAGGCGTATCTGTCAGCTCCGCAGAGACGCCTCTGTGCTGGGCGAGGGCTGGCGACGGATAGGGGTCAACGACACAGTGTCTTGCGGGGGCGCCGGTCTCCATGGAGTTCGCCGCCAGAGCCTGGTCGATGACAATGGACGATTGGCCCGAGCCGATCTCGACCACGAGACTGGGCTTGAATCGGCGAATCATGCAGTGCGTACTCGCTGCGCAGCCGAAGCTGAAGGAGCCGTTCTCGGTATAGAAGTCAGACGCGCCCGCATCTACCGGACGTCGGGCTGGCCAAGCACACTCATGACCGAACGCCTCACCTACAGAGGCAAGCAGCTCAAGCTGATAGTCGCGATTGAAGGCCACGCCGGGCAACTCGCTTCGCGCATCCCATACGCGCCGCCTTCGGAGGTCCTCCACATCGGGTACCGGAGAGTAGAAGTGGATCGGCACAGGCAGGAACCCGAATCGAAGACACGTGGCAGAGCCGATCCCGCGACGCGCGGCGGGCGCGACAACCGGAGCAGCCGCAGCAACTGCCACGCCCAGCAGCCCCTTGCCCAGTCGTGCACAGGCGCCACGCACATTTCGACGCAGTATGGATGCGCAAGGCGGCTTCATCGCCGCACGCTCAAGCAGGCCGAGGGCTGGACACGCACGGAATCATGGCGGCCATCCGCTCGCAGGAACCAGCGGTGTCTCTTGCGCACAAACCCTGATGTGACCATTGCCCCCCCGGGAGTGCATCCTCGCCGTTCCTGCCGGCATGATTGCCGAGCCCGCGCAAGCCGGATCAAGGCCGCATCCATCCCCGCAATCGCGCAGCGCAGAACCCAACGGCAGCCATGCGGCCGGGCCCCTTCTTGAGTACTGCTCCTGATGTCAGAGTCCCCAGTCGTCGGTCATGATAGCTGGACCTCTCAGGCCGCGTCTTGTTCGATTGCTGCTGCGCAGCGTGCTGCCAACTCATCCGGCGTCCTGTAGCCCAGCGAGCTGTCCAGGTGCTCGCTGTTGTACTCGATCCGCCAAGCCTCGATCAGCGCGAGCGTGAGGCAGGCTCAAGAAGAGGTCTATTGGCCTTTCTGAATGTGCTCGGCGCACCTGTTCCAGCAAGGCTGCTTCGAGCCTCGGTCTCGCCTTCTTGCTGAACTCGGCCTGCATCGGATCACGCCAATCCGCGTGCGCGCACATGGGTTCGAGATGATAGTCGAATTCGATGACCTCGTGACCCAGGTCCCTCAGCGGCAAACAGAGGTTGATATGCCAAATACGCGAAGCGGGCAGCGCTTGGTTCGGGCTATGCCCGACGGCCAGGAACACCCTCATTGGCCCTCCCCGCTGCAGCCGGAATCATCCGATCGCCCACTCTTCACATCCAAGCCGCTCGGTAACCATTCCGGCTGTTGACTACGATCTCTCGATACATGGGGATGACACGGGAAGCGATCACGTCTGAACTCAGGTTGTCCTCAACAATCCGAGGGTTCGCTTCGCCCGCGTGGTCGACCAAGGTATCGTTTTCCAGTGCCATCTTCAGCGCCTGTGCGACTTCATATGGGTCTTCTGGGGACACAATGAAGCCGGTTTCGCCATTCACAATCCATTCCCCAACACACGAAGTCGAAGACTGAATCGGAAAAGCGCCGAGGGCCATAGCTTCGACGAGCGATGATGGCAGGCCATCCGAGATTCCCAACCCGACGACTATGCGAGCTTGGGCAATGTGAGACATGAACTCTTCGTGGCCGCACCGTGGAAGTACCCGGATGTCGACACCGGCGTCCACAGCGAGTATCTCGGCGGCGATTTCCACGTCTGCTGACGCAGAGAAGACGCGAACCTGATACCCCTTCAGCGCTTCGGCAGCGAGCGCTACCGCTCGAAGTGCGACAAGCGCACGACCGGAGAAGCTCTGGTATCCCTTGACCAGAATGACCCGGCGCGACGATGGATGCTCCGATCCACGCACTCGCCGGACAACGGTTATGTCGAGACCTCCGTGGGCTGGCAGAGTAGGTAGGACATTCCCGCGCAGCCCCAAGGCGATAGCAAGGTCAACATCACGCTGACACTCGCAAAGATAATAATCACACGCAGCGAGCACCGCACGGACGCGTTGCTGATGACTCGGCATGCGTCCAAACAGAAAGACGTCACTTCCCCAAATGCCCACAATCCACGGAGGCACCTTTCCCAAGAGGTGACGCCGAGTCTCTAGCATCAAGTAGCCGGCATGCTGCATCTCCATGGAATGCACGACGTCCGGCCTAAATCGCTCGATGACACGAGCAAGCCGGCGTGCCCGCCATTCCGGCTGGCACCAGTCCAGGACTTTCGCGGCCAGCCTCTCAGAGGCTTGCATCCCGCGAACGTATGCCGACCCAAGAGCACCGCGCGGGACCATCCAACTTCCCAGTCTCCCATACCACAAGAGCGGATGAGTGGTCACAGACGACAAGTCGGGATGTCGAGGTACGGTGGCGACTGGAAAAAGGCTCATTTGCCAGCCCTCGCCAGACAGCTGCCGCACCCATCTGGCGGCGTGGACGCTATCCGACATGCCAACAAAGAGAATACGCATGTGGTCGGCCCCCATCTTCAGCACAACTCTGAGTAGCAGAGCCTGCGTGTGTCGGTCATCGTAGTCGAGTGAATCATGCCGGCACAACCGCTACCGGCCGTGGCTGGCCGCCGTCAATTCGGCCGGGATCGCATAGCCAAACGAGCTGTACATGTGTTCGCTGTTGTACTCACGTGGCCATCTTTCGAGTACGACCCGGCCGTACTCGACGCTCCAGGACTCCTCGAAGTTGAGGCACTCGTCGCGGAGCCGGGCATGGAAGCTCTCGCGGTAGCCGTTCTGCCGTGGCTTGGGGAACCCGATGCGGTGGGTCGCGGCACCGATGCCCTCGAGTGCCACTCGGTGGGCTCGATGATATCACGAGGGCCTTGCCCAGTGTTCCAGCATCATGCCGAAGACCACACCACCGCGGCAGCAAGCGCATGCGGCGCCAATCTAAGATGCACGCCGACGCCGGCGCAGGATAGCCGCGTAGAGCCGAGGGCTCAGCATCACGACCGGGAGTCCCAAGGCGAACTTGACGGTGCTGCCATACGCCAGCCTGCCACTGAGAAAGCCTGAGCGCGCACCGCCTAGATCGCCGCTGCACAGGCGCTCTTCACAGGACGCTCGTCTCACGGCGACGGCGGCGCGCCTCGCCAGTCGCGAGTAGCGGCGCGCCGACTTGCGGGCCAAATCCGTCAGCCGGAGGTCCAGCACGCCGGAGGCAGCCAAGTGCTGCAATGACTCGGCTGAGCCGTCGAGAATGCGCTCAATTGATGCGCTCATCTGACTCGACCCGATGCGGTAGCGCACGAGGACTTCAGGGACGAAGATGTGCCGGCCACCGACCGCCATCGCCCGCAGCCAGAGGTCGTAGTCCTCCGTGTGGGCATCTGGCCGAATGCCGCCGGCGCGCCGGTAGATGTCGCGCGTGAAGACCACCGCCGCGCTGAAGATGAGGTTGCTGTCGAACATCTCCTCGAGCCCGAACTCCGCCACGGCGTCGAAACGCTCTTCGCCAGGGAAACGCTGTTCGCCGTAGTAGCGAACGACCGGCCCGGCTTGCCCGAAGACCTCCGCGTCGCAGGAGAAGATGTCGTACGACGGATGATCGGAGATGAACCCGGCATAAGCACCCAGACAGCCGGGCAGCAGCACATCGTCGGCATCGAAATGGACGATGTACGGACCGATTGAGTTGTCTATGGCCACGCTCCGCGCCGGCCCGCAGCCGGCATTGGCCTGATGAATGACCCTGATGCGCGGGTCACCGGCGGCATACGCCTCGGTGATGGACGGGGTGCGGTCCGTGGAGCCGTCGTCGACGATGACGAGCTCCCAGGACTCAAACGTCTGCGCGAGAACGGACTCCACGGCCTCGCCGAGCGTGGACGCGGCGTTGTACGCGGGCATCGCTAGCGCGAATATCGGAGCCTGATCGGGCGGGCGCCCTGTGCTCACAGGGCGATCCACCCAGCCGGCCTTATGTCCGCTGCATACTCAGGCTCGCGATCGAAGAACCAGCGCTGGGGCATGAGGACAATCTTGGACGGCTCAGGATTCAGCCAGGCGCCCCACCACGAAAACGAGCTGTTGGCGATGATGTGGTGACGGCAGATGCTCATCAGCCGCAGGTCCTCGAAGTCCAGCGAGCCCTTGTTATGGTCAACGACCGTTGTCGGGAAAGGGATCCTGAGGTTCTCTCGCGCCCACTCCGGCTCGTCACTGAAGACGAAGAACCGAGGATCCTCAAGGCGCTCGGCGAGGTAGTCGACACAGCGCGCGTAGTACGCCTCGTCACACACCCCGTGAACCTTGGAAGTGGCGGGGTCGGAGACGTAGTCGCCGCGCCGGACATGAACGCTGACCGCGTCCCCCTCCCGCATCCGCTCGGCCACGGCGGCGTCCTGCCCGCTGAGTGGACTGTGCGGCGAGAACTCCACCCGGAGCCGCTCTGCCGATACATCGAAGTATTTCTCGCTCTGCCAGTACCCCTCGAGATAGGAGCCGTCGGGCGCGTCGAGAATGGCTGGGTCGAATCCGCGAGTCCTCTCTCGGACGAGGCGGGGAGACTCGGTCGGGACTGACGGGAGGACTCGATGAAGCAGTTTGCGCACGCGTGGCAGCCGGCCCGCACGCGCCCGCGCGACCTCGCGATCGGTGGCCAGCTCCTCACGGATGTTCAAGGCGCACAGTGAGTATCGTCGCAGCGCGTAGGACCGGAAGGGCGTGATGTCCAGCTTGAGGTGGACGTCCAACCCGTCCGCGAGGCGCCTGCCTAGGGCATACTGGAACATCTGGTTCCCGAGGCCGCCGATGATCTGGACGATGATCACTTCGCCGCGCTCACTGTCAGCTTCACGGGGTGACGATGCGGACCTCTTCGCACGCCTGGCCGGTCTCATCGAGAGCGCATACGCGGATGTGGCGTTCGCCCGAGTCCAGACCCACAGTCACCTGCGCTGCGGTAGCAGTATCCTTCACGGCCTTCATCCCATCCCTGGGCCCAGTGCCCAACTCTGATTGGCAATCTTACGATAACCCGCATTCAGCGCATTCGCATCGATGAAGTCCGTCGGCTCGAGGTAGTTGTCGATGAAGTCGACCCTGTGACCCTGAGCTGGAGCGACGGCTATGAGGCTCCCGACGCCGAGCGGCGGCCTCTTCTCGTCGGTATTGAAGGGAGACATCGCCGGTGCCGCTGAACTGACGACCAGCGCGTTCATTCGCTCAGGCTGCTTAGGTCCAGAACCCGCCGCCGCTGTTTCGGGTGAGCAAAGGCAAGAACAGTCTGGAGGTCTCTCATCTCTTGCTCGGCGAGGATTCGGACGCACGAAGCCCGCGGAAGACTCCGGAGGCTCGGGTGTGTGTGTCGTTGGCTAGACGACCCCCAGCAAGGCAAATGCCCAACAGCCCCCAGACAATGACTACGGTGTACGGCTCCCACAGGAGAGGGGAGAACTGTCCGGCGACCGCGACGCACAACAACGCGGTGATCCCCAGGATGCCCAGGTTCTGAACAGGGGCTTGCCTGGCCCTCACAGATGAGAGGAACTTCCCAAGTAGCCAAACCAGCGTGAGCACGAGCCCCATCAAGCCAAGCCACCCAAAGCTCAGTCCAACGAAGAGCCACAAGTTGTGAACGCCCCAAGTGGGAGCTTGCGGGTACACGAAGCCAGAGAATCCGATGCCGGCCGGATGGGACACCAGTTCCCGAATGCCGAGGCGCCAAAGGACGATGCGTCCGACGAAGTGCGCATCCGAAGAGGGGTTAGAGAGCGCGCCGATGATTCGCTCACGAAACAGTGGCGACCAGTTGCTGGTCAGGGCCCACCACATCGCGCCCCCCAGTATTGCAGCTCCCGCTCCAGCTGTGATGGCAATTCTCAGCCGTCGGACGGAGGATGATTTCAACCTCCACAGGGACAACACGGCCATGCCGGCCACGATGGCCATTAGGCCGCCACGGCCCTGAGCAGTGATGGCCACTGCAGTGCTGAGCCCCCAGACGATCCAGCCGAGCACCCGCTGGACACGAGTCAGGCCGAAGAACTGAAGAAACCAGCCCACAATCGCCACGAACGCGAACTTGTCCCCTGCGCCGGCAGGATCGATCTCAAGCGAGCCAAGATAGGGCACAGACATCACCATGCTTGCGCGGCCCTGAAAAGCGCCGTATGTACCCGACTGCACCCACGGACCGAGATCGTTACGCAGAAGAAAGACGAGAGCGAGTACGGCGCTGCCCGCGGCGAGAAGCGCTAGCGCTCGATACGCGTCGTCCACCTTGTTGATAGCAAGGGCAAGCACCACGAGAATGACGAGCGGGAACACCGTCAAGGTTCTCAGTCCGCCCAGGTCCTCTATAGCGTGGGTGCCGACCACGAAGGCGACAGATGCTCCTAGGAAGTACAACGCCATGAAGGCCCAAGGTACGCGGCGCAGCCCTGCGAACACTACTCCGTGGCCAGGCGTCTCGGCCTTCAGCAGAAGAATCAGCGCGGCGGCCCACCAGGAGACCTCCAGCAGCGACAGGTCATGGAACCCAGGATAGGCGGCCAAGGCGAAGAGCGCAGGAACGGCGATCATCAGAAGAGGTAGAGCAATGACCGCTAGAGCGCTCTTTCGTTCGACAAGGGTCGGCACGAAGTAGGCCAGCGGCAGAAGGCACAACAGCACGACCGTCTTTTCGTGGCCAACCGCGCCAAGAATCGGAACGAGGGCACCGACGAGACCGAATAGGATGACGGTCCCTGCCACCAGTACCACTTCGGCAACCCGCGGGCCGCCGGCAGTAGGCGAGCGAAGCCAAGTGTGGTCTGGCTCACGCGACAAGCGGTTGCCTCGCGCAGCTACTCAGGCTCAAGGGTGCTAGTGCCGAACCAGGAGACCGCGGAGACGAATCGGCGCTCCGACTTGAATCAGTGCGGAACTCGATCTCCGTGCGGATACAGCACTGCGGTTTCCAGTCCAAGTCGAACATGCGGTGCAGCGGCAGCAAGGCAAGCTCCGCGTACGCCGAACTTGCGGCCAACGAATGAGGCATCATGACTGTAGGACACATCGATTCTGCGAAAGAGGCGCTGATTGCGGCCAGGCCCTTCTTGAGTACTGCTCTCGATGTCAGGATCTCACGTCGGCTGCCATTGTAGCCGATTCGCTCCCGATCGCGCTTCAAGTCGCCACAGCTAACGTCGATCAAGGAACGCTCTCTTTGCGAACGAATAGCGATTGCGGCAGTAGCGATAGCCGATTCCTGCGAATCGTTTTGGCGCTCCCCAATACGTTCTCTCTTCCGGTGAAACCGGAGAGTAGTCGGTGTACCTGTCCATCCTTCGGAGTCTTCTAGGGTGCGTGAGCGGAAATACCATTGGATGTCTGGGGAGATTCGCGCCGGGATGATCCATCTGGGTCGTATGTGTGGCGTCGGCTCTGCCGCAACCGATATTCGTGACCAGATTCACATTCGGCACCACCGCCAGACCCCCGTTCTTCTCGAATGCAAGCCACCACTGCCAATCCCAAATGTGTCTCCGATACTCCTCGGGAATCGCCTCGTAGTCAAAGGACTGCCACGCGCGCCTCCACGTCGCCCACCCCCCCACAGAGTGGGGGTAGCGCGAGAAGTAGTACGAGGCGTCGCCCCTCTTCGCCCCCCCGAGGAAGTTGGCGCCGCTGATCTGCATGATCTTGGGCACGGCGCTGTAGTACTCGAGAAGCTCCCTACAGAAGCGGAAGAACGTCGAATCAGGAACACAGTCATCCTCGAGGATTATCCCTGCTTCGACGTTGTCGAAGAACCACGAGATGCCCGAGCTCGGCCCGAGTCCGCAGCCCAAGTTCTCCCCCCGGAAGAGCGTCTGCACATCGCATTCCCAATCAACGGTGGTCGCGACGGACCTTGATGCAGCGCACAAGCCTTCCTCCCCGTCAACGCCCTCACGAGGCCCGTCCGCTGCCACGTACAGCTGCCTCGGCTGGACCTGACGAAGCGCTTCGACTACTTGGCGTGTAGTGTCTGGGCGGTTGAAGACGATCAGCAGAATCGGCGTATCGAGCAACTTCGCGCACCTCGCGGTCGACATCACGGTGAGGCCTGGCAGCTTGACCCGGAGCGCAAGGGCTCACCGGCCATTCGGGTTCCAAGGCGGCAACACGCCGATGCGACGCAACAGGACCCCGGCAGCGTGACGCGGCCAACGCCGACAAGCAGCGACGGTTTGCTTCAGTCTATCTCGACGTTGGCGCCTCAGTTCACTCGGCCACAGCCGGTTGAGTGTAGCAGCTCTAGCGTCATGCTCGGGGAAGTACTCCGCCACCGGATGCCACTCCCCGCCGAAGTGAACCTGCCCACTTCGATAGTGCCCAGCCTGCTTGAGGAGTCTGTAGTCGATCCTGTCGATGATTCCGTAGCGCAGCCCGATCACAGTATCCTCGACGAATCGAAGTCCGCCCTTGCGCGTGCTCAAACCACTGCCAGCGTTCAAGTAGTAGCCTAAGTCGCCCTGTGTCTTCTTCATCGACGACTGAGCCGCGATTCGAATCCACAAATCGAAATCCGCATCTGAGCGAAGCTGCTCGTCGAAAAGGCCGGCAACATCGTGGACGGACTTGCGCCACATCTGGAACCCGCCGTAGCAGGAGCGCGTGAACTTCCCTCGATTGAATTCGGGGCAGGACTGGTGGAACCCCGTGGTATCGCCAGGGCGAGCCACGATGACGAAGTCCCCATAGGTCAGCCCGATCTGAGCGTCGGATTCGAGGACAGCGACCTCTCGCTCAAGCGAGTCTCTCACGCGCACGTCGTCAACGTTCCAGAGGGCGATGTACTCGCCCGCGGCTTGAGCAATGGCTCTGTTCATGGACTGAGCCACCGTCTCCAACGCCCAGGATCCCGGTCGGCGGTCCAGACGACAAGCGTTGGTCTCGTCTACGACAAGATGGACCAGCTTGTCCGGATAGCTGCGCGCGAAGCTTCGGACAAGGTCGCGCTCAACGGTCGACGGCTGATTGTGGACAAGAACCAGCTCCAAGTCAGAGAAAGCGGTCTGCGAAACGAGCGCGTCGAAGAACTCAGAGAGATAGCGCTCCCCCCGGTAGACCGGTGTGATGACGCTGACTGTCGGCATGATCAGGAATCACACTCCCACGGCCAAAGGCACACTGACGCCCGTTCCTTGCGACCATTCTTCAGGTCGCCCGTTGGGACCCAGCGCAGCCGACGTGGTCCGCTGTGTCCGACCGAAGCGATGCCCTCGTCAGCTATGGTGAGACGCGCGCAAGAGTTCAATGACTCCACCGCCCTGCTAGCTCTTCGTACAGCCGCAGATGAGCCTTGAGATACCTCTCGAAAGAGAACTCTCTCTCCACCAGTTCGCGGCCGGCATCGCCCCGTCGCCGCCGGGCCACCGGGTCGGCCAACAGAGACCCGATCGCACTTGCCAGCGCCTCAGCGTCGCCCTGCGGGACGGATACCCCGACGTCCGGGGCTTTGACCACGCCCGGCAGCGAAGTCCCATCTGCCACAATGACCGGAACACCGCATGCCATAGCTTCGACCGCCATCATGCCGAACGCCTCCGCTTTGGACGGCATCAGGAACAAGTCCGCTGCCGAGAGTACGACAGCCGCGTCTTCGGCGCTGGCGACCCAGCCCAAGTCGAGGACTTCGTAGTCGCCGGCAAGACGCCGGGCAGTCTCCGAACTCTCAAAGCACAGGACATACGTCCTTCGCGTGGGACGATACCGCCGAAGTGCCTCGACTACCAACGCCGAATTCTTGAACTCCTCCCTCGGTCCCCTGTCCCGGAAAGCCACGACATGAGCATCCTCAGCAATTCCGAGCGCGCGCCTGCTCTTGATGGGGTCGAGCGGCCTGAAGACGGCCGTGTCCACGCCGAACGGGATGACCCTGCATTCGAGGTGCGGCGCCATGCCAGACTCTTCCACCCGGCGCTTCATCCACTCCGACGCCACGACGATCACCGCCCTGGTGTGGCGCACCGCGAACCGCTTCAGCTTCCAGTTCACAGCCGAGGAATCCCGCGGCACTGGCAACGTCAGGTCAAGGTCCGGGCACCGGGCGCATCCCATCTTCCACAGTTCGCAATCGAGCGGGTGAACGCAGTGTCCCGAAAAGATCCATGGGTCGTGCCAAGTCCACACCATCGGCTTAAGACGAGAGAGCAGTGGGATCTGGAAGAGGCTGAACCAGGGCTTTGCGTGCATGAGCTGCAAGTGAACCACGTCTGCGGCCCAGAACTCCCGGCGCAGAAGGAGTGGCATGCCTGAGGTCGCGAAGATCCTCTGAAGCCCCAGCTTGTCTTCGAACAGCGGCGTCAGGCGAGCGTCGGCTCTCCGCGTGATGCGGTTGGGAACCGAGAAGACGCCGTTGTCAGCAACGGTCCGATGCGACACAGCCATGCTGCTCTGTGCACCCAAACGTCGTAGAGCCCGGTGGATTTCCAGGCCATTGAACCGTGCGCCCATCTCGTCCCACGTAGAAACCTGAAGAACCGCGGGAGAGCTGCTTCTCCGGGCTGGCGCTTTCGACTTCACCACGACACCAC
>Ga0209744_1000192_pt1 | contig 20159 bp, 13 predicted proteins | sample BarGraNGADG00311_2_FD_184494 | JGI IMG/M metagenome (GOLD analysis project Ga0209744, IMG submission 184494) | Arctic peat soil microbial communities from Barrow, Alaska - Barrow Graham LP Ref core NGADG0004-311 (SPAdes) (version 2) | ecosystem: Environmental > Terrestrial > Soil > Wetlands >... | reverse complement strand
GTCCCGTGGACGGTACGCGACCCTGCAACCACCTGGACCGGAGACTCGTCCGGCAGGTTGACGTCGGTGTAGCAGGTGAACGAGTAGAGCAGGTCGCTGCTGCCGCCTTGTCCAAGTAACCGTCCGTCCGCGAGGGGAATCTTCGTCCTTGTACGGCCCGACCGCTCAGCGACGATCTCCTGATCCAACGCACCGCACAATTCGTCCAGGACACCTCTGATAGAAGACTCCATCAGGATACTTCCATGGCCCCGGCGCCTCGCACGTCAGCCGTCCTAGTGTTCGCCGGCATACTGCGGAAAGAACCGGTCTGGGTATACGCGGAGCATGTTCATGAAGCGCGCGAATCGCTTGTCGTCGTCGGTATTGTCAGCGGCCAGGGCGCACAGCCTATCTTGGACGTACTCAAGGGCACCGTGGGAATACAGGATGACCGAGGTGATCAGCGCGGACGGAATGTACCTCGGCACCAGGACCTCGGCCGCCTTGCGTGCCTTGACGTTGTCGTCCAGACACGTGGCCGCGGTAACGGCTGCCCAGTCGACGTGTGTTGGTAGCTCCCAAGCTTCATAGAAGTGCACCGAGCGGCTGCGATCATCGGCGTCGCTGTAGATGACCCCGGGCAGTTCCAGCACTCTGGCACCATCAAGGCAGAGGATCGCGACGTCGTCGTTGTCGACAGGTGCGTGATACGTGCGGCGATGCTGGTGTTGTCCCCACGAACTTGCATCGTCTGTCAGATCGTAAAGAAACGGCGAGTTGGCACAGAAAGATAAGGGCACATACTCAGTCACGTCACTGCTGGTCAGCGGGATGGGCTCCCTTCGCCGATGTATGACGGCATCTGGAAACGGTGTCCATCCACGCCGCTTGCGCGCAGCATCCCAGCAATGGATGGCGGACACGAAGATGTCGCCAAGATTGTGGATATCTGTGACATGATACAGTACCGTGCCCGTTTCACCCATCGCCCCTCCACAAGCGCCTGCTTTTTAGGAGCTATTCTAGTCTGTCAGAGCATCGCCACAAGGTCCAGCGCTCTGAGTCTCGCTGCTCGAGCTCACGCAGCGGCGAGGGTCCCATGTCCCGACGGCTCGTGAAGAACAGCTATAATACAGTTCTAACCAGCTTCTCCACTTCCTCTGGCAGCTTGCTCTGGCTCATGATATAGGCGCCGTAGATGCCGCTCAAACCGTCGGCAAGAGCCTTGCGAATTGCCTGATTGACAACTACACCAGCATCGTTGCGAAGAATCTTCTCGATATGAACGGGAATGCGATACTCGAACAGGTCATCCTCCCAGATCATCTGGTCAGACGTGAACGGCTTGCCAGCCACAGTCGCAACGAGAACTCCGTCCTTGCCGACCAGTATGACCAGCGTCTCACCGTGCGCCCACTTGCCAAACCGGGAGCGGTTGGAGCCCCAGACTGCATTCCTCACAACAACGTCTGCAAACTTCCATGTCGGCACACTTGCGATTCTCATGGTTCGCCTCCACTTCAGGTTCTTGCGTCGCTAACGGGCTTGTCACCTAGTACAAGGGCACGCGCCAGCACTTCATCCACAGTGTCCACCGGTGTCAAAGTCATTGCCTTCAGGACCTCCTCTGGAAGAGCAGAGAGCTCGCCCAGATTCTCCCTCGGGAGAATAACTTCGCGAATCCCAGCCGCGTACGCCGCCAACACTTTCTGAACAATGCCACCAATGGGAAGGACCTTACCAAGAATCGTGATCTCGCCGGTCATGGCGACATCGTTGCGCACAGGAACCTGCTTCAGCGCAGAAACGATGCCCGTCACGATAGCGACCCCCGCAGACGGCCCTTCCTTGGGTTGCCCCATGTAGATGGCAAGGACTACCACGTCCACGTTGTCGGGCCAGTCGACCGCCGTATTCAGCATGCTGTGCTGTGCCTTCACGTACTGGCCGGCAGCTTCCACGCTTTCCCGCATGATCTTCTGCATGTTCCCAAGAGGTACAAGACGCCCATGTCCCTTGGCAGCCTGCATCTCGAATCGCATGAGCGCGCCAGGTCCGTGGTCAAGCACGGCGAGTCCATTGACCTCGCCAACAGCGGGATTCGGCGACACGACGATACGATGGATCCTCTCCACCTCGAGAAGCCTTGGAGCCGATGTCTCGCCCGTGGCGGAAAGCCGTATCCCTAAACGTACCGGATCATACTCACCCGGAGCCATGAGATGCAACTGGTCTCTCACGCGTTGCCGCAATTCGCATGCGAGCAGTGCCACTTCGGTGAGCTGATCGTCGGTGACGATTCCATCCGGGTACAGCAGCTTGAGCAAGCCGCTGAGGGTCTTGAAGACGGCCCGTTGGTCGCGGCCTGACACTCCCTGTTTCGTTCCGGCCAGTTCCACGATCGCGAATCTCTGTTTGAGTGGTCCGAGAACGTCACGCGTCCGCAGCTCGTGCATGATCTCGCAGAAGTAGTCGGTGATGAAGCCATAGTCCTCGCTGTAACTGGTCGGCGTCAACTTGGGGATTTCCCACCCTGGCAGATACCCATGCAACCGATCCAGAAAGGCGATGACCTGCAGGAACTCGGGCAACGGATCGAACAGTGTGGAGTACTTGGCGTCTGGCAATTGTCCCTGGACGTCAAGATTCCCCACGAACACTAGGCTGGCAAAGGCAAGCATCTCCCTCTTGCCCCGGGAGAACTTCGCGTCCTGCATGTACCCCTGCATGATACTGACGAGCGCTTTCGGGTCGGTGAAGTCAGTGTTGGCGATCTCGTCGAAGATGACCGCGTCCCTGGTTCCAACCTCGCCGACCTTACCTGTGTTGAGATTGATGAACAGTTGTGCGGGCGTCGTCTTGCCTCCGGATAGCACATGTGAGTAGTATGAGACGTTGCGATAGAGGTAGGTCTTGCCCGTCTCTCGCGGGCCAAGCTCGACCAGATTGACGTTCTGCTCCACGAGCGGCAGGCAGCGTGTCACGTATAGCAGTTTCTGCCGATGCGTCATGGAACTCGGGTTCAGTCCACACGAGTTCACCAGGACGTTAAGCCATTCCTCGGCGGTGAACTGACGGCGTTTGTCGATGTACTCCTGAGGGTTAATCACGGTGACCTGGAACGGCGTGAATGATAGGACCTTGAACGGACGTATCTTGCCGCCATGTACCTCGTTCTCGTCGTATGTCAGCTCGATGGTGCCCCACATGCCACCCGATAGTAGCATGGGGTATGTGCGCACAATCTCCTCGGGGATGTTCACGAACTGCTCGTTGATGGCCGGGATGCTGGCCCAGTACTTGTCCTCCGTCTCCAGTAGGCGAACTTCCATGCTAGCGATGACCGTATGGTCGCGGGTCTCCCGAATGCGGAACCGCACCTTCTCAGCCTCAGCTCCGTACACGAAGTTCCCCTGGAGACGGCTGATGACTTTCGCCATGTCCTCAGCGAACGTCTCCTCTGAGCAGTAGTTGTCAATCAAGTACTCGAGCACGTAGCGCGGAAATTCGTCCACCCCCGTGTTGAGTGTCAGCTTCTTGTTGACAACCTTGCCCTTGAATGCATCCCTGAGTTTTATATCCACGGTCTCACCCCTTTCTTGGCATCAGTCCCAGTACCTTGCCCAGCCCGGTGTTCGTGCGGACCAGACGTTCCGTGTCGAGCCCGATACGGACACGCTTCGCCAGCGTGCGCCTGACTTCGTTGTGGTCCTCACCATACCGGACATCGATTCGCAGATCGACCAGCGCGACGCCACTCGTGCGTACCTCTGCTGGCAACGCCGTGACATCCGGGACGAACTCAAGCTGGGCATCGACGCCATCATCGCCCACCAGATACCGTTTCAACGTTATTGTCGTCAGGTCTCCGAGCGATGTCTCATCTTCTGCCAAGAGCCGGTACTCTGCTGCAACTGCAATGTCTCGTCCCACATCCTTCTTGGTCGAACCCAGAGAAATGTGCAGGGCGATACTGATGGTCTGCCCCTCAACCGCGCTCGCTGGACAAACAACGTCGTCTATCTGCAACGCCAGTTCCGAAGCTCCTCGGACCTTCAACACGATCATTGGCACGATCAGCTCCTGCAGCGAGACCCCACCGTGCGTAAACGCTTCTGGGTTGAAGTGATTTCCGGGACGACCAAAGGAGAATCCCGCACGAGGAAAGACAACGCTCGCGTACTTCTTGAGTGTTATCTCCCCGGTCTTCTTGTTCTTGACCTGTTCCTCTGAGGCCACATGTAGTTCATTAGGAGTGAAGTCGAGAAACGCCCCTTGCTTGTCCTTGGGCATGTAGATGCTGCTCGCTGGGTTCTTCAGTCTGCAGACACGGTACTTCGCGTCTGCGGGTTCGTTGAAGTCTTCTGTTGGGAAGAAGATCTCTTCGCGTCCGTTGCGTGTGAATCCGTGATCGGCCGTCACAAAGACCTTCGTGCCCGCCTTCAGATTCCGGACAATGCTGGTCATTTCATGAGCAACAATGTCTCCAATCTGGGCGTCATAGATGTGACACAGCGGGCGTTCGGGAACGACGCCTCCGCCATCAGTCGGTTTGACGCCGATATGGTGCAGCATCTTATCGCAGACGTCTATGATGTATACGTCAAGCTGACCGTTGGAGTATCTGACTGCCTCGCCCGTGGCTGCCCCCTGGAAGGGCTGGACTGTGAGGCCCGACCCCGAGAATCCGTAGACCCGCGTGAGTGCACGGTCGAGCAAGTCGTTCTCCGCATCTCGCGAGGGATTGAAAACATCGCTGGGCGCTCCGGCACTGATCGCCTTCCTCGAGATGTGCGTCTCAGATGGCAACAGCGCCATCCCGGGCAACTCCGCCTCGAGGGTCATGCGAGCCTCGAAAACCGGCTTGAACTTGGCAACCCAGATGTCGTAGCGCAGCCCGTCCAGAATGAACAGAACTGCCTTCTCGTGTGCCGGGTCCCAGTACGGCCGTAAGCAACGGTCGACAAACATGCTGGTCAGGCAAACGTCTTCAGACTTGCCACGAACCCAGGTCGGGAAACCCTGCTGGACGACGTCTTCGAACGCGTGGTTGAAGCGAACCAAGTCGTCTCCGACTGTCTCCTCGAGGATTCGGGCTGCCTTCGCCCCCCTGGCTGGTATGTCCGCGAATGTTGCAGGCAGAGTGGCCAAATCTCTTGGTGTGATCACTGCAGTCGCCAGGTCCCGCGAGAGTTGGGACGACAGATACTCTGCAAGGCAGATGCGATCGTCGGTCCACCATGATCGGAACTGTGCGATGCTAACGGCCCCCGCCGGCTTCGTCGCTACCGTCTTCAGTGCTCCCTTCAACTGTGACATCGTATCAAGAGTATTCATGGCCAGCTCGACAAACCGAGATAGGTGCTCGAGTATTGGATTCGATCCGTCGAACAGGAACTCCCTTTCCACACGGTGGCGTTCAAGCAGTTCCATCACGCGCCGATACTGTGGAAGTACTACCTTCTGCTGCAACAGGCCATCCAGCGTCACCAACAGCGCCAACGACACGAACAACGGCGACAGATGTTCGTGCTCAACAAGCCGGACACAGTCGTCAGACTTCCTGAGGTCATACATTTCCTCGCCCAGCAACAGGTACTCGAGTGCCTTGGGGCTGAGATTGTCTTCAACATTGGCAATGTCCGTGTGGGCCTGTGCCCCGTCACTCTCAACCATGGTCGGTACTTGCTTGAGAACCTGGTCTGCATTCATGCCCTTGAACTCCGACAGGTCCGGGGCGATCCATGCAAACACTTGCCCTGGCTTCGGACAGTGTTGAGCGAGCAAAGCAAACAGGTAGAATGAGCGGACAACAGACTCCTGGTCGTGATCGGCCAGCCAACAGAACGGCACGGGAGCATTGCGCAGTCGGTCGCGAAATACCTCCAGGAGCTCGGGTGAGACGTCTCCCAGTTCCTGGACCCTACGATGGCTCGCAAGACCTATGCGCAGCCATTCATCCGCAGCCAGTTCACGGGAGAATGCATGTCCCGCGATACCCAGATGCACGAACGCAGCCATCTCTCGCACGTCAGCATCTCCAAACCCTGTGGGCTTGCCGCGTCGAAGGTTCCGGTGGGCAGCCAAGGTGCCTTGTGGATCGCCGACCAGAATACGTCCGATCATGCGGTCATCAACGGTGGTTGGCCAGCTTTGGTCTGTCGTCAGGTCACTCAGAAAATGCTGTGCTGTCACCTTCAAGAAAGCCTGTGGCGGCTGGCCGTACAGAATATCTGGGTAGAACAGCGCAGGGGCACGCTGCCTCAACGCTTGAGCAGCCGGCTGGGGCCATCGGTCGACGATGATGACACGCTGGACCCCTCTGCGCTGGACTTCAGAGAGATGTCTGCGCAGCTCCAGATTCGTCAAAGCGATGATCACCTCGTATCCATGCCCGCTGGCGAAATCATTGAGCCACGTGTCAGTGCGCGGGTCCGGCAGGAGCCCCGCATGGTCTTGCACCACGAGAGTCGTGCACCCGGCTGCTTGCTCCAGGTGCGCCAGTGCCCACTGCTGGATCGTCGTCATGACCGTTCTATCCGCAACACAGCCGTCTCGTCCGGATCTGACGTACTGGGAAACTGCTGCGCCAGGTACGACCTGAACTCTGCGACGACCTGGTCAAGCTGATCCTTTTGCACCGTTTCCAGTGTGGGTTTGAAGTCTGCCATGCACACCGGCTTGACCACCATCTTCTTCAGGCACGTGTTGAGCCTGGATGCCGCATCTGCACACTTCGGAGTATTCTCAAGAAGATAGCGACTGATTGTCTCTTCGCTGGGGCAGTCCAACAGACCACGGATGAATGGGTCGCCTTCGCCCTGCTTGAGCAGCGCCCAGACTGGCCCACTGAAGAGCGACCGGACCTTTGTAGTCAGAGCGTCATGAACAGCAGCAATTGCCTCGGCTTCAGCATCTGCAGCGGCACGAATGCGCTCTGCAGCATTGGCGAAATTCAGGCCGCACTCGTGTGCCGGCTGCTTCCTTAAGGTCGCTGCCACCCCGCTGGCTGATGCGTCTGTGCAAACTGGTATGCGGGCCGCACACTCTTCGAGCTTCCTGAGTAGCCCTGGTCCAGCGACTGGACGCAGCGCAGTGACGTCATCGAGCATGAGGACCATCTTCAACTCAACTCCTCGTCTGAGTCCGTCAATGGCCTCTCGCCTTGTTTCCATTTCGGACGTCACGGTGTCGTGCATCGTTTTGTACCGCGACGTGTACTCTGTGATCAGCCAACCAACGGTTCCTTTCTCTCCGGCAGCTGGGGTAGCGTGGCCTGTCAGCTTCGTGTGGCGCTGGCTTTCGTCCAGAACAAATGGGGCGATGTTGCCATACAACGTCCGCAACTGTTTCTGTGCGCTGTGCAGGTCGTTCATCCGCATTTCTCTGAACGCGTCCGGAATCTCGGCACTCAGGTAGGCGTGCCCGGCTTCCAGCAGATCCCTGTCGTCGACGAAGCTCTCGAGCGCCTGCACGTGTGTCATCTGCCTTGCGAAGTCATCGACGGATTCGTTGGACGGCGCACCGTCCACTGCAAGACTGTATCCGAACCCCTCATTCAATGCTCCGATGAGAGCGCCAAAGACGTCCTGTACCTCCAATGGCGTCGCCGTCAGCTGCACCATCCGGGCAAGATCGTGAGCGCAGGGATCAGTCTGGCCCAGTGATGCAAACAGAGCCATCACGCGTTCGTTGAGCTGTGTCAGCTTCGAGTGCAATTCCGAGATCTCCTGGGGCAACTGCGACCGAAACGTGCGTATTGCGGCGTCGTCCGAACTGCTGACGTCACGACCGAGCAGAAGGCCGACAAACGGCGCCACGGTCGTCCAACCCTCGGGCTTCACCACGGGCCGCACATATGACATAGCGTCGAGGACCGCCTTGCTGAACGTAGTATCTGCGATGTTGGTATAGTCGATCTGGTCCACGCTGAGGCCGGACTTTCCCGTCAGCTGCACGGTAACCTCGCCCATGCGGACGAGGCACAGCAGGTAGATCTGCACGATCTGGCGAGTGAGGCCCCAGTGTTGCCCTCGATCGAGCCCCATGAACTGGCTATACGCAGCACTTACGGGCACGCCGTCGCCCGCCGTTGGCATCTTCTCGAGCAGCCAGTCGCGGATGGCAGCGACGTATCTGTTGCCGCTGACGTCCAGCACGTCACCCTGGGTTCCTCCATCCTTCCAGATACCCAGACCACGCCCGAAGTTGCGGGCAGCACTGACATTTTGGTCCGGCTTGGCATGCCGGGGGATACCTCCGGTTCGCACGATCCCGTTGACGACCTTGGGGGCGTCCTCCTTTTTGAAGATGACGGTGGAACCAAACGGCATGACTGCTGACTCGTACGAGGATGACAAGACCTGGTCCGCCACCTTGGCCAGGATACCAGACAGCTCGCCTGCCACATCGAAGGCGATGGTTGCATGGTTCGTGGAACAGATGACTCCCCGGCTGTAGCAGGAACGGACAACGTTTGCAATGGTCGCCATCTGCGGCCGCAACTGCTCAGCCACCCAGTTGAGGACAATGCGAGCGGCATCCGTCTTCAAGGACCCATACTGTTCCACGAGGCTCCGGTACGCTGCGAAGTCCAGCACCCGGTCCTGCTCCTCTGGAGTCAACGTGCTGGGCGCCCAGACAATGACCCTTGGATCGCTCGTCACCTTGAGCACATCATCAAGCACCTTCTTGTCGACCACAGACGATTGCACGATGAATGCTACGTCGTCATCCGTCCTATTCGTGTCAAGCAGAACCAGCGGCGCCTTCTGTTCTGAATGCACCAGGTTCCCCATCTGGGCAAATCCGATCATCTCCCTGCCACGCCACGTGAACTCCCGCCGTACCCGATCCCCTTCTTTGAGGTCGGCGAAGAGTGAGCGGACATTCCCGCCCAAGCTCAGTTTTCCTGCGGGAGTGCTGACATCCCATGAGTCCAACCGCAGGAGTGCATCCCACGCCTGCTGCTGCAGACGGGGCGAGTCCACTGCTCTGCTACGGGCCGTATTGAAGTCATCGAGCGGTCGCACTGTCACCTCGACCGTCGGATCGAACCGGTACCGGGTCACCCCGTCCTGAGCGCCCTCCTGCACCTGTGGCAAGAGCTTCTTGAGCTCCTCCAGGATGGTCTGGTAGCGCTCGATCGTCTCATCGGTCCCCGTATCATCCGCGTTTGGCAGCTCCATGACGGCATTTGCCACCTCATCAGCCGTCAGGCCATTCAGGCGTATGCGAGAGATGTAGTACAGAAACAGCGTCTGCAGGACCCGCATGGCCGTGTCCCGACGGACCTTAAGCGTCCCCTTCGTGACAGCGTCAACTGCCTCCTTGCAAGCTTCATAGGCATGGTACTCCTTGTCCCAAGTCTGCCGGACCGACACAAGGGCTGGTGCCACGCTACTGGTGTCCTCTTCATATTCACCTATCTCGTCGAACAACTCCCACAACCGAATAAACGACGTGGCATCCTTGTGCTTCATCTGGTCCTTCAGGGCCTTGTGCATTAAGGAAATCGCCGATCGGGCCGTCGTCATTTGATAAGTAATGCTGCGCAGGACCTCGATCGCCTGCTTCTGAAAGGGGAAGAAGCGAGTGAACTCGTCCTGCGACATGGCCTGCACCGACGTGAAGTGCTCCCGGTAGAACTCGTAGTATGGAGCCACAAGCTTAGGTGCCTTGATCTCCCGTACGCGGTTGAGCACGATGTCATAGTAGTTGTCTCGCCCGTGGTCGCCGGAAAGCAATGGGATCATCTTGAGCCGGTCATCAGCGATGACGTTCATCTCGCCGGTCTCGAATTTGAGTTTCTCCTGTGCCGTGACCACCGTCCATATGGGCAGGTGTTCGGCACGGGTCAGCTGGTTGGACAGAACTGCCAGGGTCTCCTCGTCCTGGCCACGCAGCTCCGCTGAACGGCCTTTCATGAACAGAGACATCTCGTCAAGCAGCAGGAGTAGGCCACTGTAGCCCTCCCTCACCACCGTGTCTACCATGTTCTTGAGCAGACTCCGGGTGTCAGAGGCAATCTGGGGGGTCACGTGCAGGTACTCAGTGTAGAATTTCCACAGGCGCGCTCCTCGCGAGCGCTTGTACTCCGGCGATCTGTTGTCCTGAATGTCGCGCACGAAGTCCTCGGCGCTCTCGAACTCTTCCGCTGCGAAGAACTTCGGGTCATGCAGGAACTTCTCCAGATCCTTGCGGTACCTCGCCAGATCGGTCTCGATGAACCGGTCCGCTAGCAGCTCCGTGTCGTAGAGAGAGATATTGCGGCCAAGCTCCTTCTCAAGTTGGTCATGCACAGCATCCAACACGATGGAGGTCAGTGTCTTTCCCTCGGTGGCAACGATGCCACTTCCAGCGCCGGCCAGCGTGCGGGCAACCACGAGGACACCTCTGCCAGGCGATGCGCTCTTGGCCTTGAGTCCTTCGTCGTAGAACTGATACAGCGATTCCCTCTTGCCTCGTCCTGCCTTCTCTTCCTTGTCCTTGACCAGGTTCCATGCTTCGGCGTTCCCGAGTGCAAGTGCGGCCAGGAAACAGCACAGGTGCGACTTCCCCGAGCCCCACTCGGCCTGAATCCAGTAGCCCTGTCCCACGGTGGCCATCGAACCGGGCTGCCATGGTGCTGCCATCTGACGCAGGATGTCGTTGAGGAAGAAGCGGACAGGATCCATGCGGAACTCTCGGATCGTCTGTAGTTCGGGTTGACGGTGTGCCCGTGCTTCGGCTGAATTGCTGCCAGCCCATACGTGCTGCTCCAGCGAGTATACAGAGATGATTTTGTCTGGTACCGTCAGAATGCTCGACAGCGGCTGTCTGCTCTTGAACAGTGAATCAGAAGAGGTCATCTGCGTCCTCCTTGGCTTTCCTGCGATATTTCGGTACTACCTGCTGCTCTGCGAGCTTGCGCACGCAGACGCCATAGTCCTCCTCCACGTTCACCTGCTGTTCCTCGGTCAGGTGCTCGAGGATGAGCCCTCCCTGTTCGTAGAGCAGACTGCCCTGTGCGTACATACCCGCGCGTTTGCAGTGGCGTATCCAGTCGGCAAGGGTTACGTCAGTGGGCCGTTCCTCCTCGGGGATGTCCGCATGATGCTGGAGATATGCCAAATACCGCCGGATCCTGCGACCAGTGCCTTGCTTGCGCTCGTGTGCCTTCAATTCCTCTTCATCAGAGGTCGCGGGCAACCTCCACGTCCCATCGGCGGTAAAGAAGAAGTAGTCCGGCAACCATTCTGCCAGCTTGCGCCGGGACTTATCTGTCACGTGGGTCAGGTAGTGCTCGAAGAGGTCGCTGTAGTGAACACTCTCCTGCTCGGGGTTGTCCCCGAGGAACCGGTCGATGAAGGACCGCATCACCGCCCCGGCCGCATCCTCTTTGGAGCGCTCTGTTTCGTCTTCGACCATGTAAGCGGTCGACTTCAGGTACCAGTGCCCCATGACGTGCGTTCCGAAGATGTCTGGCGGCTCGTTGTTGAACAGGTCCTTCTTGACCGGTTCGGTCACCGCGTTCGCCACGTCGCGCAACAGTGCCTCAAAGTCGTGCGGCTGCATCTGGCCCTCACGCACCATGCGGCTGACCACTGTGTCCCAGATGCGGTCTTTCGTCGCGCCAGCATGGTCCGTCAGGTAGTCTGTGATGATAGCCCGTACCTTGTCGTTCAGGGTATCGCCATCGTCGATCGCATCGACACGGACTTCAGCAGCAGTCTCACCGGGCCGTGGTTTCCGGAAGTTCATGACGAGGTCACGCTTGGTGACTTTGTCTGCAGTGTATTGGTTATAGGTTCTGCCTCCAGTGTCGATCGACAGAACATCCTTAGTTTGCTCGGACACGAAGCCCGCTTGAGACACGATATCCTGCACCAGTGTCCAAGTTCCCTCCGATGTGTCATGATAGCAGAGTGATAGCCATCTTCCCGGCTTGAGGACACGATAGCACTCTTCCACAGCCGTCCGCATCATGTTCGCCCAATCGGCCTCAGTCTTGTGTCGGATCTCGTTGACGATGACCTCATCGCTGTGCCACGAGAGGTCCAGCTGCAGCCAAGCCTCCCACACGAAGTTCAGCTCGCCATATTGGACAGACCCGCCGTAAGGAGGATCAGTAAAGATATAGTCAACTGACCCGGCAGGAATCGAGCTCAGGTCACACGCTGACTGAGTTGAAATTATCAGTCTTGGCTGGATCACAGAACTGGAGATGAGACCCTTGGCTTTCAGCGACTTCCGTTCCATCAACTTGATGGTATTCATGACTTCGCGCTCTGTGGAGATAGCGGGTAGACTGTAGTTGCCAGGAATATATCCCCCCACCTCTGGCATCTGTGCCTTCTTGCTGTTAGCAATTATCGACGCGTCAATCAATCCACGCAGATCGTCATCCTTCGCCGCACCTCGAAAAGCTGTACTTAGCGCCCAGAGATTTCGCTTCGTGAACAGGTCCGCCACTGAGCGAATTCCCTGAGCCTCAAGGTTCCGTTTGACACATGTCTCCTGTCCCTTGATCATGGGAACCTGGGGATACCAGTTCGGAATTTCCTTGGACTCGATCTCCAGTATCTTTCCTACATCATATCGCTTGAAGTACTCACGCTTTCGTGGGTCCGAGTCGTTGTGCGCACGCTTGTCCCTAAGCGGACTACAGTTGCCGCGACATTCATAGCTCGCCTCAACAGGAATGGATCCACATCGTCTGCAGCGCCCGTTGATCTCGACAGTCTTGCCTCGCTTCAGACATGACGGACAAATGCGGACCTGCTTCAACGTGCCGTTCTTCTCGGCTGTGATCTCGGCGCAGTCGTAAAGAGGCACCTGCTCGCCGCATTCCGGGCACTGGAAGACCATAGAATAGACCGTGTAGAGTGTATGTGCGGGCCCTCCGCACCTATCACATCGGGTTTCATATAGCCAGTCGATCTCGGTGCCGACCCGAACCTCAAACTCTTCAAATGAGCGTGCGAACTCATCAATGCCAACCGAGGTACAGTAGTTCCTGGTAATGAAGGTTGCCGCCGGACTCCTGTCGATTGCTATGGCTGCTCGGCCATCCATGAGCGCTGCCAATGCAGTGCTGCCGGAGCCACAGAAGGGATCCAACACGAGGTCTCCCGGCTTGGTATAGTGTTTGATGTACTGCTGAATGGCATCGTGGGGCTTCTTGGACCAGTATGCGTGCATGCCGTAGATGGCTGTCGCCTTTGTTGCCTCGATGGGACGATCAAACGCAAGGACGTCATAGTCGTCATGGAGAGCGTCGCATGGATGCTCCTTCACATGCTGCTCGACAAAGGCACGCAGGTTGGGATTGGGTTTGTCACCAGAGTAGTAGCCTTCGGGCATCTGGGGCACCTTGCCTCCAAACAACGGCGTGCCAGTTCCGTTCTCCTTAGTCGCTCCCATCGCTATGCCTCCGTCTCCCAGATGTGGTCATCTGTCAGGATGCCGCCCGGCAGCTTCAGATCGCCCCCTGGCAAGAGCGGAAACAGCATCACATTGCCGCCACTCCTCTTGCCCGGTAGCAACAGCACCACACGATGCGCGTCGGTCGCCCGTTCGCGGAGAAGATGCAGATCGCAGTCGTACGCCACTGCAAGCTCCCAGTCACGCAGGACCGTCAGCCCGTGCTTGAGGACATGTTCCGACAAGAAGTCGTTGAAGGCATTTTGTACCAAGCGAGCTGCGACCTCTGGCACCGCCAACTCCTGACTGCCCTCACGTGCAAACCCCTCGTCGCTGATACAGTCGAGGATCCCCTGCGTCACGGACGCCGCCGCAGGGAACATGCTGCTACCTGTTGCGGGTGTAGTCGTCAACTTCCCTGCAAACCTTTCCAGAGCTCCATACGAACCCAGGACAGCATACAGATGCCTGCCCGTCGACGATGCTAGCTTGGATCGCAGCTGTTCTGCAATGCTGGCGTCCGTCACAGCAACCCCTTGTCCGCGCTGAGCGCTTCGACGACACTCGCCAAGTCACCATGAGTGGTGAACTGCCGCACCCCGTCGATTTCGGACACCTTGGACAACAGACCCCTGTTCCTCAACTCGTACAGCATTGGCATCGTCTGGAGCGGATCCCACAGCATCGCCCTGAACGCTCTATTCTGCTCAAGCTCGTCGACGTTGTACATGCCAGGCCTCCCGAATGCGCTGGAGAGGACAAATGCGAACGACGTGACTAATGGCTGGCGCATCGTCACACGAATGCTCCTTCCCTCCACTGTCACTATCCCAGCAGTCCTCAGCGCCTTCAGCATCGCGCTCGTACACATGCCGAGTGCCACGTCACTACCCGCCGCGCGGTCCCGCAGAAACGACAGCAGCTGTGCACGGCTCACACCTTCGGCCGAGGCAACTGCCGGCCACAACACGTTCTCTGCGACGTCGTACATCAACGGCTCGGCCTGGCAGAATCTGTAGAAACACACGTCCGTGAGTTCAGTGTGCCCTGCAAACGCGCGGGCAAACTGGAGCAAAGTGTCGTCCACGACGCCCGATGGGAATAGCCTTAACGACACATACGATGCTGCTCGCTTTCTCATCGACTCTGCACTGAAACCCATGTTGTCGCGGAGCCACGGGCCAAGATTGTGGATCGTGGTCCCGAGCGGAATGCGGGGAAGCAGCGCGATGGACTCTGCCAGATAAGCCTTGGCGAATAGCCCAGTTCCTTCGTTCTCCTTCTCGCGCAAAACGTGATGCGCCGTCGATGAAGGAGCGAACGGTTCTGCCGGCTTCTCGGCTATCGGCCGAGGCGCCATAATCTCAGGCAGCACCTGGGGATGACTCGGCGTCTTCGCTTCAGTTGTCTGCGGTTCAGCTGGCTTGATCTTCTCGTCCGTGCTGGGCTGCGAAAAAAGTGACGGCTCTGGAGCGGTCTTCTTCACCTGTTTGGTCTTCCTGACAGGCGATGCCGGTCTGGCACGCAAGTGTTCGACCAACTTGAAGAGGGTGGCAGTATAGTCCTTGATACCTGGAATCGTCACCAGCTCTGACATTGGCGCAGCCAGCACTCCGTCGATCCCCCCGAACTTGTCAACGAGAGCTTTCGTGGCGGGAACCGGGTCCCCGTGATGGACAGCAAACGCGACCAGCAGTTGAAGAAGGGCATCATCAGTCATCGCCTGCGGCTTGCCGGCAACGAAGTCCTCTCGCAGCTGTTCCGTGGGCAACTTGTGCTTGGTCCCTGCCATGTGCTCCTCCCGTGTCATGTTCTTTCACGTGCCGCTTTGTGACGGTAGATGAGACCGTAATACATTTATTGTAGCACATACGCACGTTAGCACGTCTGGTCGTTGAAATAGACACTGTGCAGCCCGATCGAAGTGAAGACAGCTTTGCAACGTTCAGCCAATTCATCCCATAGCCTCATCTACCCCACTGACTACTGAGCCATCGTAGGCAGGGGCGCCGATTCTATCGGCGTGAGTTGAACGCACCTAGGAAGCCAAGGTCGGTTCCGCCCCGCACTGGATTGCGAGCTCGATGCTCCTCGCTTCTACCGCGAAGATGATCGATCCAAAGGGACTCTGGGTTCGTCTTCGGGCACCATGCCATTGGCAATCTTGATATACCCTGGCATACGAGGATCGCTGAAGCGGTACACGCCTTTCTTCATTCGTCGTAGGATAGTGTGGCCATCCCACGATACCAAGTCATTCAGATAGGTCTGATCCATCTCTTTGTGACCCATTGAGCGCACTCGATCTTTGAGCTCCCCGGACGTGAACTCAATCTTGTCGATTGTGGCAGCAGCGCACAGAATTATCTTGCACCTGTCATTTGCGGATGATCTCGTCGCATTAGCATATGTGGTAGAAAGGGACTCCTCGACCTCGTCGCCTGATAGTCTCATGGCCTGCTCCAACACAAGCCTGTCCACATGCTTTTCTCCGGCAGCTATTGCTACTTCGCTGCATTTCAATGCAAGCAGATGAACATAGTGGGCATAGCCGCCGCTGATCGTCGCAATGGCTGAAATGACCTCTTCATCAAATATCAGCCCGACCTTCTTCATGCCTGATCGGACTATCTCCTCCGACTCTCGGTGGGGCATGGCACGCAGGTGTGTTTCCTTCAAGCATCTGACGAGAGACTCGTGATGAGCGACCAGGTCCGCTCCTGCCTGAGCGACACCCACAATAAGTACTTTGAATTTCGCGTTGACGTCGCTAAGTTGTTTGAGGAGCTCCGCAAGGTGAGTTCTGGTGTCCGAGCCGCCAATTCGTTCTGCTTCATCAACCACAAGCAGAGCGGAGAAGTCCTTCAAATATCGACAGGCGTCAGTTGAGGTCATCTCCGCTGTCGGACCACGTCGGCTCTCTGATTTCTGTGTATTCATCTCGAGCGAACCCTCAGCTAACCCCACTGCGACCTTTCCAAATGCTTTGCCCTCTAGACTTCTCGTCGTGCCCATCACCTCGGTGTCGCATCCGCATGCGTCCAGAGGCTCCTTCAGGATACCAACAAATGTCGAGTCGGTGCTACAGGGAACATAAAAGACCCGGTTGACTCCAATCGTCGTCCCGAATTTCATGGTCAGGTATTTGGCCAAGGATGTTTTGCCCACTCCTCGATCGCCCCAAAGAAGGGCGTGTTGGCCTGGTGTGTTCAGTTCCCCGACGATCTGTCGGACTTCTTGGCCGCGTCCTACGAAAAGGCTTGCGTCATCGATCGGCTTGGCCGGAGTGAACACGTCGCGCACTCCCGACTCAGCTATGATCTTCTCTCTCCTCTCAATGCTCTTCCGGAGCAGCGTCTCCTTTGAATTCACGTCATCTATGCTTGTCTGCTTAACCAGTGGCGAACCACCGGGCCGATGTCGCGTCGACCTATGACGGAAGACCCACGACCAAAGCTTCTTCATGCTAAACACCTTCGTTAACCCCGTCGCTGTGGTCAATCCATGCCAGCCTCTGTTTCATGCCATTCAGCCTGCGATGTTCCACAAGTCCGTCATGCTGTAGTCGCCCCACGACGATGCCAGGTGCAATCCCCTCATCGCGTGCAAATGCAGTAATTGCTGAGGAGGTGAAATCTGCTCTCTGAACGAAACTGGCATACACAGCGGTAGAAATAAGAACATTGCTCGCAAACTCGTCTGCCTCCTGTTCCAGATGGTCCACTGCACCGTTCTGCCCGTCCACAAACACCTGTCGCTTTCCATGAAGCAGTATGTGCCCAGCCTCATGAAAGAAGCTGAACCAGAGCTGATCGTTGGACTTATGGCGCAAGTCCAGTTGAATCAGTGCTTTACTGGGCGTCAACCATCTCGTCGCCCCGCTGGCCCGAATCCCCGGCAGCTCGCGAACGAACACAACTGCAACGCCGGCGGTCGCACACAGTTCCTGCAACTTTGGCGCAAAGACCTGCGGTGCCTCGGTCGTCAGTTTCCTGGCATCCTGCAATGCTTGTCTGAAGATATCAGCGTCATACGCGCCACAACGCAGTTCCTGTGCTACGCGCTCCCCCTGACGAAGCCAGACACTCAGAGCATAGTCGTCAGCGGTAAACGCTGCCGACGTCCTGTATTGAACAGCGGCACGTTGCAGGTACGTGTCGCACTGTTCAGGACTCGCACAGCCAAAGAACTGCAGCAAGGCAAGTAGCTGTTGCGCGACGTCTGCACAGCGCTCGACCCATGTCCAGTCGAGGAGCTGACGCATCGGGAATTTGTGCAGCCAGTCCTTCTGAGCACGCATCTGCTCCACCTGAGCAGTGCGTGCCCTGTACTCCTGGTACTGCCGCTCAAGGTTGTTCCAGAGGGATGCAGGAACGCCGAGGACAGTCTCGAGTTGCAGTGCGGTCTGCTGGCTAAGAGGTTCTTTGCCATTGATGATACCGCTGATTGTTTTCGGAGTCAGGCCTGTACGAAGAGACAGGTCTTTCTGCCTCATGCCTAAAGCATCCAGAGTCTCCTTGAGAGTATCGCCAGGTGCCGAGGCAACCTCTCCCTGGTATTCGCATAATCTCCTCTTGCTATTCATGTGTATCTTTTACCCCCTCGATGATGACAATCGTCACGCTCTCGTGCACAAGACTTCCATCATCTCGATGCTGGACATCATCGCCAGAAGGCTGTACGATCAGGCGATATGGGCCATCCAGGTCCAACGATATGTGCCCCTTGAGATTCTTCTTCAGCTCATGGCAGCGAGCTGCTGGCAGTTTCCACATGTCAGCCAACGTGTTGGCAGCCTTCAACTCGGACAAGCGCTGTCGTATCAATTTCGCCCGCTGGTCTCCGCGCATCTGTTTCAACTTCTTGTCGTCAGAGAACTCCTTCTGCAATTTGCTGTTCGCAAACAGGATAGTCACCCTCGCCCTCCGTCGTTCATATTATGTTAACCCAAAAGGTAAACGTTTTCAAGAGTCCCAGTGAAACGGCATCGTCACATGAGTTCGGGTGATGATGCTTGGCCCCAAGCTATTCGGCAAACCGCTCGGAATTGTGGCTCTTGATTCGTTCCATGTTCGGCCACGCATTCGGATCCTCTGGCAGCAAGATGCGTGTGCCGTGAAGCTGGTAGTATTCCTTCCCATTGTCGTAGTCCTCTTTGAGGCGCTTGCTGACCACAAACCGGTAGCCGTCAGGGTCGATGGTGACGTAGCCGGCGTCGAACAGCTTGTGGATGTCGGCACGCAGGAGGATACCATTGGTGACGTCGTTGGTGTGCGTGTCAGACCACTCGATGATATGCGCGGCTTCAAGGACGGGCAGCGAGTGCTCCCTGCTGACTGCACACTGACGATGATACGCATCGGTCACTTCGACGCGGAATGTCCCCTGGCCTTGACGGACCTCACGCAGGGCATACTGCGGCGTGTAATCAGAACTGTAGAAGGGCAGTGCATGGACCTGCGGCGTCGATGGGGTCAGTTCCAAGTTGCGGAGTACCTGTCGCACGATGGCCTGATCGTCGACACCAGCCATATGCTTGCCACTCACGAGACTGCCAGTGTGACACGGGATCCATAGCTCCCGCGGCAGATAGACGACCTGATCGAGGACTGCACACCCCACGTCCGTGTTCCACGAATCTGCACCGGCACGCTTGTGCCGCATGATGGCATTTCGGAACGCGTCCAACGTCGGTACACCGTTGCGGATGCCAAATGCATCCCACGCCATCTGCAAAGGCAGGACTGAGTAGTGCATGAACACGCCGGCACCAGCAATGAAGTCGAGAGGACTATGGAGTTTGAAGAGCCAGAGTGAACCGGGTTCGACATGTTTGCGTATCGGAGCGCTGGGAATCCAGAAATTCACCTCGTCGGTGATCTGGTTCCTCCGCAGATAGTCAAACCAGTTGTTGTCCGTGATACCCAAGAACGCAGGAAGCATTTCCACCCTCCAACACAGTCGACAGTACTACTGTAGCCGATTGACGGGTTTGTCAATGTGTCCCGTCGGAATCTGACACCCTTCGCATCTTTCTTCGAAAAAGAGTGCAGGCCTGCTGACACCGACGAAGTAGAAGACCCATACACCAATCCAACAGGGACAGGATTGGATTCCCTCCTCCGCGGCAGAGCGCCCCTCGGATTGGACAAAAGTCCTCGGGGGGGAATGACAGAGGGGGAAACGGGGGAGTGGCAGAGAGAACGGCGGTCACTCTTGACATGTACCACTGTGCTCGTATTACCAGCTGGCCCCAAAAAGAGCTAGAATATTATAGGAGGTGAATTATGGCATTCACATCGTTGTTTATGGCGCACGTTCCTGACGCAGACCCCGAAAGGGATGCCTGCCTACTGGGAACGGAGAAGTACAAACTCTACGTACGACTGGTCAAAGGTCAGGCTCAGGCATTGGAAGTCTGCAGAACCCTTGTCAAGGAAGAGGGCATCGAGGCAATCATCCTCTGCCCGGGCTTCACGCACAAGGACATCGCAGAGATTCAGGATGTCGTGGGACCCAATGTCGGCATCACCGTTGCGCGGGGTGACGGGCCAAGCAGCAAGATCTCAATGGAAGCGATGAAGAGGGCGGGCTGGTTTTGATCTCTTGAACGCGTTTCCCCTCCCTGGATCAAAGGCAGGAACAATACTCACAAGAACACTTGCACTTTTCCCACGAAAGTTCTAGGCTTTGACAGAGAGGTAATCAGTCCCTCAATTCGGCAACGGAGGCAACAATGGAGAACAGCGTCATTGCAGTCTACGGTACGATGG
>Ga0209744_1000189_pt1 | contig 20329 bp, 20 predicted proteins | sample BarGraNGADG00311_2_FD_184494 | JGI IMG/M metagenome (GOLD analysis project Ga0209744, IMG submission 184494) | Arctic peat soil microbial communities from Barrow, Alaska - Barrow Graham LP Ref core NGADG0004-311 (SPAdes) (version 2) | ecosystem: Environmental > Terrestrial > Soil > Wetlands >... | reverse complement strand
TGACGTACTATCTCGGCATCGATGGGGGGACCACCAGGACGAAGGCTGTCGTCGGTGACGATGCCGGCCATATCGTCGGATCCGGCGAAGGAGGTGCCTCCAACTACCAGGTTGTGGGACTCGAAGCAGCCATATCAGGCATCACCAACGCCGTTCAGAGAGTCCTGACGGCTGCGAACCTCTCGCTATTACAGATCGAGTGCGCTGTGTTCGGGCTGTCCGGCATGGATCTACCTAAGGACCGCGAGGTACTTAATGCAGCTCTGGTTACCGCATTCCCCGAGCTCGTCTTCGACCTTGTCAACGATACGTGGATCATGCTCAAGGCCGGAAGCAACAAGGGCTGGGGAATCGCTCTGGTGTGCGGCGGAGGCGCCAATGCATGTGCCTGCAGCCGCGATGGGACCTGGGTCACGCTCCGGGGTCTCGGCTACGAGAGCGGCCTGCGAGGCGGCGGACTGGACATGCTGAGAGACATCCTGCACTTCGCATTTCTTTCCCACGACGGGACAGGGCCAAAATCCGTGCTGGAGCAGACGGTACTGGACGTGACCGGTGCCCCCGACTATGACACGCTGCAACTCCTGTTCCTCGAGGCCGTACAAGACACGGCGGGGCACGGAGAGCTGCTGCAGCGGGCTTTGGCCATCGTACCACGGGTCTTCGATGGCGCGACGGCCGGTGACGAAGTGTGCAGGCATATCCTCATGCTACAGGCAGAGTCTCTGGCGGAGGGGATCACGGGACTTGTCCGCAAGATGGGCTTCGAACGTGAGGCGGTTGATGTTGTTCTGGGAGGCTCAGTCTTCGGGGGCAGCAATCCTACCTTCGTCGACAGGCTGACACTACTGGTACATGAAGTCGCCCCACTCGCACGGTTGGGACCGCCACTGCTCGACCCGGTCCTCGGTGCGTACGTGATGGCGTTGCAGAGAATGGGCAAGTTCGACGCGGCGAACACCTATGCGGTCCTCGCCGGCCAGGCGGTCTAGCAAAAACAGGCGGGTCTGCTACACTACGGATATGCCTCTGTCCTGAGGCTATGCTGACTCGACCGCGTCAACCCAGGATCGAGGCATTTGTCTGTGTTAGAAGAAGATGGCTGAGGCGGCTGGAGTCGAACCAGCAATTCATGGCTCCAAAGGCCACTGTCCTACCATTAGACGACGCCCCAACACGCGGCTTTGCTGCAGTATTCTAGTGCTGACTCAGGGGCTGTCAAGAAGAGCGAGGCGATGAATCGTTGACAATGAAGAATCATGACGAGGGCACATTCTCCCTGGAAGATGGGCAACCGACGCTCGAACAGTCCAACGCGCTCAAGCTTATCGCTATCATCTCGATGACCGTCGACCACGTGGGAGCCATCCTGCTGCCAAACGTGGGCTGGCTCCGCATCATCGGGCGCGTGGCTTTTCCCCTCTTCGCCTACCAGCTTGCCGCCGGCTATCTGCACACGCGCAACCTCGCGCGCTATGCGCTCAGACTTGCCGTATGGGGTCTCATCGCCCAACCTGTCTACATGATCGCGTTCGGCGTGGGTCTGTGGAAGTTCAACATTTTTGCCACGCTGCTGCTCGGACTACTGGCTATCTGGGGGTGGGATCACCACCGGTGGTGGGCGATCCTCCTCGCACTGGGCCTGGCTTCCATACAGCTCTGGCTGCCAGCCGTGGGTCCGGATTACGGCCTCTATGGAGTTCTGTTGTGCCTGACCAGCTTCGTCCTGTTTCAACACAGAGAGCAGGTCGTCATCGGCCACGGACTCCTGCACGTGCTCGCCGGGAGCCTGTTCTGGCCGTCTCAGGTCTACGCAGTGGCCAGCATCCCGTTCATCCTCTGGCCGCCCCGGCTGGGGTTGCACATGCACTACCTGCCGGAACTGTTCTATGTATACTACCCGGCTCACCTCGCCCTCCTCGTGCTCATCCGTTATCTGCTGATGCGCTGAAGACTTTGCTCGAGCAGTGAGCCGTCCTATAACCTGGAGGTAACCGTGAACCGCAAACGCATGCGTACATTCGTCACCATTCTCATCGTGCTCGCCCTCGTCAGTGGAGGCGCAGTCACGCTCATCTCTGTCCTGGGAGGTGCGACCGTGGACGAGCCTATTACGGTGCTCCCCGGTGTCACGCTCAGTCCGCAGGACTTCAAGGAGACGGGGCTGGGAACAGCCGTCGACGTTGGGTACGCCGACCAGACCTTCGTGTTCTTCCCTGATCAAGGCACAAACGGCCAGGGCAAGGAACTGGCCGGGGCAAAGAACGGTATCACGATCGATTTTCGTGGTGGGGGCTCCCTGACGTTCCTCGGCGGGCAGTTCACTCCCGATCCGAATCACGCGCTGCGTGACCGGGCGTATACATGGTACAGGAACAAGCTCGCTGCCGACGGACTCATCGATGACACGGGGACGGCAATCGTCGGCGAGGCTTCAGCCCGGTACTCTGACATCGGCGTAGCCGCCCTGCTCGTACGGAAGAACGCGACGGTGTTCACCCTGCTGTACACACTCAACCCCACTACCACCGGCACGGCGCCCCAACCAATCGTCGCCCTCGAGGCTCTCGCCCGCCTGCTCGCCTCACGCTTCTAGCCGCCGGGAACCCGGCACGTATGTCTGCACCTTGAGTCGACCTGGCGGGCAGGACATGCCAGCCATGTCATCAAGGTGAGGACGGCCCCCAGCTCGTCCTGTTACGTGGACTGCCCGTCGTCGGGCTTCGTCGGCTCAACAGGCGTGATGGTCTCCTGCTTCGCGTCCGTGGGAGGCACGACCGGAGTGCTCATCCTTCCCTGGGGGGCGCCATGACGCTCTGCCCGTCTCTGTTCGCGCTCGATGTGCCGCTGTTCGCGCTCGGCGCGTCTTGAGCTGCGTTCACCGGGGGTACCGGCAAAGAGGACGGTAACGCCCACCGCCAGCAAGATCACTCCTGGCACCCAGGCCGCAATCCGGCCGAGTCCAAATCCCTCGAACCCCAGCCAGTTTTCGAACACGAAGCCAAGGACGAGGAACATGACCATGCCGAACACGAATCCGCCAACACCGTCACGCATATGCCGCCAGTTGGCGTGCAGCGTCCCATGGATGATGCCTGCGAGTCCTCCAGCGGCCGGAAACACCAGTGCCCAGGCATATGCCCAGGTTTCCCACGTGCCAGTGACGCTCTGATACCAGAGCAGGGTGCCCACTGCCGCAGCCACAAGCCCGAACCCGGCCAGACCCTCGCCCGCCCGGTCCGGCAGCACCAGACCCACGACGAACAACGCAAGTCCAGGGATGATGATGCGCAGCGGCCATGTCAGCTCCGCCCAGCGCTCCGGAAGCCGGCTCAGATCGATATGAACATACTGCAGCGCGAGGATGACGATGCCAACGATGATCAGCAGGATGCCGAGATTCGCCGTCGAAGAACGGGTCGTACGAGTGCCCTGGTCAGCCATATCTGCTCCTTCCCACGTAGCCGGTCTTCTGAGAACACTGACCGACTGTCCACCTTATCTACGTCCGCCCCCTCGCGAAGGTTACGGCGAACCCGCCACTTCACACTGCCCCCCGGCATCGCTGACAGCCCCCCGCCTGCGCGCCATGCCGATGAACGGCAGCGCCATCGTCTCCAACGCGCCACCAACAACCCAGGCCGCGGGGATGGACACAGCCCGCGACACAACTCCCAGCCCAAGCTGCCCGACCGTCCCGCCAGCCTCGCCAAAGAGAGAATTGAGCGAGATGAGCGTCGCCCTCTCCCGGGATGGGATACATGCATTCAGCCATGCCATGCGGACAGGCCCCGCGATACCGTCCAGCAGACACGCCAGGACATACAGCGGGACGGCCACCCAGAATGCGCGCACGAGCCCTGCCGCGACGATGCATGCCGTCCCGGCCCCTGCCGTCCACAGGAGCACGCTCGACCGGCGCGGTCCATGGGCCATGACAGGCCGCACCAGCGCTCCTCCTGCGGCGCCGGCCAACCCGATGGTGGCGGCGATGATGCCTGCAACCCACACGGCGTCGCGCCCCAGCAGGTCCAGAAAGTACCGTTGCCATGAGTAGAACCCGTACATCCCGAACACACCCTGGACGCAGCCTGCCAACATGAGCGAGCGGACGAGAGGGGTACGCACGCCGTACAAAATGCCGACAGACGCGACCCTGCGCACTTCAGCTCCGACACCGGACCAGCGCAGCTGTCTGCGCTCGAACCCAAGGTCCGGCATCGACACGAGCCCAAGGACGAGCGCCGGCACCAGCAGGACCGCGCGACCGACATACGGCAACCAGAGGCCAACCTGGCCCAGCACTCCTCCTGCCGTGGTCCCGAGGACCATGGACACCCCAAACACGACGGCAGCCCGGGCGAACACGGTCTCCGTCCGCAGCGTCGATCCCGTCGCACGCAGCGCATCTACCATCCAAGCGTCGACTGCCCCAGTGTAGAACGTGAACCCGAGCCCGAGCAGGGCCGAGGCAAGGCAGAGGGCGAGAATCCCGGCCCTGGAAACCCCAGCCCACATGTACAGGAGCGTCGCAACCATGATGATGGATACCGACAGCAGGTAACTGGTACGCCGTCCCCAGGTGTCCGCCACGACGCCGGTCGGCACCTCGAACAGGACCTGCGCAACAGTAAACGCTGCATTCGCAACCATCACACCCAGGATGTCGAGCCCCGCATGCATGAGGAACAGCGTGTTGACGCCCCAGATCAGCGACTGCGCAAGTGTCGTCAGTGACGTGACTGCAAGATAGGTTCGGACAATGCCGCGTTCCGAGACACCACCGGCCGTCACGGACGCTCCAATCCGACCGCCAGAAAGTGGGAGCCATCATGTGCGGTGACAGCGTCGGAGACCAGCGGCAACCCGAGGGCGTCGGCCTGGACCTGCAGTGAAGCGAGCGTCAGACCATGAGAGTGCGACCGCGCTCCCGTCTCATCCATGACAGTGAACAGCGCCGCTGGCCACGCGCCTGCCTCTGCGCTGAGTTCAAGCGCAAGACAGCAGTCCTTGCCCCCACTCCAGGAACAGAAGAACGGTGTCCCAGGGACGATGCACGGGACAGCAGTCGTGGTCATTGCTGCACTCCTGGAATAAATTCACGTCTCATGACAGTGGTCTTGCCGCGTGCGTCCATAGTCGTGTGGAACCCCAGCCGCTCAAACATCTCATACGTGCCCGTGAACAGGAACGCGTCCGCCTGTGGGCGTCCGTGCGTCGCCGTCGGCACAGCCTCGACGGCACGAGCTCCTTCACGCTCCATTACCTCGATCGCTTTTCCCAGCAGGAGCTCCGCCAGCCCCCGGCGCCTCCAACTACGCTGGATGAAGAAACATCCGACGAACCAGACATCTTCTGCAGGCCTGCCCTTGAACCTTGGTGAGCGTTCCAGCCGTGGCAGAGAAGCACGCGGTTCGAACGAGCACCACCCCACCGGCGTCTCGCCATCGAAGGCAAGCACCCCGTGAACGCTGCCAGACTGGACCAGCTGGCGCAGCCGCTCATGCGCTACCTCGCCCTTCACATCCGCCCAGCGTTCCACGCCCGCAAGCCGCCAATACCAGCACCAGCAGCCACCACATGCTCCATTCTTGCCAAATAGTGTTTCCAGCTGCGGCCAGAGTCCGGGCTCCATGTCGCGGCAGACAATACCCGCAAGCATGCCTGATGTCTCCATGTGTCACCTCGTGTGCTCCATGAATGTCCTGCACAGTGCCAGAACCCTGCTCGACTGCCAGCCGGCACGCCTCTACTCGACGATTCCCCGGCGGCGCGAGCGCTTTCCAGTCTGACTGTGGACCTCGAGTTCGTCTCGGCTTCCTTCCTGCTGGCACTCACAGCCCTGAAACATGCTCGCGACCTCGCGTGCCTCGACAAGGCCTGACTGGACAGCCATAACCTGGAACATCCCTTCGAGGCCCGTTGTCGCGCGGAAGAACGCCGTTATGCCCGTAGCTCCAATAGCCTGCACGATGCGCTCGGCCTCAGCCTGCCCTGGAACAACAACAACTTCTGCATACTCATCCATCATTCCTCCTTGCCGGCATCACAAGGTAACGTGAAAATGCCTGCGGTCCAGCACCCACCCGACCCAACTCAGTGTTCCGACCATCAACAGTGCCTGAAGAACTACCAGCCACACGGGGGCCAGTTCATACCAGCCGGGTATCCGAGGCGCGACGAATATGCCCAGAAGAACACCGTGCATGACATAGAGCAACAGAGAGTTGCGCCCCCACTCCCTGAGGATAGGTATCGAGCGGCCAAAACGTTCGTCGAACACATGGAAACACCAGAAAACCAGATCACTTGCGCCCAATGCAATCAGAACATAACTGGCTGAGACACGGTTCTTGCTCACCGGAACGATGAATGCCAGAAGGAGACCAAGAGCGAGGACACCCGCTGACGCGGCGGGAAACCACCGCCTTCCTTTTGGGACATCATGGAACAGGTCTCCCAGCGCGGTCGCCATGACCAGCATAGCCCCCCAGGAAAGGGCGCCTTCAAGCCCACCGTGCGTGGAACTCAGGACATTCGCCAGCCAGAAACTGTTGAGCTGAAACTGGTAGGCGACCAGCAACAAGAGCCCTGCGAGCCACCGCAGGCGCGCCGGCACCGCGATGAAGACAAGGGTGATAAGCCCCGCGAAGCCGATAGCCTGCAACAGTCCCCAGTCCGATCGGTCAACAGCAAGTCCCGAGAGATTTCCCAACACCGTGAAAAGAGCGCCAAGACCGATGAGAGCAAGGTTCCGGGTCAGAAAATGCTCGATCGCCTGGCGCCTGCCGTCTCTGGTCAGCCTGGCCCGGAACGAGGCGCCAAATGTAAGTCCGATGGCCGCAATGAACATCGGAGCGATGATGTCGATGACAGTGAATCCTACATCGGGAGCATGCTTCAGCCACGCCGGAACAACGTGGGGACCGGCCAGATAGTTGGCCAGCACCATGAGCAGGATAGAAAACCCTCTGAACTCGTCTATGGACTCCAGTCGCTGCCTTGCATCGTTCACCCGATCCTCCATGTTACTCAACATCATGGGCACATCCCTCAGAAACTCAAGAACTCCTCAATGAAGGGTATGCGTTGGCAGACTGCTTCCACCGCCCGTAGTGCTGGTACGAGGAATGGTATGGGCAGGGACGATTTCGCAGTAGAGCCAAACGTGTGGATGGTGCACGAACTGCACTGAGCGTTGCTAGGGGATCCAGAGATGGCGCTTCATGTCGACGCGCCCCTGCACGTCGAAGGTAACTCCCTCACTCTCCAGCAGTGACCGCTGGACGCCGGGCCCGCCAAACGTGTCCTCGGGGCAGAGCTCACCCGCCGCGTTGACCACGCGGTGGCACGGTAGCTCCGATCCTACCGGCGCTACCCGCATCGCCCAGCCCACCGTCCGCGCCGCCCCAGGACTCCCCAGCGCCCGCGCGATGGCTCCGTACGTCGTCACCCTGCCGCGTGGTACCTTCGCCGCAACGCTCCAGACACATTCGAAGAAGGTGTCCGTCGTCCTCATGTAGCTACTTTCCGTTCGGTGGCAACTGCCGCCTGCGCCTCGGACCTCAGTCGCCCGGTCCCAGCATCAGGCTGAAGGCATCCGGTGACAGGGCAAGGGCCAGCATCGACTGGACCTTGCCTGCCGGAATGTGGACTTCACGAGGGCCCGCTGCATATGGGCCAACCTGGTAGGGGTCGAATGACACGACTAGACCGCCAGGTTCCAGCGACACGCTGGTGAAGTTGTCTGCTGTGGGCGCCGTTCCATCTTCCACGAAGCTCCTGAGCGCCTCGTAGTCTGATCCGTACTGGCGCTTCAAATCTGTGGCACAGTACTGCGAAAGCCACTGCAGGCCTTGCTTCCCATCGATGAACAGCCCCTCGGTGTCGATGGTCTCCCCGTCCTTGAGTCTCGCGTTGAGGACGCGTGTATACGACATGCCATGTGCCCCACCGGAGTACGTCTCGAACCGGATGCGGACACTGACGAGGTCGTTCGTCAGATAAGGGATCTCATATTCGGCGTTCAGGAAGTTGCTCCGGTCTGCAGGCAGCTGAGAAGCCTCGAGAGGGTTCTTCGCGGCCCATGTCGCGTCATCCGCTGCATTTTTCTTCACTCCCGCGATGTCCGGCAGCACCATGTCCGCGATAGCCTTGTTGACCTTCTCAATGGCAGCTACAGCCAGTGTCCCCCGCAATTGCGGATAATTAGACCTCACGGAGTAGCGAAGTGCTGCGTCCTCCTCGCGCATCGTCTGAACGACGATGGACGGCACCCCGTTACCGGGCGTGCTGACTGCCTTCGGGCGGCATCCTGCGCACCCCACCACTGCTGCTGCCGTCAGCACGATCGCCACTGCTCTCTTCAGTCTCATGGTTCCTCCCCTCTGCTGTCATCTCGCCGGACAGCGCAGACGCTCCAACACAGTATGATTCGCCTTCGCACATACGCAAACACGCACAGGGGCGCCGGCTGAAGCCAGCGCACCACGACGGCACACCCCGGCTCAGTCGTGTGCGTGCAATCGGTGAATCGGCACCTGCCACGGCATTCCGCGTATACTGTTCGAGTGCGCCCCGAGAGGACGCGTGGAGGAAGATGTGCCCTTTGCCCTGACTGCTGTCCTGTTTGGCCTCATCGTCCTGGCGACCCATTTCATCCAGGGGATCACCGGTTTCGGCTGCGCCGTGCTGGCCATGCCGTTCTGCATCCTTCTGACCGGCATCGACACGGCTCGCCCCGTCCTTACCGTCCTGGCACTTCTCCTGGACGTCTACCTTCTGGTCGTCTCCTGGAAGCACGTCGACTGGCGTCAGTATCTGCGCATCCTTGCATTTGTCCTGCCGGGACTTCCCATTGGCATGGTCGCCTATAATGTCCTGCCACGCACCACGCTGATGCACATCCTCGCCATCTTCATGGTCGTCGTCGGCATCCAGGGACTGGTCACGCAGTTCCGGCCAGGCAGAGGAACACCACAACCATGGCCTGTGTGGCTTCTCAACACCCTGCTGTTCATCGGAGGCGCCATGCAGGGAGCGTTCACCACGGGTGGTCCACCCGTCATCATCTACGCGACTCAGAAGCTGAAGGACAAAGCTTCGTTCCGCGCTACGCTGGTCGCCATCTGGACGACACTCAACGTGTTCATCATTGCAGATATTGTCGTGCGCCACAAGCTGGCCGGCGTGCCAGGGAAGCTTGTCCTGACGTCTCTGCCGTTCCTTGCGCTCGGCGCCCTGCTGGGAGACATCGCGCATCACCGCATCAGCGGTGAACGCTTCACCCAGCTCATCTACGCCGTACTGCTCATCTCGGCAGTCTTCATGGTCCTGTAGGAATCATCATGAACGTATCAGACACATCCAGGAGGCAAGTAACATGATTGCATTCACGAGAGGGGTTCCCGCAACAGAAGCGTTTCCGGTGGAGGCCCTGGGAGAGTGCGCCGCGTCGGCTCTCGCCAAGTACAGCTCACAGATTTTGCAATATGGTTCCTTCCGGGGATTCGGCCCACTGCGTGAGTTCATCGCAGCCGGCCACGGACTCCAGCCAGACCAGGTTCTGCTGAGCCAGGGAGCCCTGCAGATCGTCGATTTCGTGGCCCGTTCCCTCATCACGCCGGGCACGACCGTCCTGGTCGAGCAGCCTTCGTATGACCGTGTCATCAAGGTCCTGCGCCGGGCGGGCGCCACGGTCGTCGGTGTTCCCCTGCAGGAAGACGGCATGGACCTCACCACCTGTGAGGATCTCATCCGTGAACATCATCCCCTCATGGCATATGTCATCAGCGATTTCCAGAACCCTTCAGGCACAACGATGTCGGAGGCCAAGCGCCGGGCCTTTGCAGCCCTCGCAGAGCAGTACGAACTGCTCGTCCTGGAAGACACCCCCTACCGTCGCCTGCGATATGCCGGTGATGACGTTCCCACGATCCAGTCCATGATTCCCGGCAGGACGATCCAGCTCACCAGCTTCAGCAAACTGCTGTCGCCCGGCCTGCGCGTCGGCGTCGCCCTCGGCCCCCAGCAGTACATGGACCGCCTCGGCAAGACCGCACAGGATACGTACATCACACCGTCCCTTCTGCCGCAGGCTACAGTCTTCGAGTTCATCGACAGGGGTCTGCTGCCCGCTCAGATCGAGAAGTTACGCAACCTCTACCGCCCACGTCTGTCCGAACTGCTTGCCGTGCTCGAGGCGGAAATGGCCGACCTGGGAACATGGGCCAGACCTGAGGGCGGTTTCTTCGTGGGCGTCACGCTCAGCAAGAGTGTCAAGGCCGAAGCCCTCATCGCGAGGGGTCTGGAGAAAGGTATCCAGCTCACAAACGGGCGCGACTTCTTCGCTGACGGGAGGGGGGACACCTTCGTCCGGCTGCCGTTCTGTGCGCTGACCACCGAGGAGATCGACGAAGGAGTCAGAACCCTGGCCCAGGTCGTGCGGTCCCTGTAGCCGGTCTCAGGCACGAGGAGAACGCCATGCCCGAACTACCCGAAGTGGCCAACCTGGCACGACAAATGAACCGGGAACTCCGCGGCAGGTGTGTGGCCGGGGTCGACGTCGTCCAGCCCAGATGTCTGAACGTACCGCCTGACGAGTTCGGGCAACTACTCGTCCATGCACGGGTGAACCGCGTGACGTCAAAAGGGAAGTGGATCTTCGTGGACCTCGAGCCGGGAGCGACGCTCCTGCTCAACCTCGGCATGGGTGGGGAAGTCCTTTTCCACCGCAAGGGTGAGCCCTTGCCGGGGAACCGCCAGTCGGCCGTCCTGTTCGAAGACGGCAGTGCCCTCAGCCAGCACTTCTGGTGGTTCGGGTATATCCACGCGGTCAAGACCGTCGAGCTGGCCTCTCATGCCATGACGGCCGCCCTTGGTCTCGACCCGCTGGACAACGACGAGTTCACACTAAACGCGTTCGAAAAGATGCTGGAACAGACGAAACGGAGTGCAATCAAGACGGTTCTCATGGACCAGAAGAATATCGCGGGCATCGGCAACGTCTACATCCAGGACATCCTGTTCGCCGCCGGACTGCATCCCCTGCGCAAGACCGCCGACGTCACTGCGCCCGAGCGTCGCGCACTCTATGCCGCGATCCGCTCACAGCTTGGGCATGCACTGGAGTTGGGTGGCCTGGCCTTCGAGAAGGACCTGTACAACCAGCCTGGACGCTTCACGGAGTTTCTGGTCGGGTACCGCGAAGGCAAATCATGCCCGACGTGTGGCACACTCGTCCAGAAGATCCGGACCGGCAGCACGGCCTCGTTCATCTGCCCGCACTGCCAGACGTAGCATAAGGTCTGGCAAGGGACCGCGCGTCCTCGGTGCAGTATCGAAGATGTCATCTGCGAGTGCATTCAAAAAGGGCTGCGTCCGGTCCTGCAGCAGATTATGCTGGACCATTCGCAGCCCCTGCCGAGATGGTGCTCGCCCAACGCCTGCGTCAAAGGTCAGCCTGAGCGCATCCCTTTTGTGGATGGTCGTTGTACTTTCCTGTTCATGGACGACCCCCTATTCATACCGCAATGCATCGACGGGTTTCATCCGGGCCGCTGTGCGAGCCGGGTAAACTCCGAAGAATACCCCGACAGCGATGGAAAAACTGACAGCAAGAAGGATAGACGAACCCGTTATTGATGTCGTCGTAAATCGGGAAACAATAAAATCCGAGCCAAGAACGCTGATCACAATTCCCAAGATGCCTCCTGCGATGCTCAACAGTGAGGATTCAATAAGGAACTGGACGAGAATATCGCGTTCACGGGCTCCAAGTGCCTTACGGATGCCTATCTCACGGGTTCGTTCCGTTACGGAAACGAGCATGATATTCATGATACCGATACCGCCGACCAGGAGAGAGAGACCTCCGATAGCCGCAAGTAATGTTGTCAGTATCGTCATGGCCGACGTCACCAATGCTGTCAGGGCTGCAACATCCTGAATGGAAAAGTCCACTTTCTTGTGTTTACGTGTCAGGATATCGGTAATTTCGGTTGTGACTGCTGAACTCTGAGTAGGATCGACGCATTTGATCGTTGTTCGTTGAATAACATTGTGGACGACACCGAACGACTTCACTCCCACTGAGAACGGCAAGACGATTGCAGTATCGACAGAGCTTCCCAGTGACTCACCTTTTGCCGTAGCAACGCCGACGACCTTGTAACTCGCGCCGTTTATCCGGATCGGCTGCCCCACTGCAGATTCATTAGGAAACAGGGTTGCCTGCACAGTGGCACCGATGACAACATTGCGTGTCCGATTGTCGACATCACTCGTAGAGATCATACGACCATCGGCAATCGTTACATTCTCGACTTCAAAGTACGTCGGTGTCGCGAAGATCCCGGTTCCCGACATGGTGGTATCTCCGTTCTTGATCGTAATATTGGTCTGGTTCGTCGGCGATACGACAATCGGGTAGGTTACTCTTGCCTCGATATACGTCAGGTCTTCCGCCGTAATTTTGGCGCCGGATGATACTCCCGACCTGTTGCCTCCTCCGAAGCCACCACCACCCATGAGGACATTCGACCTGGCACCGGCTGTCAGGTAGAGATTGCCGGAGCCAGAACTCTGCATTCTGCTGAGAATGCTCTGCTTTGTTCCGCTGCCGACCGCCATGAGCATGACAACGGCGGCAATACCGATGATGATCCCCAGCATGGTAAGAAACGAGCGCATTTTCGCTGCGAAGATTGCCCGCGTTGCATTCCGAAAACTGTCCCTGAGGTCCATTCTAATTCCTCTCATCCGCCACAACGCGGCCGTCCTGGAGGCGAATCACGCGTTCCGCCTGTGCCCCGATGGTATCATCGTGAGTGACGTAGACAATCGTCTTCCCGTCTGCGTGCAACTCCTTCATGATGTCTATGATTTCGCGCGCCCCCTTGGAGTTGAGGTTGCCGGTTGGTTCGTCGGCAAGAATAACCGGTGGATCCATCATCAGGGCCCGAGCAATAGCCACACGCTGTTGTTCTCCGCCCGACATTTCAACGGGACGATTGTTCATGCGATCCTTGAGTCCAATACGCTCCAGCAGTTCACGAGCGCGAGCTCGTTCATTTCTTCCGCTCATCGCATGTGTGGAATAGGTACATGGAAGAAGAACATTCTCCAGAGCACTCAGCTGCGACAGCAAGTTGTAAGACTGAAACACGAATCCTATGTCTCGATTGCGAATATGGGCAAGATCATTCGATCGAAGCTGAGAAACATCATGGTCCTCGAGACGATACGCGCCGGAGGTCGGGGTGTCCAGACATCCAAGAATATGCATCAGTGTCGATTTTCCCGAACCGGACGGTCCCATGATAGCAACAAATTCATGTTCGCCGATCTCAAAAGATACACCGGCAAGAGCATCGATCGTGATGCTACCGATCGTATAGACCTTGCGGATATCGCTGAATTCGATCAGGTTCATGGATTACAGGCCGCCTGGGAGGCCACCGAAGCTGCCTCTTCCGGTTCTCGTGGTCGTCGATGAAGAAGAGGTACTCGCCTTGCGCAGGATGCGAGCCCCTGCTTTGAGGCCCGAGGTAATCTGGACATAGACATCGCCCTCAATACCTGTCTTCACCTCGGTCCTCGTGGTCGTTGTCTTCTTGTCAGCACCCGTCGTTATTACTGTCACATAGTTCTTACCGTTTTCTGACAAGATCGATTCGACCGGGACAGCAAGAACTCCTTTTGCAGACGACGTCGTAATCGACGCATCGGCAGACATGCCAGCAACCAACGTAGTGGGGGGATTGGTGAACTGGACCTTGACGGCATATGCGTTGACGCTACTCGAAGTCGCCACCAGCGTATGTCCAACACGCGTGACCTTGGCCTTGAATGTCTGGTTGGGGTAGGCATCCATTATCACCGATGCATCCTGCCCAGTTTTGATGTGCAGAACGTCGAGTTCATCAACATATACCTGGACATTCCATCCGCTTGTGTCGGCAATCACCATCGCACTGGTCGCACTGGTCGCACTGGACGCACTGGTCGCACTGGTCCCACTGGACGCACTGGTCCCGCTCGTCCCACTGGACGCCTGATCGCCGACCTGGACGTTGAGCGATGTGATGACACCATCCCACGGAGCCTTCACCACATAGTTGCTGGAGGTGAGTTGCGTGGCCTGCAATGACAGCTCTGCCTGTTTCTTCTGCTCCTGCAGTAACTGGAGCTGCAGTGCAGCCTTGCGTTCGGTTGTGCCATACTGAGAAAGGTCATACTGCGCTGCCGTCACCGCAGCTTTTGCGGAGTTGACGTCCGCTTGGAGCACGGTCACGTTATTTGCCTGTGAGTCGACCGTCTTCTGGTTCTCCGCAAGGTTCTCTGCAAGGTTCTCCGCAAGGTTATTCTTGGCAGCCGTTACAGCCCGTTCATCCTGGTTCACCTGCAGTTGAGCAGCCTCCAGCTTGAGGTCGCTCTGTGCAACCGAGGTGTCGGCAGCAGCACTTGCATTCGCACTTTCGAGAGAAAGCCGTGCACTGTCGACCTTAGTCAGGTCTGCAGTAGTATCTTTCGCAGGAATTGCTTGCGCATCTGCCACAAGCTGATTCTCGGCCGCGGTCAAGTTGAGTTGAGCTTGCTGAACAGCAATATCAGGCTGCGACGCCGACGACGTGCTGGAGTCCTGAAGGTACTTGAGGTTGGCCTGATCACTCGAGAGAGTTTCTTCAGACCTTGTCACCGCTTCTTGCAGATTGGCGGCAGTTGTGGCAGCTGTGGCACTGGCAGTTGTGGCGCTCGTGTTATATACTGTTGCATTCTTCAAGTTGTTTTCTGCCTGAAGCTCCTGAATCTGTGCCTGCTTCACCGCAGTTTCCAACTGCGTTTTTGTCGCCGTAAGGTCTGTTGTGTTCGCTGTCTCGATGTTGAGGAGACTCGTCTGGTAGCTGGACTCGGCTTGAGCCAGCTGGTTGTCACGTGCCGCCGAGTCAATGCTAACGATGACCTCTCCTGCTTTGACGAAGTCCCCTTCCTTCTTGTAGACCCCGGTGATGGTCCCCTGAGCCTGTGCCGTCAGCGTTGCGGAACGTAAGGGAGCCACGGTTCCAGAGACCGTCGTAAGGGTAGTAACGTCCTGTGGTGCCACGACATACATGGACGATACTCCGGCCCTCCTCGCTGCGAATGCCGCGGCTGTCTTCCTGGCAGCCAGCACTTTCAGTCCAACCACGACGATCGCCGCAACGACAATCAGTGACACGGCCGAGACAATGATTCGCCGACTCTTTTTGCTCATGTTTCCTCCACTGGGCGCCTGCGCCCGCATCTATTGACCAACGCGCTCACTGCGCAGCGTGACCACGTTGGATTCGTGATGTACTGTAACCACCAAGATTTAAGGATAGATTAAGAAGCGCGTCCGGCCTCCGCGATCAGGTGAATCTGACAATGAAGTCCGTGCCGGCTTCGGCGCTGCTGGTGACGACTACATGCCATCCATGAAGGTCTGTGATCTTCTTCACAATCGCCAATCCGAGCCCAAATCCGCGCTGCGTACGTGACGCATCAACCTGATAGAACGGTTCAAAGACATGCGACAGATCATCAGGAGTAATGAACCCGCGGGAATTCCCGACGTGCAGATCAGCTGCATTGAGCACAACGTTCACCGTGCCACCCGGCGCATTGAACTTGATAGCATTCTCGATGAGGTTGTTGACAAGCTGGCGTAACAGCAGGCTGTCTCCCTCGACCGTCACCCCTTCGTGAATTGTCGCCTGCATCGTCAATTCGTGTTCTTTGCAGCTTTCCACGTTCTGACTGGCCACTGCAGTCACAAGAGCGGTCAAATCGACTTGTCCGAGGTCGACCTTCGCTCGGTCCAGCTGGGCAACCTCGAGCAACCGCTCAACGAGGAGCGACGCATACTTGACCTGTCCTTTGGCAGCCATGATCCCGTCCTGGTATTCGCCCGTTTTCATCGCGACGTCCAGCGAGGACGATATGCTGGCCAATGGAGTCCGCAGTTCGTGGCTGGCATCTTGTGTAAACTGCTCAAGCCGGTCCTGCGACTCATGGACAGGTCGAAGCGTGTGCTTGGAGAATGACAGCCCGAGCAGGTAAGTCAGGATGCCCATCACCAACGTAACGACCAGCATCTGGAGCAGCTTCAGGCCAAAATCTCGCATCCCCTGACGTGTTCGTCCGGCAAGCTGGATATACCCGATGACACGGCCCTCACGTCGAATGGGCTGCGTCACGATGGCGCTCGAATCGTCGGCGGGTCTCGGCGTCACGAATGGGTCAACGGGACCAGGGCCGGATCCAGCAAACATGACTCCCTGGTACAGGACTGTGCCGTCCGGCGCAAGGATGCGCGTGAAGGGCCGATCCATAGACGAAAGCCACTCGCCTGCCGTCGACAGGTCGGCCTGCCCCTGACTGTTGGCCAGGATGCGAGTTATGCGGTCAGTAAGCAGACGCGTGGTCCAGTAGTTGCCGATGACCACGTCGCTCGTGGCGAAAATCGTGCCACTGACGAGGATGAGCCCGCACACCAGCCATGTGAACTTCAGGGCCAAGCGCTGCTCCAGCGTCAGCTTCGTCGTTCGTTTCCTGATCTCACGGTGTCCCATGCGCTGCTCCAGCATCACCGGATGATATAGCCCTTGCCCGGGACAGTCGCAATGACCTCCCGGCCAAGTTTTCGCCGTAGATAGGCCACGTGGACATCCACTGTCTGAGAGAACATGAGTTCATCATACTCTCCCCAGACCAGCTCAATGATCTCCAGGCGTGTCTTGGCGATGCCGCGGTTGAGGGCAAGAAACTCCAGGAGGGCATACTCGCGTGGCGCAAGTGCCACGACCTTATCGCCCTTGTGGACCTCGTGCGTGTTGGTGTCGACCAAGATATCTCCTAGCTCAATGACCGGGCTGCGGGTCTCGCCACCTCGGCGGAGCAGCGCGCGCATGCGCGCAAGCAGCTCCTCGAGGTCGAACGGCTTGGTAAGATAATCGTCGGCTCCGCTGTCCAGGCCAGCCACGGCATTCTGGTGGCCGACTCGCGCCGTCAACATGAGAATAGGCATGCTCCGCCCTGCTTGCCGCAGCTGTCGGCAGACCTCCAGCCCGTCCATGCGCGGGAGGTTGAGGTCGAGAACGACGAGAGCATACTCCTCGGTCAGCCCTTGGTGCAGCCCCGTCTCGCCGTCAAAGGCAAGGTCGACACTGTAGGACTCTGTCTCCAGATACCGTCTGATGTTCTGGGCAAAATCCTGCTGGTCCTCAACGACAAGAATGTGCATTCGTGTCTCCTCTCATACCCGTCATTGTACCAGCATGCCCTAAGAACGGATTAAGAGGGTGCACCTCTGCGGTCGGAGACACGGCAGGATGCGCTGTTCTGACCGCCTCCAGCGAACCTGAACTCGTCCTGACGCCTTGCTAGTGTGGCACGACGAGGCACGTGACCAACTGCCGACCTGGGGTATAGATATACTTTCCCTTGTAATACAGTGTGGTCGAACCGCCGCCATCCAGGGAGATGACATCAGAAAAGAGCCTCAGTTGAGCCAGGGCGCTACCGACATTGTCAGTCCTGAGGGTCATGGGAGTGGGGCTTGAGATGAAGTACAGGTAGCGACCACCGCCAATGCCGAGAAACGACCGTGCCCCCGACTTGGTCATGCGGAAGCTGTCAGCATACGCGTTGGCCCCCATGATTGGTTGGCCGGCGCGCAGGACGACCGGCGCTGACTGGATGAAGAATCCCGTTGAGAGGTCCCGTTTTCCCAGGAAGATATGCAGGTGAACGCTGTCGGCATTCCGGAGCGAAGTGATCGTGTCGGTTGTCCAGTGATTGACTGCCGCCTGGTACCCATGGAGGGCGTACTGGCCAGGCTTCATCAGCCTCGGTTGGAAAGTCGCCCCGCAGACGCGCTGCACGATGTGCCGCCGGTCCACCACGATCAGCTGCTCATTGCTGCCAACCCAGATAGCCTTTGGATACCAGTCCGTATAGACAGTGAAGCCGCCCCAGGTGGTGCTGTTGATAGAATAAGTCTTCATCGAGGTGGTCTCGCCCTCTGCCGTCACGTCGGCTCGTACCTCCAGCCGGCCCTCTGCGTAGAACGGGACACCATGATCGTCTATCCCTATGGTCTCCAGATATCCTGCTTTCACCTGTGGATAGACCCCTCCACCGCCCAACGATCCGGTCATCACATGAATTGTCGTATCGAACGGCAACGCATTGATCATGGCAAGTGGCTTGGCGACGGAAAACGTTGTATAGGGAGCTCCTGAGTTCATCCCTCCTGGAGATGCGACCGGAACAACGTGGATCCTTTTGCCTCGCAGGTCGATGCGGATGATCTCAAACGTGTACTTCTTCGTCGCATATGTGACGCTTCGCGACATCCGCGTAACCGCTGCCGGGTCTGCGCTCCCTGAAGCCACCGGAACAGCAACCCCTGGGGCACTGGCAAGCGTGGCAGCACAGGAACGACCATCCGGTGCAACCTTCACGGACGCCCCCATAAGCAGCAGGACGTCCACGGGGCCCACCACAGTCCCAACAGTGTTGAGTACTGCTGCACTCATGCTCACAGCCCTGGCATCCACCGTCGCCGTCCTGCTGCCGACTTTCACCACGATCCTGCGCTTGCCGGAGGTAAGCGTGCACGATCCCGTTTTTGCATCCCAGGCGAGACCCCATTTCAGGAGCTTGGCGACGGACCTTACCGGAAGCAGCAACTGTTTCGAGCCCGCACCGAACATTGCCGGAACCGGCATCGTCAGGATCGTTTCCTCATGGGAGGTGACAGCAGTCTCTCCCACAGTGAACTGGACAACGCTCTCGCGCTCCTTAGCACCACAGTCGGGAGCAATCATCATCGTCAGCATTACCACTATTAGCAGAAGAGATAAGACATTGGTCAGTTTGCGCATCATCACTCTCCCCACGTTTTTTCTACGCCATCCCCGCACGTGCAAAGCTGAAGTAGTCCTGGCGGGCACCGCCCACGATGATGTGGTCGAGGACCCCGGCACCGACATCCTTCAGGGTCTCGGTGATCCTTCTAGAAATTTTTCTCCCACGGATCTCCTTAATACTAAGATTTCTTTTATCAAAGAACTTTTGAATAGGCCAACATTTTACAGTTAATTCTTTTCCCCTACATATACAAGCATCTTTGTAAAGAATTCTCGAAAAGATGTTTTCAATAAAAATCCAACCTGGTTCTTAAGAGGAATAAGCTTGTAAAGAATTGCCTTAAACCGGTCTTGATTGCGTATAATCTCCTCAAAACGAGTAATCGTCATTTTATTGATATAGGTGATTTGTTCCCTATTATCCACGATACCAAAACGAAGATCAATTCTTTTTTCAGCTGATTTTGTTTCTGAAGCAAGTTTCTTATAAGCGTTGATTAGAACGGGCTCAGGAAAAAGAAGATGAACATACGGAATCCCAATAAGATCAGTAAGGTGGGCCCCATATGGATGAAAATAAGGTGGAGAATTTATAAATACTTTACCATGCGGTTTCAACACTCTATTTACCTCTTTTAAGACGACTTCAGGCTTTGAAAGATGTTCAAAAACATCGTTCATGACGCACATATCAAAAGAAGCATCGTGAAAAGGCATTTCTTCTGCATTAGCAACTATAAAATCGATATTGTTTGCATTTCTGGACGACGCAAAATCTCTTGCCTGACTTATGAACCCTTCTTCCATATCGATCCCTGTTAATCGTTTTGCTCCATTGAGAGCATAAAATGTGGTTTTCCCACCACTACCAGCTCCGATATCAAGAATGGTTTTCCCCTGTATCTCTTTAAGCAAATCTATTTCAGGGAGGTAATAGCTATTTAACCTCTTTGACTGCTCAAATTCCCATTCTGCAAATGTTTTCTCCCCTTCATCTTCGAGATTGAATGGATGAATTGGCCTCTTGAAACATCTATTCAGCGCAATGAGAACGTCTACGCCTATGCTACTTTTGTATTCCATCTTCATTGTACATCCACCCTATTATTAACCGCTCTTCATCGATTGCGATACTCATTGCACCCTTTTTATTAGTATAAGCTCCTTCAAAATCCTTGTCTATCAGGGTCGTCTACACCATCCCTGCCCGTGCGAAGCTGAAGTAGTCCTGACGGGCACGGCCAACGATGATGTGGTCGAGGACCCGGACGCCGACATACTTCAAGGCCTGAGTGATCTTGTTCGTGGTGTCGATGTCCTCCTTGCTGGGGTCCGTCTCTCCGCTTGGATGGTTGTGGACAAGCACGACCCGGCTGGCATGGTGGATGCAGGCCTCGCGGACAATATCGGCGGGGTCCACGACGCTGGCGCTGATG
>Ga0209744_1000188_pt1 | contig 20384 bp, 20 predicted proteins | sample BarGraNGADG00311_2_FD_184494 | JGI IMG/M metagenome (GOLD analysis project Ga0209744, IMG submission 184494) | Arctic peat soil microbial communities from Barrow, Alaska - Barrow Graham LP Ref core NGADG0004-311 (SPAdes) (version 2) | ecosystem: Environmental > Terrestrial > Soil > Wetlands >... | reverse complement strand
GTACGTCAGAGTGCTTCAGAAAGAAGCGCAGATGGCAGGAGACACAATATCGCTTAGGAAGAAGTAATCTCATGAACTCACCCGACTAATCCGTACGTTTAGCCCCCCTTTAGTGGGGTAGGGGGCAAAAAACAAAGTTGAGAAGTGACTCAGGGTGTGAGTACACTTGATTGATTATCATGTTACGATCCTGTCAGAAATTAATAAAAGAAGTATCAGCAAAAAATAGGCATCGAGGACAATTGAATATTTCCTGTAGTTATTTTTATCGGCCCCAATCCTGATCAGGTCTATAAATTGCCAGACCATATATATAGATACAGCTACAAGAATAATATTTATCACTGGATTTTGAATGATCTCAAAACAGCATAGGAAGAGTGCCGCAACGACAGAAGATACCACCCAGCTAAACGTTATCCTTTTAATCTGTGATATGTTAAAAACATCAGTAAGAGCAGGAATGCCTGCCAGTTTATACTCTTCCCCATATTTGAGAATCAGCAACCAGAAATGAGGAATTTGCCCGATAAAAAGCAGAAATTCAATAAATATTATAGGTTTTTCCCATAAACCACCACCTGCAGCGATCCATCCGATAAGCGGTGGTAATGCACCTGTGATTGCGCCAGGGATGACGGCAAAAGCCGTAATCTTCTTGGCATAAGTATATATCCCATTGTACCAGGCTATGGTAATCAAGCCGATCAGAACAGCTTTTATGTTGCCTGCATAATAAACAGCAGTTATGCCTGCTATAAGACTTAATAAAAAGAATAATATTGCATTTTTAAAACTGATCCTTTCGGAAGGGAGCGGTCGATTGCATGTCCTGGACATTTTGCTGTCCAATTCAACTTCCTGGATCTGATTAAGAACCGAAGCGGAGATTGCCATCAGAAGGATCCCAACACTTGTAATGAAAATTTTTAAAGAAAAATGCGGATCAAACGCAAAATACCCGGTGAATCCTGTTAGGCTTACCGGAATCATAATTTTAAGCTTTGATAACTCCAGCCAATCCTTAAGTTTATGTTCCGGTTTATTTGTCATTAAGAGTTTTAAGATACTCGATTATTTTGGCAATATCATCATCACTTATGGTGCTCCTGTAACTCTGCATAAGGTTTGCCGGGAATCCTTTTGTAATGTCGGCATTTGGTAATAGAATGGATCTTTTTATGTACTCGGGATCAACATTAACCGTCACTTCTTTTCCATCTCTTAATACGACTTGTTGCGAGCCGTACAGGTTTAAATAACTGGGGCCGATCAGTTTCGTTCCGTCAGGTGTATGACAAGCAAAACATCCCTGGGCCCTCATGATAGCTTCTCCTGCTGCACCAGGACCACTTCCGGTTACAACAACCGGTTTGGCAGCTTCCGCGTACCATTTCTTAAACTTATCCTGTGTCATAACATTTACGGTCGCATGCATGTAAGAGTGCTGCAATCCGCAGTATTCTGCACAGAAAATTTTATACTTTCCTTCCAGCTCAGGCAGAAACCACATAAATTTTTGTCTTCCGGGGACTATATCGGACTTTATTCTGAAATCAGGAATGAACAGACTATGAATCACATCTAAAGAAATAAGGTTTACTTTAACAGGAGTATTCAGGGGAACTATGAGATCGGGACTTTGTTTTCCATTTTCATATATAAACAGAAAATTCCACATTCTTGCAACAACTGTAATATTCATAGCATCTTTCGGAGGCTTGGCAGTAGGCTTCCAGCCTGCCCATCCCAGATGGAACATAAACAATGCGAGAAAAACCGGAATAACCGTCCAGGTAATCTCCAAAACAGTATTTCCTTCGATCTGTGTTGCTACCGGATTCTTCTTCCTGTTGTACTTAAAGACGAAATAGACCATTGTAATAGTAAGCCCTATAAGGAGCAACAACGATACACCGGCAATAAAGTAAAACGCAGTATTGTACGTTGACACATAATTAGAAGCTTCAATTCCGGTAGTTGAATACATACAGATTATCTATTGAGGTAGTCCAGAAGTGTTATAGTTATTACTGCACACAAAAGCAATATGACACCGATAACCGCTCTTGAAAACATTTTATTTTCAAATTTAAGATGCATGAAAATGCGTAATACAAACGAGGATTTAACTGCCGCTATAATAAGGGCAATAGTAACCGTCATAGCACCCAGGGAAATTTGTGTAAGGGTTACAGAGGTGAGCGTAAGTGCAATTAATCCTGCCAGCACATACAGAAATGTTTTATAAGGGATTATATGATTTTTTTCATTTTCCATGGTCTGCATTGGTTTTAGGTAATGAGATAAAACAATGGAAAGAGAAAGATCCAGATGAGGTCAACAAGGTGCCAGTACAATCCGCTGTTTTCAAGTAAAACATAATTTTCTGAGTTAATCTTATCATTGAAAATTGACATTGCAATAACCAAAATAAAGATCAGCCCTATGATAATGTGAAGGGCATGAAGCCCGGTCATAAAAAAGTAAAGACCATAGAACAGAACATCCCCGTGACCACGCAAAGCGAGAACAGCAGATCCGGGATAAATATGTTCTTTAAAATGTTCTCCCCATTCAAAGTATTTATTTACAAGAAAAGCCAGGCCGAGAAGTATTGTAGTACCAAGGAGCAAAAGTGCAAGTTTTTTATTCTTCTTCTGAATTGCCGTAATCGACATTGCAATTGTTGTACTGCTTATGAGAAGAATAATTGTATTGATTGTACCGATAATAACACTCAGTTCGTGTGCTGCCTGGTGAAATGCAACCTGATTTCTGTACCTGTATACAGTGTAAACAATAAAAAGACCGCCAAACAACAGCATTTCAGTAAACAGGAATAACCACATCCCGGTTTTAGACGCCAGATCGTCTCGGTGTGTCACTAAAATCGTATTCATTTATAGTCGTATGGTCCTTTGGTTATTACAGGGATCTCATTAAAGTTTTCAACCGGAGGAGGAGAAGGAATGGTCCATTCCAGAGTCTTGCCGCCCCATGGATCTGCCGGTGCTTTAGCTCCGTTTCGTAATGAAGAAATCAGATTAATTATAATTACAGCCAGTCCGAAGTACATCACCACTGCTCCAAGTGATGAAAAAATATTTCCGGTGTGAAATACTTCATCATAATCATAGTACCTTCTGGGCATACCTTTCATTCCAAGGAAAATCATTTCACCGTAAAGCGTGATAAATCCCGCAAAGAAAATAATTAAACCCGTATTGGCCCATCGGGAATCATACATTTTACCGGTAATTTTTGGATACCAGTAATGCATAGCACCAAAAAATGCAAAACCAGTACCTCCGAAAACAATAAAATGGAAGTGCGCAACAACAAAATGTGTGTTATGCAGATGAATATCAGTGGCAAGAGACCCAAGAATCAGTCCGGTAAATCCTCCGATCATGAATACAAAGAGGAACCCGACTGCCCAATAAAATGGTGTTTGCAGATCAATTGAACCTTTATGCATGGTAGCTATCCAGTTAAATACTTTTATCGCACTGGGGATTGCTACAATAAATGTCAGCAATGAAAAAGTATAAAGGGCTGTTCCACTCATTCCCGAGGTGAACATATGATGGCCCCAGATAAAATAACCGACAAAAGCAATAGCAATGCTGGAAGCAACAATAAACTTATAACCGAATATTGTTTTGTGACAGAATGTCGGTATAATTTCAGAAATTGCCCCCATAGCCGGCAGGATCATAATATAAACTGCAGGATGACTGTAAGTCCAGAATAAATGCTGATAAAGTAGCGGATCTCCTCCGAGTGTGGGATCGAAAAATCCAATATGTAAAGTTCTTTCGGCAATTATCATAAGCAGAGTGATCCCAATTATTGGAGTTGCAAGGAGCTGAACCCATCCTGTAGCATATAATGTCCATGGAAACAGGGGCATTTTCAGCCATGTCATACCGGGAGCACGCATCCTGTGAATAGTCACTAAAAAATTCAATCCGGTAAGTATGGATGAAAACCCAAGTACAAATGCCCCAAAAACTGCCGGAAGCATATTTCCTGTTGTTCTGAAACTGTACGGAGCATAGAATGTCCATCCGGTATCCGGAGGTCCCTGACCTGTAAATTGAGAGATCAGCACTAATGTCACTCCGGTAACATAGAAATACCATGAAAGAAGATTGAGCCTTGGGAAAGCAACATCTTTTGCTCCAATCATGATCGGAAGAAGGAAATTACCAAATACAGCAGGCAGACCGGGAATGACAACTGCAAAAATCATTATAATGCCATGGAGAGTAAAAAAGGCATTATATGTTTGTGCCGTCATAATGGTTTTGCCCGGTGCGATAAGCTCTAATTTCATTAATAAACCAAGAGTCGCTCCAGTGGCAAAGAATGTCAGCAGAGAAAAGAGGTATAATATTGCAATTCTTTTATGATCAGTTGAGAGTATCCAGGAAAATATGCCTTTATATTTCCCTTTATATTCAAGAAAACTTGGCTCAACGTTATTATTCTGCATACTCATCTTTCGATCTTTGATTTTATTTTTACACGGGAGAATGCCAGAACAATAAATATTAATATCATAATAAACGAGATAACTATTGCAGAGACTCTCGTTACATTAAAGACAAACTGGTTGCCTTTGGTATCATATGAATAACAAACGGCCAGCAACCGGTTTATACTCGGCCCGATTTTTCCTTTTGCAGCTTCAACCATTGTGATTTTGATATCAAATGGCAGAAATTCAATTCCCCTCAGGTAACGAATTATCTTACCATCTGAACCAAGAGCGATCAGCCCTGTTGGATGCACATACTGATTGTTGATCTTCTGGTAATTAAATCCGACAGATTTGGTCAACTTAGCAATATTCAGGCTATCGGACACAAAAAAGTGCCAGTCTTTAGCTGCTTCCTTATTCTTCATCATACTGACGTAAGCAGCTTTCTTTTTAATTCCCAGATCTATCTTTTCAGAAGGATCGAAGCTGATTGTAATTACTTCGTAGTCCTTACCCAGTCTAAGATCGACATCATCTATGAATTTAGAGACTCCAAACATCAGGGGACTGCACGTTCCTGCACATTCATAATAGACAAGATTGAGAATAGCGGGTTTATCAAGAACATCTTTTAATAAGACTGTATCTCCATTCTCATTAACCAGTTTTGTATCAAGAGCAGCGAACTGGCCTTGCTTCTCATCAAAACTTACTTGCATCTGCTTGTCAAACAATGGTGTTTGACAATAAGACCCAACACTGATCAAAAAAAATAAAAATGCGGAAAAAAGCTTTATGTAACGCATAACAGAACTTAACTATTAAAGTGTTATAAAGATATACTTTTTTCTTTTTGGCAAACAGAGCTTATTCTTCGATTCTCTTTTCCGGTTATTTTATTAGTTTCTCTTCCTCGGAATAGATTCCTGCTATCATTAATGATCCTCCCATTAGTGAGATATCTTTTAAAAGAGCAATTATTGAAGCTGTTTTGTCGGCATCAGTAAAAAGATGAGGAATGTGTATTGTAACTATAAAAATGAAAAGAAGGATTGCAAGCATTATTGTGGAGAACCGCACAAATTTTTTAGTAATTATACTTATGCTCGCAGCTATAAGCATTATACCTGTAAGGATAATTGTGTATGCTCCGAGCGGGACAAAAGAAGTCAACACTCCGAGATAATAGTCTGTCATCAGGAAATGGTTAATCCCGAATAGTGCAAAAGGAATTGCAAAAAGTATTCTTCCGAGAGTAGTGATTTTTTTCATTTTCAATGAATTTAATACTAAGAGATTGTAGTAAAAAGTCTTCTTATAAATGTAAGAATATTTTAGGATTCCGTTTAAAAATGTAAAATATCATTAAAACTCCGTTTTTCGTTGGTTAAGGTGTGAACAAAAACGGAGCTTTAGTGTTATAATGAAAAAATATAAAGTATGGAAAGAAGAAAATTTTTCAAATCAGTTGGATTGCTGACCGCGGCAGCCTACATAGGTCCAAAGGTACTTGGTAACATCCAGGTACCGGTAAAAGCTTCCGGAATTGAAGGCGTTCCGGCATCTGAATTTCCTGCATTACCATTTGCGTACAATGCCCTTGAACCATACATAGATGCCAGGACAATGGAGATTCATTATGACAAACACCACAGGGCATATTACACAAATTTCTTAAATGCAATAAAAGGCACTACACTTGAAGGAAAGCCACTCAGCGACATTTTTACATCTATGTCAAAACAAACCGATGCCGTAAGAAATAATGGCGGAGGTTATTATAACCATTTATTTTTCTGGAATAATCTGGGCACCGGATCTGCCGGACCTTCTTCTGAATTGTCAGCAGCTATTATCAAAGCTTTTGGTTCATTTGATAAATTCAAGGAAACATTTAACACTGCAGCCAAAACACGTTTTGGAAGCGGATGGGCCTGGTTATATCTCGGGACAGACAAGAATCTTGCCATAGCAAGTACTCCTAATCAGGACAACCCGCTTATGGATATTTCACCTGTCAAAGGAACACCTTTGCTAACACTGGATGTTTGGGAACATGCGTATTATCTAAAATATCAGAATAAGAGGCCGGATTATATCGATGCATTCTGGAATGTAGTGAACTGGGAGGAGGTAAACAGGAGATATCAGGTGGCTGTGAAAGGGTAATATTTCTTTCCGGGAACCCCCTTTTTAATTTCCCCCCAATGGGTGGAAAAAATCTTTTGCATTCAAGTTTAATTAAACTTTACTGCACAATTTTCTCCCCCTGCAAAGGGGGAGTGCCCGAAGGGCGAGGGGGTATATCAGACATACAGAAACCTCTTTATCTTCATTGTTGCCGTCTTCTGGAAAGGTACTGGATGAAGTACAACTTTTTGAATCTGGCTGAACTTATTTACCTGTGAGTTAACGTATTCCTGTAATTCATCAAGCACTTCGTCAACTTTGTCCTCAACCTGGCGTGTCATATCCTGTTTCTGCCGGGTCATATCCTGTTTAAGAACCTGATATTTCTTTTCCAGTTCCTCCATGTTAATATGAACCAGGGCAACCAGTTTCCCTTTCTTCTGAACAACCAGCGATTCCACAACGAACCGGAAGTTATTTATGATTGATTCAATTTCCTCAGGGTAAATATTTTCTCCGCTGGCCCCAACTATCATATTTTTTAATCTTCCCTTTATGTAAAGATTATTATTCCTGCCAAGTGTTCCAAGGTCACCGGTTTTAAACCACCCCTCCTGTGTAAGAACCTCTTTCGTCATTTCAGGTTCTTTATAATAACCCTTCATTACACAAGGTCCTTTGGCCCATATTTCTCCTTCGCCAGTTTTTGCATCCGGATTATTTATTTTAAGTTCCATGCCTTCTAAAACAGGACCGGTAGACTCAAATACGGCTTTTTGGGCATTAGATCCGGCAAGAAGCGGCGCTGTTTCGGTAAGTCCGTATCCGATTGCATACGGAAATTTTGCTTCAATGAGGAATTTTTCAACTGTCTTATTTAATTTTGCACCACCAATACCATAAAACTTCAACTCACCTCCAAAAGTTTTCATTAATTTCTTGCCTGCTGCACCATTAAGTTTTTTTCTCAGTAAAGGGATCTTATAAAGTAACTTAAGTATCAGTTTGTCTCTGAATGTTGGCATGATCTTGTTAAAATAAATTTTTTCAATGATCAGCGGAACAGTCAGCATCATTGTTGGCTTTACTTCTGCAAGAGCCGGAATCAGAACTGCTGGTGTCGGCGGTTTACGGAGATAGTATACACACGAACCGGCAAGCATAGGTAAAATTAATCCAAGGGTATTCTCGTAAGTATGTGATAATGGCAGAACAGACAGAAACCGATCAGTCTCGTCAAACGACTGTATAGTTCTGCCCTTCAGTGCATTAAAAGTTATATTCTTGTGGGTAAGCATAACCCCTTTTGGACGACCTGTTGTTCCTGAGGTGTAGATGATTGATGCAAGGTTCTCTTCTTCAATATTATATTTCTTTACAGGAAATGCAGAAGAATCGAACTTACCAGAACCTTTTTCAGAGAAGATCAGAGAAAAGTCCTCAATAAGAATAGCGGTCTTAAGATATTCTGATTTAAATCCTTCTATTCTGGATAATAATGAGGTAGAAATAAAAATAGCTTTGGCGCCTGAGTGTTCAAGTATATTGGCAACTTCAGTATTTGAAAAATCCGGAAGAATAGGCACAGCAACTGCACCAATAAAAGTAATTGAAAAGTATGCAACTCCCCAGTTTGGCATGTTTAAACTCAGGATTGCCACTTTGTCGCCGGGACAAACCCCGTTTTTTTCAAGAAAAGCAATTAAAGCCTGAACCTCCTGATTTACTGTTTCATAAGTCTTTGGTTCTTCCCCTACAAATGCATATGCACTGCATTTACCAAACTTCCTTAATGTCTCATTAAACATCCCAGGGAAAGTCAGCCTGATACCATTTTCTTCCATTATCCCCTATTCTTAAGCCAATTATAAAATGCAAAGGTACTGAATTATTGATTTCAACTGCATTTAGATTCCATAATATTAGTTTAAAAGTATAAAACCATGTCAGAACTTTAAACCTTTTATCAGTCAGAATGGTTAATATTGTATATTATTTATGTACATATTTATGAGTCCTTTAATAAGAGTGACGAAGGAATTCCCTTTTGAAATGGCACACGTTCTATGGAACTACGATGGTCCATGCAGAAATGTTCATGGCCATTCATATCGCCTTTTTGTAACAATATCAGGAATCCCGGAAGACAATCCTGATAATTCTAAAAATGGAATGGTGATTGATTTTAGCGATCTGAAAAGTATAGTTAAAAAAGAGATAGTTAATGTTTTTGATCATTCGGTGGTGTTAAGCAACAAGGTGGACAGGGAAAAGACGGAGATGTTTAAAAGGATGTTCGGAAATACTGTGCTGGTAGGCTATCAGCCGACCTGTGAAAATCTAGTTGCTGATTTTGCCGGAAGAATTACACCTCACCTTCCTTCCCGGGTTAAATTACACAGCCTTAAACTCTACGAAACTGCAACTTCTTTCGCTGAATGGTTTGCTTCAGATAACCAATAAAACCCACTATGGTTCAGAATGATACTAAAAGGCTTTTCTTACTGGACGCATATGCGCTCATTTTCCGTGCCTATTACGCATTTATTAAAAATCCCAGGATAACCTCGAAGGGTTTGAATACGTCAGCAATTTTCGGATTCCTGCTGGCTCTTGAAGAGGTTCTTCAGAAGCAGAAACCAACACACATTGCTGTAGTTTTTGATACTCCTACGCCTACCTTCAGGCATGAGATGTTTAAGGATTACAAAGCTCATCGTGATGCAACTCCTGAAGATATTATAAAAGCTGTTCCTTACATAAAAAGACTTATCGAAGCTTATAAAATTCCGGTTATTGATTATCCGGGATTTGAAGCTGATGACGTAATTGGGACTCTTGCCAGGAAGGCTTCAGAAAAGGGTTTTACAACTTTTATGATGACACCTGATAAAGATTATGCCCAGCTGGTCTCCGGAAAGGTTTTTATGTTGAAACCTTCACGAAGCGGAAATGAATCAGTATTATGGGGTGTTGAAGATATAAAAAGAGAATTCTGTGTTCAGCGTCCGGAACAGGTAATTGATGTTCTTGCATTAATGGGCGATACGGCAGATAATATTCCCGGAGCACCCGGTGTTGGCCCTAAAACCGCAATGAAGCTGATTTCCGAATATGGAAGCATAGAAGAGCTGTTCAGGAATACAGATAAATTAAAGGGTAAACTTAAAGAGATAATTGAGAATAACAGGGAGCAGATTGAGTTTTCGAAAAAACTTGTCACCATAGAACAGAATGTGCCTGTAGAATTGAACGAAACTGCTCTGGAAATGGAAGTGCCGGATACTGCAAAACTGAAAGTTCTTTTTGATGAACTCGAATTCAAAACAGTTGCGGCCAGAATATTTTCAGAAATCGATAAATCAGAAAAACCCAGGGAGCCACAACAATTATTTGCTCCTCACACAGAATCTCATCAGGGTACACTTTTTGGAGCCGAAACAATTTCCCAAACTACTGAGAAAACTTCAATAGAGAGTGTTGACCACACATATACCCATCTTGAAAACAATTCAGACATAAAAGAATTTGTAAGAAAGATCAACAATCTTAAAGAGTTTTGTTTTGACAGTGAGACTACAAGTATAAATCCTCTTGATACTGAGCTTGTTGCGTTGACTTTTTCGTGGGGGAAAGGATCAGGATACCTTATTTATTTCCCGGAATCACAACCTGAAACTAAAGCAATTCTGGAAATTGTAAGGTCGGTTTTTGAAAATCCCGGCACGCTGAAGATAGGACAGAATATGAAATTTGATATCCAGGTTCTTGCTAATTATGGTATTGAAGTTAAAGGACCCTTATTCGATACAATGATAGCCCATTATCTTCTGGAACCTGATATGAGGCATAACATGAACTTATTATCGGAATCTTATCTTGGCTACAGTCCTGTGCATATTGAATCGCTTATCGGGGAAAAAGGAAACAGTCAGAAAAATATGCGGTCTGTGCCGGTTGATAAGCTTCTGGAATATGCAGTTGAAGATGCTGATGTGACATATCAGTTAAAGAAGGTCTTTGAACCCAGGATTAAAACAGAGGGATTAGGTGATCTTGCCCATGATATTGAAATGCCACTGATAAGGGTGCTTGCAACAATGGAGAGGAACGGTGTTATATTGGATCTTGAAGATTTGAAAGCCATTACTATAAACCTTCGTGAAGATATTATCTCTCTTGAAAATGAGATATATAAACTGGCCGGTACAGAATTTAATATTTCTTCACCAAAACAGCTGGGCGATATTCTTTTTATCAGACTTAAACTTGACGAAAATGCAAGGTTTACTAAAACCAAGCAGTTTATCACCAATGAGGAAATATTACAACGGCTGACGAGTAAACATCCAATCATCGAGAAGGTATTGGAATACAGGGGGCTTAAAAAACTCCTGTCAACTTATGTCGAGGCTCTTCCCCTTCTTGTGGATAAAAAAACCGGCAGAATACACACCTCTTTCAACCAGGCAGTTGCTTCAACTGGCCGTCTAAGCTCAAACAATCCAAACCTTCAGAATATTCCTGTCAGAGACGAAAGAGGAAGAGAAATAAGAAAAGCTTTTGTTCCGGAAAAAGGACATGTTTTCTTTTCAGCTGACTATTCACAAATAGAGCTAAGACTGATGGCTCATCTCAGCAAGGATAAAAGTATGATTGCCGATTTTCTTTCCGGAAATGACATTCACGCAGCCACTGCAGCTAAAATATTCGGAGTGGAGATTCAAGATGTTACCCGCGAGATGCGAAGCCGGGCAAAAACTGCAAATTTCGGGATCATATATGGAATTTCATCTTTCGGACTTTCGGAACGGTTGAATATTGGCAGGAAAGAGGCAAAAGAGCTTATTGATGGCTATTTCAATTCTTATCCGGGTGTTAAAATCTATATGGATGAGAGTATTAAAAAAGCCCGGGATGCAGGATATGTGACAACAATGTTTGGACGGAAAAGATATTTACGTGATATTCACTCTCGAAACCAGGTAGTAAGGGGAAACGCTGAAAGAAATGCAATTAACGCACCAATTCAGGGAAGCGCGGCAGATATTATTAAGATTGCAATGATAAGAATATATGAGAGGATGAAATCGGAGAAATTATTATCAAAAATGATCCTGCAGGTGCATGACGAACTAATATTTGAAGTTGTAGGATCCGAACTTGAAAAGCTAAAGGAACTGGTTCTGTACGAAATGTCAAATGCGGTTAAGCTTGATATACCATTAAAGGTCGACTGGGGAACAGGCAATAACTGGTTTGAGGCGCATTAAACGGTGCAACGGCTTAAAGGCACAACGGCACAACGGCAAAAAATAAAATTATGGAAGTCAAAGTATTTTTCTTTGGTGTTTTGGCGGAGGTTACCGGAACCGGGTTTAAACACTATCGTGATGTGAAATCAATAAGTGATCTTAAGCTCAGAATTCAGGATGAATTCCCGGAAATAGTTCATTACAACTTTCGTATCTCACTTAACAACGAGATAACAGACAAAGATCTGTTGCTGAAATCAGGAGATGAGGTCGCATTTATGCCTCCATTTGCCGGTGGTTGAGAGATTAAGAAATCAATTTTGAATAAATCATGGGAACAAAATATTTAACAGACGGGCCTGTATCACAAAATTTAATATCCCATCTTATCGAAAAGATCGGAGAGAAAACTGATTCCGGGGGTCACATGATTTTTCTTGGACAGGTAAGGGCCGATATAATCAACGGGAAAGAGGTGAAGGCGATAGAATATTCGGCGTACGAAAGCATGGTCAATGTTGAGGCGGAAAATATTAAAAAGCAAATTTTATCACAGTTCGGAGATGTCAAATCAATTGATATAATTCATTCCACAGGCGTTGTCAGTGCTGGTGAGTTATCTCTTCTAGTGCTTGTTTCTGCCGGCCACCGGCTTCAGGCATTTCAGGCCTGCAGTAAAACAGTTGAGCTGATAAAAGACAAACTGCCGGTATGGAAAAAAGAGATATTTGATGATGATTCCCACATGTGGAAGTAATAATTACCGGAGGTCACAAAGGGCAAATACGGACAAGATTAAATTGGTTCAATGTTTTTTCTGTTCACCAGATTATCAGCTTTGGTGATTTTTTGATTATCTTTTTTCGTAACTAAAATCGACCCGGCTGTTCCTTTGATTATTGAGCTATATTCTTCTTTGTTATTCAGAATATCTCGAGCCTTTAAAATTTGTTTATCCGTACGTATTGTCCAGGCAATTGCCCCACTTTCATAAAAATACCGGCTTATAATTTCATCCTCAATAAGATCAGATATTTCACGTCTGAACATTGTGAGGTCCTGGTCAAGACTATGTGCAATATCTTTCTCCAGTTCATTAAACAGCTCCTTATGAATATCGTAGTACTTCTCTTTCCTGGCATTGGCTATCAGTTCATTAAGAGACTCCTCTGTTACTGTTTTATAATTAAAATTGCTTTTGATCAGAAATGCTTTAAAATCGTCATAATCCTGATTGGTAAATGCAAATTGATCAGGAGATTTAATATCGGGATGATTCCAAAAATAGTTTGTGGCAAAATCAAATATGTAATACCGAAGATACAATTCCGACGATATCTGGCTTAACGGATCAGATAAAATTTCTATATCCGGAGTAATACCTCCGCCGTCTTTTACTATCCTGCCGTTTTTTGTTTTGAATTCAGATATAAGTGAATCAGGAATAATTCCAACGCTTCCATCCTCATTTGGATGTGAGAAGTCGCGGGCCTGGATGCACCTTCCGCTGGGGATATAATATTTAGCTGTGGTAACCTTAAGTTGAGTATTATAACTTACCGGACGGGTAATCTGTACCAGCCCTTTTCCGTATGATCGCTGACCAACAATTACGCCTCTGTCAAGGTCCTGTATGGCTCCGGCCACTATCTCTGATGCAGATGCTGAACCCCTGTTAATTATTATTACAAGAGGTATTTCTTCAGCTATCGGTTGCTTTGTTGTTTTGTAGTTTTCATCAAACTGTTGTACTTTCCCCTTTGTTGATACAACCTCATTTCCTTCGGCGACAAAAAGATTTACGATTTCAACAGCTTCCGTAAGCAATCCACCTGGATTTCCACGCAGGTCGAGTATGATCTGCTGAACATTTTTATCTTTTAAGGCATTTACAGCTGTCTTTACTTCATCAATACAATTTTGTGTGAAATTGGTGAAGCGGATATACCCTGTTTTTGAATCAATCATGCCGTAATAGGGAACAGACTGCATGATGATTTTTTCACGTTTTAGCAGATAATCAGTTTCCTTTCCATTTCTTTCAATGGTGATATTGATTTCAGTTCCCGGATTACCTTTAAGCTTTTCGCTTACTTTATCAGTACTTAATCCCTTGAGAGATGTACCGTCAACCTTTTTTAAAAGATCTCCGGGTTTTATCCCGGCTTTATCAGCAGGATACCCCTTATATACTTCATTTATAATAACATAATCACCAGAAGGTCGGACAAGTGATCCGATTCCACCATATTTCCCGGAGATCATAATTGTGAATTCATCAGCCTCAGCTTCAGGGAAATATACAGTATACGGATCAAGTGTTTTAAGCATATTATCTATCCCTGCCTTTATTACTTTATCAGGATCAATTTCATCTACATAGAATGTATTCAGTTCCCTGAACAGAGTTAAAAATATGTCAAGGTTCTTAGCAATTCTGAAATCTCTTGACTCCTGATTGACCAGGAATCCTGTACTGATTCCGACAACCAGTAAAAGTGAAACAATAACAATAAATTTTCCGGAACGTATCTTTTTCATAACAAAAATTTCTTAATTAAGACGGCAAAAATAGAAAGAAAAATCGGGAAGCGTTTTGATAAGCAAACAATTAAAACAAATTTAACATATATGGGAGCCGGAAGTCAGACTTCGATCTTCGGGCTTCAGGCTAGTTAGTACTATCAGTTTGTTTATTGTCTCCATGACAGCTTTTTCAATTGTCAAATAACCGGGAACCGAATTTCCTTTAAGGATAACAACAAAAGCAATCTGAATGTTATGCGAAATGAGATGATTGTAAAGAGTATTTTTGTTTTTCCTGTAGGCTTCTCTCATTCTTCTTTTGATCAGGTTCCTGGTGACAGCCAGTCGGAAACCTCTTTTTGATACACTGAAAGCTACCTGAGCGGGAGCAGGAAGTGTAATCTGACTTATGTCCCATACCACTTTAAAAACAGTATTGTGGAAAATATTTCCGTTTTCAAACAGAGCTTCGATGATTTTTCTGCTGCATAGTCTTTCAGACTTATCAAATGTCTCTCTGCTGGTACTCATTATAAAAAAACTTATCCTTAAAGTCTTTCCGGGCGACTTTTATAGAGTTTCTGGGTAAGTCAGTATGGTGCTAACTACCTGATATTTTTGTTGTATTCTTTGAGAAAATCGTCAAGAGCCATTGTCATTGATGGCGCTTTGGGGTTTGGGGCATTTATGTCGAGTCTCAACCCTTCGTTTTCAACAGCGGAAGCAGTTGTTGGTCCGAAAGCGGCAATTTTAATTTCACCCTGGATAAATCCTGGAAAATTCTCTTTCAACGATTTTATTCCTGAAGGGCTATAAAAAACAAGGATATCATAATCGAACTCCTTTAGATTAGAAAAATCAGTGCTTATGGTCTTATAAAGAGTTCCGATGGTATATCGGATACTATTTTTATCAAGCGACTCCGGAATTTCTGCATTATGGGGTTCAGAGAGAGGAACAAAGAAATTGTCTTCCTTGTGTTTGATTATAACATCAATAAGGTCCTGAAACTTAGCTTTCCCATGAAATATCTTACGCTTTCGGTAAACGATGTACTTCTGGAGATAAAATGCAACATTCTCTGTGATACAGAAATATTTCATTGTATCAGGCACAACATTCCGCAGCTCATTACATATTCTGAAAAAGTGATCAATCCCGGTTTTGCTGGTAAAGATGACCGCAGTAAAGTCAAGGATATTTATTTTTTGTAGACGGAAATCTTTCGATGAGATGCCTTCAACCTGATTAAATGGTTTAAAATCAACTTTCAGATTATATTTTCTTGCCAGTTCGAAATATGGAGATTTCGGATTCAGGGGTTCTGGCTGCGATACTAAAATCTTCCTTATTTTCAACTCTTTACGGTTTAAGTTTAACTTTCAAAGTAACCCAAGCCAATCTAAACAAGACCTTTATAATACTTAACTGCTACTAAAACAGGCAGAATTTCCAGCGCACAAAGGTATAAAATCAAATAGAATATTGAAATATTCCTGTTTAGAAAAATTACGAATAACCTTATTACGCTTAAAAGGTACATTAAACCTATAAAAATTATCCCGGAAAGGACATAATCGCTGATAGGAAGTATTGTGGTATATGACATAAGAATAATAACAACAAAAAGAATGAACGCACCGAACCTGTAGGACTGGTAAATACCTAGCAGGTACTCCCTGAAAGCATCTTCCTCTCCGCTTACAGCGCCAGTTATCAGACAGGTAATGTGCCTTAAAGTAATAGCAGAAATAACTATTCCCAGATAAATCAGCCAGAAGACTATACCTTTGGAATCAGGTGGTATGAAGTTATAATAAGAAGCTGCAGAATAAGCAAATAGCCCTATTATAAAGAACGAAATAAGGTTCAGAATCGTTGATTGCCAATTAAATAATCCCCCGATGTCACGTGAAACGGGATCATTTTTTCCCCTGAGCATGAAAAACCGGGTAATATCAGGTAGTATATTTTTAATTGTTGATTTGATTAAAGAAAATAAAATAGCTACAACAAGAATTATTATTATCCGCCAGTCACTGTGAAAAGGTTGTGCTGGCATATCCGTGCCGGTTTTAAGATGTTTTATAAGCAAGGCTCTTGATTCCAGCTCCTTCTTCCTGCCTTTTTCAATAAAAACGAATGGGAATTGTTTGTAAGATCCATATCCAAGTCTGAAAACAAAACTATTAAAATCGTAGTATGTCACATCTGCAATGCTATTCCTGGAGCAAACTGATGTTGTATCAGAATCAATAATGGCTATCTGTTGTGGGATTACTATTAATTTGTGCTTAACGGAATCTTTCGGATGAATAGATAGAACAGTTGAAGCTGAATCAGATTTTGCCCATGAGGAATCCTGATTAATAACAATTTTACGGGGAACGGTATCTTGTTGTAAATCTGTACCGTAGATTATCATCATTATTGTGGTTTCAAAAATGATTACTCTCGCAACCTGAAATTTCTGAAAGGATATTATTTGCCAGTCTGCTTGCGCCGATTCTGAACAGCGAATTATTCAGCCACTCTTCTCCAAGGCAGTATTTAACAATCTGATAATAAGTAACTGCATCTGCCGGAGTTACTATTCCTCCTGCAGCTTTAAACCCGACCTTGATCCCTGTTTCTGAATAGAAATCTGAAATTGCCCGGCACATAACGAATGCGGCTTCGGGAGTTGCAGAAACGGTTGTTTTTCCTGTCGAAGTCTTAATAAAATCTGCTCCGGCATCCATTACAATCATTGAGGCTCCGAAAATATGTTCGAAATCACCTAAAAGACCAGATTCAACAATAACCTTAAGCTGCCTGTTTCCTATCGCTCCTTTTATTTCCCTTATTTCATCGGCAACCGATGCAAAATCATTTCCGAGAAATGCGCCAACCGGAATGACAATATCGATTTCGTCAGCCCCGGCTTCAACGGCCATTTTACATTCGGTTACCTTTATACTTCTGAATGTCTGGGAGGTAGGAAAAGCGCCTGCAACAGCAGCGATCTTAACATTTCTGGCCGTCAGTTTCTCTTTTACAACTGCAGTAAAATTCGGATATACACAGATAGCAGCAACATTCGGAATGTTTGAAAAACGCCCCGAAAAGCTATTTACTTTACCTGTAAAATGTAAAATATGGCTTTTATTATCAGTGGTATTTAGGCTGGTAAGATCAATAAGATTCAAAAGACTCATCAGGAGATGCTTATCAGGAACAGCCGGAATAGTGGAGGAGACTTTTTTAAGCCCCTTTTTAATTTCGGTCCCCGAAGGACATGATTTGATCAGTTTTTGATATAGTTTTGTCATGTAATTATTTGTTAAGTTAAATTACACTGTTTTGAAAAAAGAACGGGGTTAATATAATGCTTTTTGTTTTCAAAACGGATTTAATTGGAATATTAAGTTAAGTTTCCTCGCTTCTCATGCCTGGCAAGTGAGGCAAAAATTCCAAAAACAGATAATATTGAAAAGATTACAAAACCTGTTCTCATAGCAGAAATCAACCCGGGGTAGGTGGCGGGATTAATGGTTTGCTTTCCAATAAATAAGGAAATAAGCATCATTGCTATACCCATGCTCATCATCTGTCCAACCATCCTCATGGTACCAACAACACCTGATGCTACTCCTAAATGACGTTTTTCAACTGAACTCATTATTGCATTGGAATTTGGAGAGGAAAAAAGACCAAACCCGATGCCCATCAAAAGAAGCAATAAAACAATTAAGTAGTCAGGTGTAGTTTCCCTGATAAAGCAGAGTAATACCAGTCCCGAGGCTGTGATCGCCATCCCAACCGAAGCTATAGCTCCGGGATTTTTCTTATCGGATAATTTCCCGGCTAACGGCGACAGGAGCGTCATTGCTATTGGTTGAGAGATCATTATCAGACCGGCTGTCCGGGCATCAAGTCCTTTTAGGTATTGCAGATAAAGACTGATAAAAAAGCCTATTGCACTTGTTGCGGAATAATTTATAAGTGCCGCTATACCTGAGAAGGCAAAGATCCTGTTCCTCAGAATCAGGCGTATATCGAAGACCGGATTACTGATCCTGTTCTCAAAAAACAAAAAGACCACGGCCATAAAGACACCTGTCGCAATGCATACCCAGCCTAAAGAAGAAGGAAGCCGCGAAAACCCATACATGAAAGATGCAAGTGCTATTCCATATATGAGTGATCCGCGCCAGTCAAATTTTTCACCTACTGCTTCTGCCCACTCCGTCTTGATTTTAGTCTGAATCAATATCACTGAAATAATTCCAAATGGGACAAGAAAAGCAAAAATGCTTCTCCAGCCTAAATAGTGAGTTAAAAGGCCCCCGATTACAGGTCCGAGAGATAATCCGAGGTATGTTGCCGTAATGTTTATGCCTATAGCTCTTCCCCTTTCCCCAGGTTGAAAAACAGATGTGAGAATTGCCATACTGGTACCAAAGATCATAGCGCTGGAAAAGCCCTGGAATATCCTGAGGATTATCAGGGAGATGATACTGTGTGAAAAGACAATGAGAAAAGTCGAAATAGTAAACAACACTATTCCGATTGTGAAAATCTTCTTTCTTCCGATTATATCACCAAGCCTTCCAAATGGTAATAGAAAAATAGCTGATGTCAGAATAAAACTACTGATTACCCAACTCAGATTTATTGCATTCGCATGAAGATCTTTTCCTATTGAAGGCAAAGCAAGATTCACTGCCGAGGTTAGAAACGGGGTCAGAAAAGCAGCAAAAGTCGAAATAAGAAGTACCGATTTCTTAAAATTCTTTTCTTCTGTCAGATCAGTTTTCATATTCATTCCTTTTCTCCTCATATTTTACCCCCCTATCAAGTAATAAATTTTACTTTTCAACTCTTCAACATTTCAACACTTCAACCAACCAGCTATTCCTTCTCCTTAGTATCAATTATTATGGTGACCGGACCATCATTTACCAATTCAACCTGCATCATAGCACCGAATTCACCAGTACCCACCTCTTTACCAATAAGCTGGGATAGTCTGCTTACAAACTTGTTATACAATGGAATTGCAATATCGGGGTGAGCGGCACGGATGTAAGATGGCCTGTTCCCTTTTTTTGTTTTTGCATGAAGTGTAAACTGGCTTATTGCAAGAATATTTCCGCCAATATCGAGAACCGAAAGGTTCATTATTTCATTACTGTCGTTAAAAATCCGGAGCTGAACAATTTTACTGCATAGCCAGTCAATATCAGTTAAATCATCAGATTCTTCAATCCCGACCAGGACCAGCAACCCTAACCCAATTTCAGATTTGATCTTTTTCCTGATTGTTACAGATGCCCTGTTTACCCGTTGGATTACAGCTCTCATTGTATTCACTGTTATAGCGTTCAAATATATACAATCAATTTCAAAATTTTTTGAGTGATGATTTATATTATATTTGCGTTTCTTACGATTGCTCCATGGACTATTTTACAATTCTGGCTATCGCTCTGGGTTTGTCATTCGATACATTTGCCGTATCATTAACATATGGCGTTATCCGGAGTGGAATCCTGTTCAGACAGGCATCATGGATTGCTATTGTACTGGCATTATTCCAGGGTGGTCTTACTGTCGCAGGGTATTTTCTTGGTTCTATTATTTCAAATGCATTAAAAGCAACAGATCATTGGATAGCTTTGGGTTTACTGGCTTTCCTTGGAATAAAAATGATTGTTGAAGGACTGAAAAAAAACAAAAAAGAGACTAAGAATTTCAATAGTCCGATTGTTCTTTTAACTATAGCAATCGGTACCAGCATCGATGCATTTGCAGTAGGAATAAGTTTTGCTCTTCTGAATGTAAGAATATGGGAGGCTGGAATAGTTATAGGTGCGGTCACTTTCCTAGCATCAATGACAGCCATAAGGATAGGAAAATCTGCCGGAGAGAGGCTCGGAAATAAAGTTGAGATAATAGGGGGGCTTTTATTAATTGCAATTGGGCTTAAGATATTTCTGGAG
>Ga0209744_1000187_pt1 | contig 20423 bp, 14 predicted proteins | sample BarGraNGADG00311_2_FD_184494 | JGI IMG/M metagenome (GOLD analysis project Ga0209744, IMG submission 184494) | Arctic peat soil microbial communities from Barrow, Alaska - Barrow Graham LP Ref core NGADG0004-311 (SPAdes) (version 2) | ecosystem: Environmental > Terrestrial > Soil > Wetlands >... | reverse complement strand
GCAGAAAATGGGACTCATTAAAGAAATTATACCACGCTACAGAAGTACTTATTTTCTGCACATTGCGGGCGATGGATATGCTGCCGGATATTATTGCTATACATGGGCAGCAGTGCTCGATAATGATTCTTTCGAAGCATTCAAAGAAAAGGGTATTTTTGATAAATCAACTGCTGAATCATTCAGGAAAAATGTACTGGCTCCAATGGGAATAATGGATGCTGAACAGAGCTATATCAATTTCCGAGGGCGTAAACCTGTTATTGAACCTTTGCTTAAGAACAGGGGTCTGATGCAGGAGCCTGCTGGAAAGAAGTAGAAAGCACTTCTATGGTTAAGAAGAGTCTTTGTGGTTTGACATCTGATGAAATATCTGATTTTATCGGATCGGAAAGATACAATTCTGCTCATGCAGCTTCAATTTCTAATAGCATTTATAAAAAAAGAATATCCGATATTGCACAGATCGCAAAAATTCCCCGACTGCTCAAAGAAGAGCTAATGAATATTGCAGTCAGCGGAATTTATTTGCCCCTGGCTTCGGAAGTATCGACAGATAAAACGGTGAAGTATCTGTTCAGGACTGAAACAGGAAAAGAGTTCGAAACTGTATATATCCCAGATAATAAAAGAAATACGTTATGTGTCTCGACTCAGTCAGGCTGCCGGATGGGTTGTTCATTTTGTGAAACAGCCAGGTATGGTTTCAGGGGAGACCTTACTGCAGGGGAGATAGTTAATCAGGTATTAAGTATCCCGGATGCAGATAAAGTTACACATGTCGTTTTTATGGGGATGGGTGAACCGATGGATAATCTGGAAAATGTTGTAAAGGCTTGCAGAATTATTACGGCAGAATGGGGGCTTGCCATCAGTTCCAGAAATGTAACAGTCTCAACCGTAGGTATATTGCCAGGCGTTGAGCAATTCCTTCAAAGATCCGATTGCAATCTGACTTTAAGTCTTTATTCACCTTTTACTGAGGAAAGAAAAAGAAATATTCCGGTTGAATATCAATATCCTGTTCACGCGATAATAGATATGATGAAAAAATTTGAGGTCAAAAAGAAAAGAAGATTAAGCATTGCATATGTTATGGTCAGGGATTTGAATGATTCAGATAACCATTTGGAAGGAATTAAGTCACTTCTAAAAGGTTCAGTTATAAGGGTTAATTTGATTCCTTATCATCCTGGTTTGAATGATCAGAAAACCGCATCATCAGATAAGCGGATGCAGTTTTTTAAACATAATCTCATAGTTTCAGGGATTTCTGCTTCGATCCGTAAGTCGCGCGGAAAAGATATTTCAGCAGCCTGTGGCCTTCTTGCTATCCGTTAATCAATTGAAACATGTACTCATCCTGATATCCATCGGATGTCAGTATCCAATCTTTTTTAATCCCAATCTGGACAAACCCCTGTTTTTTAAACAGATCTATGCTTTCACAGTTGTTTGCCAGGATATTGCAGTACAACTGGTGCAACAGAAGTGTTTCAAAACAATATTTTATCAGACAAGTCAGCGACATAGAAGCAAATCCTTTTCTCCTGTAAGTCTCGTTGGCAATAAGTATTCCTAATCCGGCTCTTTTGTGAAATGGATCAAAATCAAAAACATCTATGGTTCCGATAGTAATTTTATCTTCAATATGGTCAATCATGAATCTCATCTGACCTGTTTCATATATATTCTTATGTGAATTATCAAGGTATCTTTTGAGAGTATATCTTGAAAATGGGGCAGCTGTATTACTTATCACCCAGTGTTTTTCGTTATTTTCCCACTCATAAAGAAGTTCCAGATCTTCCGGTTCAAGAGCCCTGAGACTGATATTTTTGTACTTCATGAGCAGTATTTCTGATTATTATTGGGTAATCAATAAATATAGATTTCTGATGAAAGCGTCTTCATATCCTTCCTTCTTTATTTTCAATAGTGCTTCTTTCGCCATTGAAAGTGTCTTGAATTCTCCATAGTAATATTTGTATAATCCGTCACTGGCCTTTATTTCATTAACACCTTCAATTCCGCTGAAGATTCTGCCGATATCCAAAGGATTCTGTGTAGCCTTCAGTTGTATTGTATATAGTCCCTGATCAATTTTGTCTGAAATAGCTTTTCGTCGCTCGGGTGTTAAGTTAACTTTTGATTCATTGTCAAGCTCATATTGATTGACAATATAGGCTTTGTTATATCCTATTTCCCTGGCATACCCCAGATATTTTAAAGCGTCAGTTTTATTGTAGAATACTCCGAGCACATACATTGTCACTGTGTCAATTTTCAGGGTTCTGATAAAGAATAAGTCATCTTTTGTCAACGGGGAGAAGAAACCAGAACTTAACTTTTCGGCTGTTTTTACCAGGACAATACTGTATCTCATTGAAAATGATTGCCTGAGTTGTTCCGGAGTATATGTCTCCTGACGGATAACAACACCTGTTTTGGGATCGACAATCCCAAATGTGACTCTTCTGTTGTATTTTCTTCCTTCAGGATTATCAGAGCCGTCGGGTTTATAATTTACAGCAACAAAACCTGACTTTCCGAATGCTTTCTTGACAAATCTTGAAGATGAGGTGCCCGGGGTTACCAGATAATTTATAACACTCTGTGCTCTTTTGTCGGCCAATATGTCATTATACTCTTTACTACCTTTGGAATCGGTATAACCTGCAACCTCAACTTTCAAATCAGGATAATTGATAAGAATAGACTTAAGAAGTTCCAGACTCGATTTAGCCTGATCATTTAGTTCCGAGTTATTGAACTCAAACAGAATGTTATTTATTGACAGAAACTCACCACCGAAAACCTTATCAGGTATCAGCGAGGAATTGACAGAAACATAGTTACTTGAATAATACAAAGGGATACTAAGGTTTATTGTATCGGTCTTATATCCTTTATGACTTACAAAAAGCTGATAGTCACCTGGTTTTACTTCGAATTTATATGATATGGAATCGATTAGTGATATGAATTTGGTTGGGATTACCTTCTTAAGGTCATTAAGTTGTATACTCACCAGTTTAGGATCAACTTCCATTCCGTCCTGAAGTGAGATAGTGCCCCCGGCCAAAGTTATCTTATCGGCCGGATCTTCTGCAACTATTGAATAAATATTTCTCAAATTGATATTTTCGTCATAGAGGCTGGTAATAAATCCGGGTTTGTTGTTATTAAGAATAAAGAAGATGTTATCAGATGTGTTATTAAAAGCATAGGGCATACCAATAGGATTTGTCCAGACACCATTTTTTTTAATTGACCTGAATACATCATATCCACCCATACTAATGTGACCAACTGAACTAAAAAGCAATGCACCGGTTTCAGGATCGAAGAAAGGCGTATCCTCGTTATAAGGTGTATTAATAACATTCCCGCAATTTACCGGCTCGCCCCATTTACCATTTGCAGTCTTCTCCGAATACCATATATCAAGTTCGCCTTCTCCTCCGGGTCTATTGCTGGCAAAGTACATTGAATTTCCATCGGGTGTTATAAAGCCATGTGATTGCCAGTAAATAGTATTAATTGGTTTTCCGAAACTTTTTATTTTAGTCCAGATGGAGTCTTTTCTCTGACTGTAATATAGATTTCCAGTACCTCCGGTATACATATAAATTATTAATAACGACCCATCGCCGGTAATGGAGTTTGAATATAATAGGTCATGTCCTCCAAGTTGTTTTGTAATGTCAACCGGTTTTTTCCATATACCTGTTTTATAAGAGCATAATATACGTGTTTTTCCTTCTTCTTTTTGAGTGAAAATAAAAACAGAATCATTCTTTGAAAGAACAGGATTGCATGCTCCGGGATAGTCAGCAAGCCATGGAGTGAACAGGTCGGTTATAAGGGGTAAAGGTTTCTTCTTCATTTCTATGGCATACCTGCAATCTTTGATCTGGTTGTCGATATACTCTTCCCTAAAAATTTTTGTGCCGATTAATCTTTTCTTTGCATCATTATAGAGAGATATAGCTTTCTGGAGACTATCGTTCTGATGATATGCGACAGCAAGGTAAAGATAGGTATCCAATGGTGCTTTCTCTCCGTATTCAAGGTACTCCATGTCATTGTCCACAACATTCAAAGAGGCTTTAGTTAAAAGTCTCAGAGCGTCAGTTTTTTTCCCATCGAGGTTTAGGTAGCAAATTCCCAGTTTTGCTGAAAGGTTGGAGTTTTCCGGATAAATATTGAGTAGAGACTCATAACGTTCGGCAGCTTTTTCGTAATTCTGATCATAATAGTAGAAAATGTCAGCTTCCTGTACTGCTTTTATTAGTCCCTTTTTGGAAAGTACTTGTGAGAAGAGTGGGAGGAAGAAAAAAATCAGAAAAGAGAATACGAATGTCTTCCTGAGGGCAATTTTCATTATTTTGAGACTTTCTTGATAAAGATTTCTTCAGGATATCCTTTCCTTATCAACTCCAGCCTCGAAGAATAGGCTTCTTCCCTTGTTGAAAATTTACCTGTGGTATAACGGTAAAATTTATCTATATCGTTATACATTACTTTCATATCATTAATGTATTTAAAATAACTTATGTCAACAGGATTATGAAGAGCCATCATCTGAACAGTATAGTAGAGTACATCAGAATCATTTATTGTAAGATCGCCAACATCACTGACATTCATGTTTCTTATAAGCATACTGGTATCAACAGAAGATATTGTGGGGATCAATGCCAGATTGATTTTATCATAAACCATTTGTGGCGGCACTGTCTTATTTATTTTTACAGATATATCTCTCTCAAGCGATACATCAATATTTAAAACGATATTGGGATTATCCAGCAAAATGGTGGTATCAATTGTCTGAGTTATATATCCGTGACCTTTATAAAATAACCTGAATTCTCCAGGGGCGACAACAAAATTGTAAAGACCGGTATATTTGTTCGGGAAACCGACATCGAGGGTATCTCCGGAAGTTTTGTTGGTGAGATGTATTGAATAATTTTCATCAAAGGTAACGGTAGTGTCTTTAAGACTAAATTTACCTTTTATTTCAAATAACTGGTTTACATCAGTATTTCCTAATCCCAGATAAAATATTTCTTTCTTCTTGTAGTCGGTTGTCATCGAATAATAAGCATTCTTTCCATTATTTACTGGTTGAAAAAACTTATCATCGTCTGTGGAATTAATAGGATATCCGAGGTTTGTTGGTGTTTTCCAGGCTGAACCGATTTTTTGACTTTTAAAATTATCAAATCCACCTATTGAACTATGTCCCTCTGAACAAAAATAAAGCACAGAATCATTTTGAGTAATAAAAGGAGTATCCTCATTGAACGGTGTATTGACAGAAGCACCCAGATTCACTGCCGGACCCCAATCACCTGTTGCATCTTTTTCAGAAACATAAATATCGAGATTTCCCTGTCCGCCATCCCTGTTACTGGTAAAATATAGTCTTTTGCCGTCAGATGAGATAGAGGCATGAGATTCGTAGAACTTGGTATTAATGTTCTTGTTTAACTTTTTAATTGGAGTCCATGCACCATCAACATAATTTGATGAATATATCACTCCGTCGTAATTATCTGTTTTATATAGGAAGAGTTCAGTGCCATCGCGGTTCAAGGAACTTGACGAGCAATCTTCGCCAGCTTTCAGAGCTGCAGTTATTTCTATAGGTGGCTGCCATTTTCCTCTTTCTTTTTTGGAAAAGAAGATAGCATTGACAATACCCCTGCGTTCAGTATAAACAATAGTGCTCCCGTCAAAACTAACAGCAGGATTTTCGTTTATCGAGCCCTGATTGAAGTCACTTCCCAAAGTCTTTTTGCTAAAAACTGTTGGATTATCCTTAAATTGAATTGCATTCTTACAGGCCTGAATCTGCTGATCAATATACTCAAAGTTCTTCATACCTCCTTTGGATTTTGATTCCCCGGCAAGCTTACTGAAGGTTTGAAGAGTATTAAGCGCTTTTTCAAGTTGACTATTAATCAAATAGGCTCTGGCAAGAGAAAAATAGACATCGAGCGGAGCTTTTTTCTCCTTAAATGATTCGGGTTTCGAATCATAACTGGCCGTTTTAACAGCTTCTTCCAGATATGGGATTGATTTTTCTTTTTCACCGGGAATATTCAGGTAGCAGGTGCCAATTTTATATTTAATATTAAGATTATCAGGAGAATCTATAAGAAGGTATAGTTGATTTGCAAGCTCATATTCTTCAAAAAGGAAGTACGACTCCGCCTTGTCAAATATCTTTTTCATTTCGCTGGAAGACTGAGCTGAGGCGGCAACCGGGAAGATAACCAGAGTTAATAGTTGCAACGAAACACTTATAATCTTTACTCTGAATTTTACCATCAGAACAAATATACTAATTTTTCTAAATGTTTTAACAAATACAAGGCAATTTTTATTTGAAGGTAATCTTATAAATATCTTCCTTCCCGAATCCTCCGGTCTCTTTATACTTAGAATAATAGCCGGATTTCCCATCACCGATCGGCATAAAGAATATTTCGTCATCAGGGGTATTAATCGGATAGCCAAGATTTTTAGGCTTATTCCACAAACCGTTCGATTGCAAATCGGATCTGAAAAGATCGTAGCCTCCGATATTTTCATGCCCCTGGGAGCTGAAAAACAGGGTTTTGCCGTTGTTGATCAGAAATGGTCTGTCCTCGTTAAACTCAGTATTTATTTCCGGACCAAGATTTACTGCAGGACCCCAGTCGCCATTTACTTTCCGGGATATATACAAATCGAGACCTCCAAACCCCCCAGGTCTGTCTGAAGCGAATACTAATTGATTGCCATCTTCAGATATAAAACCATGTGACTCCCAATATTTTGTATCGATATTTTTATTAAGTTTAGTGGCCTTGCTCCAACTGGTTCCATTATATGAACTCACATAAATATCGCTGTTAGTATGATCATCTTTAGAAAGGAATAATAATTTACCATCAGCGGAGAGGCAGGAAATGTAAAAATCTCCATCAGACTGGAGTTCCGGAGTAATGTTAACCGGGGCAGTCCATTTCCCGTTAACAAGTTTCGAAAACATTACTGCATCATAGAATTTAAGAGACACCATATAAGCAAAAGATTTTCCGTCGGCCGAAATCAACGGATTTGAATTTGATTTTTCATCATTGAAGATATCGCCGACGTTCTCCTCTGTATATGCTACAGGCTTGGCAATCAGAACTTTTGCCATATCGCATACCTTTATTTCGTTTTTAACAAAATCAATGTTCTCACGGTCGTCGGGAAGAAGTGTCTCGAGGTATTTCGTAAAAGTTTCTTTTGCTTTGTCAAACCTGTAATTAATACGGTACGCTCTTCCAAGTTCAAATAATGCATCATAGGGAGCAGCTATCTGGGTGAGAGCACCCTCTTTATGCTTGGCTGACATGTTTTTTGTAGCGTTTTCCAGATACTCGATTGAGAGGTTCTTTTTCCCGGGAATATTAAGATAGCATACACCTATACAATAAGCAAGGTTAGAATTATTGGGTAGCTTTTCATAGAGCTGCAGATAGTTCGTCAGTGCATCGGCATAGGCTTCATTCATAAGGAAATATTCAGCTTCAAGAAATGAATCCTGAAGTTCCTTATTCTCCTGGGCATAAACAGGAATGATTAAAACTATTATGAAAAAAAGAAACACAACTCTTTTGCTCATATGCAGAGATTTTGACAAACAAATTTATAAAAAATTAGCAAAAGAATTCTTAATCAGATATTATTTTATGAGTACGACCGACAAATGCCGGTCATACTCTGAGATTTTTATTTCTTTTTATTCTTTTTTCTTTTCCACAAAATAAAGAAAAAGATGAAAAGTCCGCTTCCAATAAGAACCCATAAAATCCATAGAGGGCTTTTTTTGATGGTCGGCAAGTGGGATTTAATCATATCCGCAGAGACATCTTTTGCAGATATCAAGTTTGCAATACTCTTAGCGACAGCTTCTTCCGGAAATTTTTCCTTATTCGCAAAAAGATACATTATCAGATCTTCCGGCGTATTTATTCCTTCTTTTTTCAGATCAATTGATTTCAGTGAAGCAGTGAATGGCTCTTCAGACTTTTCAATCAGATCGTGAAGGTATTGTTCAACTTTGGTATCAGGTAATGAACTAATGCTGACAAGCATCTCTGATACCTGTTTCAGGGAAAGTCCACGCCTTAGAGATTCAATATAAAATGCCTCCAGCCATTTATCTTTTGTTTTAATATCTTTCTGATCGACTGCGGCTACAGATTGACGAATCATATCTCCGGCATCCGACTTTTCACTGAAGGCAAGTATCTTCTTCTTCATTATTACAATGTATGGATCAGTTCCGGCTAATATAGCTGCTGCAATCCTGTTGAGATCCTCAGGGCTTATCTTACCACCTGTTTTGGAGCTGATATAATTCTGTAAATCAGTCCAGGTCTTAAGGTTCGATTTATAAATATCAAGATCCGTAAGAATTTTCTTCAGGTCACCCTCTGTATGCGCTGCCAGATAATCAACAGCAGTCTGTGTCAGTATATTGTCCATCACAGCCACTTTGAGAGTCAGTTTATCAATCTCCTCAGGATTAATGTTTTTTCTGGAAGCTTCTTCCTTCAGGTACACGATAAAATCATCGACTTTCCCGAATTGTTTATTTTCAGTCTTTGCATCTGTGATAACTTTTAACAGATCGCCATTAGCCCTGCTCTTCAGCATTGTTGAGAATGAGGCAATCTGTTTATCGGATATAACACGGTCGTACTCAGGATGAAGCAAAGGTTGCTGCGTAATATTTTTCTCCCTGGTGATAAAAACTTCAGTTTTAGTCGTGTTATTAAATCTATCGGTAAGTTTAAAAACAAGTCTGTTATCTCCCCGACTAGGTGCCATTTTATAGTTAAATGTCGAATCGAGGATTGTAAATTTTTCAACGGATACTAATGAATCACCTACCCAATGTTCAACTGTAAGCACAGACCTGGGTTCAACCTTCATAGGAAATGAAATTGAGTCACCGTTAGTAACGGAAATGGTTTTATTGGTTTTAACATTTAAATCTGCGATAAAGTCAGTTTTCGGGAGTATTGTTCCAGGAACTACAAAACTGTCAGAAGGGTTTGAAAGTGGCAAGTCCAATTTTCTAACAACTTTTTCACCTCCTTCTCCTTCGTACGTGATTTGATAATCACCCTGTGGGAGCTGAAATTCATATTCTCCTGTTTTAGGATCAGAATAGACAATTATCGTCTGGTTCTGGTTTTTGACATTCATTGCGCTCACTTTCACGCTATCATTGGAATTGCTTATAAGGTCAGCAACTTTTACCAAGCCTCTTACGAAAAACTTTCTGGGGTGGTCATTTGAAAAAATCTCGATCCGGTAGATATCCTGCTTCCCAAAGCCACCAGGTTTTTCCTTAGCTATATATCCTTCGTAACCCTGATTCACCGGCTTAAAGAACACATCATCATCAGTGGTGTTCAGAGGATATCCTATATTAAGAGGAACTGACCATTCGCCGTTATCAAGTAGTCTTGAGTAAAAGATATCGTAACCTCCCATATTAAAATGCCCTCTGGAACTAAAGAAAAGGGTTTTATCATCATCGCTCAGGAAAGGAGTTTCCTCATTATATAAAGTATTGATAACAGGTCCGAGATTCACAGCCGGGCCCCAGTCGCCTGTACTGTCACGATTTGAAACCCATATATCGAGACCGCCGAGAGTTCCTTTCCTGTTGCTTGTAAAATATAGTTTTTTATTGTCGTGAGATATGGTAGCATGTGATTCCCAGTATTTGGTATTTATGTTCTCATTGAGCTTTACCAGAGGTGACCATTTCCCGTTATCAAATCTGGTAGTATAGATAATTCCATCATAATCAGCAGAACTGTACAGGTATAGGTCTTTACCATCTTTCGAAATAGAAGTAGGAAACAGATCGCGGTCGATTTTCAGTATCTCATTCAAATTCACGGGTTCTGTCCATTGACCATTGACCTTTGTCGAGTAGAGAAGTGCATCGTAAAATGCCTGACTTCTTGAAAATACAAGAAGATCCTCCTTATCTGAAACTACGGGGTTAAATTCACTGTTATATCCGTTTATGATATTCCCTAGATTTTTCTCTTTTATAAACAGAGGCATCCGCATCAGTTCCTTGGCGTTAAAACATGATTGTATCTGAAGGTTTACAACTGTTGAATCATAAACTTCAGGGTTAAGGTTCTTTCGGAAAAGCTGGTAAGCTCTGATAGCTTTATCGGGCTGGTTATTTATCCGGTATGCATTGGCCAGATAATATAGCGCATCGTAAGGCGCTCCGGTTTCGTTGAATTTTCCTTCTCTATATTTTGGATCAATGTTTTTAACTGCAGCTTCAAGGAAACTTACAGCTTTAGCTTTCTCTCCCGGGATGTTTATATAACACTGGCCGACCCTGTATCTGAAATTTGAATTATCGGGGTATTTCCTTAACAACTGCAGATATAATGGCAGGGCATCCTGATAGGCTTCAAACAAGATCCAGCTTTCAGCATCATAAAAACTATTTCTCAGCTCTTCTCTAGATTGAGAAAATAAATCAGAATTGATAAATGCAGCCAGCAGCCACGTTAAAAGAACTAACCTTTTCATCATAATACAATTAATCTAAATGGAGTGATGGCACATAAAACATTTGTGAAAATTATAATCCCTAATTTCTATATTCAGAATTGAGGAAGTCAATTTGTCGGCATTCTACTTAAAGTTACTAATATAAGTTAAATATTAGAAAAAAGGCCTACTTATAGCAGCCCTTTTTCCCAATTCTATCCTTTTTTTTTCAACATCAAATTTTTTCCTTAACAAAATGACAATCAGTTTCTGTGCCATAACAGCTGATTAAACTATATCAGGCGAATAATTTTCAAGAATCTCTTTCACTTTATGCAGGAATTTTCCTGCAAGCGCACCGTCAATTACCCTGTGATCGTAACTTAAAGAGAGTATCATTACCTGCCTGATGGCTATCATATCTCCGTCAGGTGTTTCGATAACTGCCGGAGTTTTTCTTACTACACCAGTTCCAAGGATGGCTGCCTGTGGCTGATTAATAATAGGTGTTCCCGCCAGATTATCATAACTACCAAAGTTTGTAATCGTAAAGGTGCCTCCGGTAATTTCGTCGGGCTTTAATTTATTCATTCTGGCTCTTTCAGCCAGATCATTGACAGCCTTTGCGAGTCCTGTGAGGTTTTTCTCATTGGCGTTTTTTATTACCGGAACAATCAGATTACCATCGGGTAGAGCAGTTGCCATGCCAATGTTTATATTTTTCTTCCTTATAATATTATCACCCTCAACTGATATATTGATCATCGGGAATTCATAGAGGGCTTTTGCCACTGCATCTATAAAAATGGGGGTCAGAGTTAGTTTTTGTCCTTCATTCGCCAGAAATTTTTCCTTGTTGGCATTTCTCCAGTTCATGAGTCGCGTGACATCTGCATCTATAAAGGATGTAACATGCGGTGACGTTCTTTTCGACATAACCATATGTTCTGCGATAATTTTCCGGATCCTGTCCATCGGAATTACTTCATCGCCATATGATCTGATAAGAGAAGGTTCATTTTTCTTTGAAGTCTTTATTGTATTAACAGTCTCTGCAGCCTTAGCTGCTTCTTCAGTTTTTTTACGATTCCCGAGGGTTTTCAGAATATCATCTTTTGTTATCCTTCCATCCATTCCCGTCCCGGTTGTCTTATCGAGATCTGCATAACTTATTCCTTCCCGGGCTGCAATGCTTCTCACCAGCGGTGATATAAATTTTCCTGAGGGTGTCCGGCTTTTCATATCATGAGATAATACTTCTATCTCAGTCTTTTCCTGTTTTATAGATTCAATGGTTTCACGAATTCTTTCAACCTCTTTATCAACTTTCTTTAATTCTTCCTTAGCAGGGACATCATTGTTCTCAAGGACGGCCAATAATTCACCTATTTTAGCAACTGAACCCTCTTTAACGGCAATTGAGACTATGGTACCTGCTGCAGGCGCCGGGATTTCAGAATCCACTTTATCTGTCGCTACTTCAACGAGCGGGTCATCTTCCTTCACCAGAGATCCTTCTGCGACAAGCCATTTGTTAATAGTTGCCTCAATTACTCCTTCACCCATTGCAGGTAATAAGATATTTAACCTCGACATAAATAGTGTTTTTGTATTTTAATTTATCTTATATACTAAACAACCTGATCGACAAAATGTTTCAGGTATCCGTTTTATGTTGAAACAATAATACAGCCTTTTCTAGCTGCTTTTAAATATATTTCTCAATAAGCGATTACTGATAGCTAATATCTCTCTGAAATAGACTGCACCGATAATTATTAGCCGGAATGACCGGTATTTACCCTCAGCACTGTGCTTACTGACATAAATCCGCATTGAATCGTAAAAATGTAGAATATCCTTATATCCATCTCCTGATGTGCTTTTGCCTTTGAAATGAACTATACTTACCAGCGGAAAGTAGTAATTATTATAACGTGTTTGTAGTAGCCTGTAACTCAAGTCTATATCTTCACCATACAAAAAGAAATCTTCGTCCAGCAGACCCGATTTTTCCAGAGCTTCCCTTCGGATAAACATATATGCACCTGAAATCACTTCAGTCAATGCAGTTTCAAGGTAATCAATCTGAGGCAGGTAATATTTGTTTATAAGCGGAGATTTTGGGAACAGGAATGATAATCCGAATGTTTTAAAAAATGCAATTCCCGGAGTCGGAAACGCTCTTTTTGATTCGGGGAGAAACCTGCCTTCACCGTTTATCATTCTTATTCCTATTGCTCCGGAATCGGTGTGCATGTTCATGAAATCGATACATTTCGAGAAAGTATCTTTTTCAACAATTGTATCGGGATTAAGAAGCAATATAAATCGGCCTTGTGACTTTTTGATTGCCTGATTATTTGCAACGGAAAACCCTGAGTTTACCGTATTAATTATAAGTTTAACATCAGGAAACTCACTTTTTATCATTCCAACAGAACCGTCTTCTGAATTATTGTCAACAACAAATATCTCACAATCAATGTTTTCAGAGGCTAACTTTACAGAGAATAGACATTGTCTCAGGAAATCTCTTACATTAAAATTCACAATAATTACAGATAATTCCATACTGTGGTTATTCTGATTTTAATTCATCGCAAATAACCTGTGAGAGTCTGCGAACTCCTTCTTCAATCTCTTCCTTGTTAGAAAAAGAGAAATTTATCCGCATTGTATTGTGTCCTGAATTATTACAGAAGAAAGATGAACCTGCAACGAAGGCAACATTTTTCTCGATTGCTTTCTTAAATATATCATCTGCATCAAGATGGGATGGCAGAGTCACGAACAGGAATAAACCACCCTGAGGTTCTGTCCAGCTTACACCTGCCGGCATATACTTCTTAAAGCAGCCTATCATATGTGAGCACCTTTCACGATAGAGATCAATTGTCTTCTTCAGGTTTTTATCCAATAACCCTTTCTCCATATAGCGGGCTATGATTTTCTGAACAAATGAAGAAGTGCAGAGATCTGCAGTTTGTTTTGCCATTACCAGTTTATCCAGTATTTCAGGATTTCCGACTACCCAGCCAACTCTGAATCCAGGCGCGAATATTTTGGAAAAAGTACACAGGGTAATAACCCTCCCGGTAGTATCAAGCTCATTCATAAGTTTTTGAGGCTCTCCTTCAAAACGTACTTCTCTGTAAGGGCTGTCTTCCACAACCAGCAGGTCATATTTATCGGCTATTTCAATAATTCTACGTCTCCTGGAATCGGGAAGTGTGATACCGGAAGGATTCTGAAAATCAGGTATAACATATATAAACTTGACTTTTCGCCCCAGTTCTTTAAGAATTATTACAGTTTTCTCGAGTTCCTCAGGGTTCATTCCATTTTCGTCGAGGGATATTCCTTTCAGCTTTGCACCATAAAGAGTGAATGCATTAATTCCTCCAAGATAGGATGGAAGCCCGCAAAGAACATAGTCGCCGCGATCGAGAAATACCTTGGCGATAAGATCAAGAGCCTGTTGTGAAGCGGTAGTTATTATCAGATTTTCTATTCCTATTTTCAATCCCTGCCTGTTATGCCGTTCTACAAGCATCTTTCTTAAAAGAGGATCACCTTCGGTTGTACCGTACTGAAGACTATCAGGTCCGTTTTTCTCAAGTATTTCACTGACAATCTCTTTTAGATCATTGACAGGAAAAGTTTCAGGTGCAGGTAATCCACCGGCAAATGAAATCATACCAGGTTTCTCGAGATGTTTGAGGATCTCTCTTATTGCTGAACGCTTCATGCTCTTTCCCGAATTCGAAAGAAAGTGATTGATTGATGTTAACATTGCTGGTATGGATTTCTGTTATTAATCGCCCGTCCTAGTGTAATTTCATCTGTATATTCAAGCTCATCGCCAATAGCAACACCTCTTGCAAGAGTCGTGAGGCTTATATTATATTTATTTAGTCTTTTAAACAGATAATAATTAGTAGTATCACCTTCCATAGTTGTACTCAGGGCAAAAATTATTTCGCTCACACCTCCGGCCTTCACTTTTTCTTCAAGGTTATCGATTTTTAAATCAGAAGGGCCAATACCATCAATAGGTGAAATAATACCTCCCAGAACATGATATAATCCTTTAAACTGCCTTGTATTTTCAATAGCCATTACATCCTGAATGTTTTCAACCACACAGATTACAGACCTCTCCCTCTTTTCATCATTGCAGATATTGCATATTTCAGTATCTGAAATATTGTTGCAGATCTTGCAATAGTGAATCTCTGCATGAAGTCTGATGATACTCTCACCAAACTTTCTTACATCTTCAGAATCTCTTCTTAACAGATTCATTACCAGTCGGAAAGCTGTTTTTCTTCCTACTCCGGGAAGAGAAGCAAATTCATTCACTGCATTTTCCAGAAGCCTGGATGGAAATTCAGTAAAACTCATAATTAAATTATTTTAAACAAAATTAGTTCAATTTTCCGGTGTTATTAAACTGACAGAGAATTTTTTGTCTTCCTTTCTTTTTGTTATTCTTGTAAACTAATTGATTTTAATATGTCACCGCTGCTGATCCTTGTGATTTTCCTGATCTATACTCTGGTCTTATTTGCTGTTACCTGGTATACGGCACGAAAAGCCGACAGCCAGTCTTTTTTTATAGGAAACAAGGTATCTCCCTGGTTTGTTGTTGCTTATGGAATGATCGGCGCATCACTTTCCGGAGTGACATTTATGTCTGTACCAGGATGGGTGAAAGATACCCAGTTCAGTTATATGATCGTTGTTTTAGGATACCTGTTCGGTTATTTTGTAATTGCCCTGGTTCTGCTCCCACTGTATTACCGATTGAAACTGACATCTATTTACTCTTATCTGGAACAAAGGTTCGGATTCTGGTCTTATAAAACCGGAGCCGGTTTTTTCATTTTATCGAGAACTCTTGGCGCCTCATTGCGTATGTTTCTGGTTATTAATGTTCTGCAAATTTTTGTGTTTGATGCTTGGAATGTACCTTTCTGGGTCAATGTATTTGTTTTTATCACACTGATCATCCTATATACTTTAAAAGGTGGGATAAGGACAATTATCTGGACTGATACTTTTCAAACAACTTTCATGCTTCTGGCAGTTGTATTATCAGTAATTTATATTGGAAAGAACCTGCATTTACCTCTTTTAAAACTTGTTTCCATTGTAAAAGAGAGTCACGTTTCGAATATGTTCATTACTGACTGGCATCACCCACGGTTTTTTATTAAACAATTTTTCAGCGGAATGTTTATTACGATAGTTATGACAGGACTTGATCAGGAAATGATGCAAAAAAACCTGAGTTGCAGGAACATAAAAGAGGCGCAGAAGAATATGTTTACTTTCAGCGGGATACTTGTTGTGGTAAATCTATTATTCCTGTTTCTTGGTGCACTTCTGCTTATTTTTGTTCAGAATAAAGGTCTGACAATAGCGTCGAGCGATGATATCTTTCCAACTATAGCAATCAGGTATCTTGGTCCGGTATCGGGAGTTGTGTTTCTCATAGGCCTCATTTCAGCAGCTTTTCCAAGTGCCGATGGTGCATTGACTTCTCTCACAACATCTGTGAGTATTGATTTTTTGGGTCTGGAAAGGAGAGAAGGGATTACTGAAAAAGCAAAAACCAGGATCAGATATGTGGTGCACTTAACCATTGCCCTGGTATTCTTTATAAGTGTTTTAATGTTCAGCGCTTTGAACGACCGGGCAGTAATTGATAAACTTTTTACTATTGCCGGGTATACCTATGGTCCATTACTTGGATTATATTCTTTCGGGCTGTTCACAAAAAGGAATGTAAAAGATAAGATTACCCCGGTTATTGCGATTCTTTCGCCTTTAGCCTGTTTCTTCCTGAGTAAATATTCAGTAGAGTTGTTTAATGGTTATAAATTCGGATTTGAATTACTTCTTCTGAATGGGCTTCTGACATTTACCGGGTTATATCTTTTCAGCAGAAAACCAGACAGGTCCTGATGTTTTATTGTCTGATGTCTGATCCCTGTTGTTTATTGCCTGAAGTGGTTGTATTGTCTTTATCATCAGTCTCTTCGGGAACCTCCTTCTTCATTACTGCTTTTATCTTTTTATATGGAATATTCCAAACGATAAAGTAACTCATACCCGCACTTATGGTTTTTGTGCCATCGCCGAATCCTGGAAAATAAACCGGCCTTAAATCTTTTCCGGCACCGGTATATATCAACATTCTCAGACTTATTGACCAGCCCATGCTGAAATTCCTGAAGATTTCTGCCCGCACACCCGGAGACACTTCAACAAAATGTCCCCAGTTGATCCTCTTAGCAATTGAAGAAGTGGTTATACCCCAATAATTCTCCTTTTCAAAGGAGGGAACTTCGGAATTGAACCTGCTTAAACCATACCTGAGTCCGATTCCTGCCCAATATTTACCGAGCGACTTATCAGGTTTAAGAAGGTTAAAATCAATTCCGGCACGGATAAAACTTCCTTTATTCAGATAAGTGTAGTTATACTGAGAATATTTGTAATTGAGATATCCTGCTGCAAACATGACAGCTCGTTTTTCATTAAGATCGACAGAAATATATCCTTCGGCATTTAAAATATTTTTATCGGAATAGTAGATCGCAGGACCGGAAACTTCCATTCCAACCTTGATTTTAAGAGGAATAGGGATCGTATCCTGGGCTTGTATCTGAATCCAGCCAAAATTCAGGATAAAAAGCAGACTAAAAGAATATGCGAATGTTCTCCACATTTAGATTAGTAATAGTTTGGTTCCCGGAGTAGATGTCCTTAATGATATGTTTTGAATAAACACGAACAGTGTCAAGTTGATGATAAAAGGTGTAACCACATTCTTTGGATATCAAATGAGGGTAGCTGGAATAGGTGAATTTTACAGTGTCGGTAATACCGTTTATTTTAATGATAAATGTACATTCAGGTGTTGAAGCATTCAATGGAAGCAGTGCGTGTTCAATCCTCGTGGCTTTGTTATACACTTTATTGGTGTCGTTCAGTCCATAAATAGTTATGCTATCAGGAGCAGTAAGTATTTTTATTTCATCGCCGCTGTAAAAGGATGCTTTAAGATACGATTCTGTTTCCTCAAAACATGATCCGGGTGTACAGGATGCCAGAAAAAAAATAAGACACGGCAGCAGGATGATAAGGATTCCGGAAATTAATTTTCTCATTTCTTATTTTGAAAGCCTCAAAATTACAAAAATATTGGTGTGATATACAATAGAAGTGAATATTGGAAATAAAATCCATTAACCTTTGCGCCCTTTGCAGTTAAAAAGGTGATTTGTTAGAATTTAGGCAGATTTTTAAGAACTCCGTTTATACCCTTTTTGATTCTGACTAATACATTATTATCTTTTTCTCCGTTAAAATATATTTCAGAGATGATATCTTTATATTCTTTAGAAAGATAGTTTCTTTTCAGCTTCAGAGTCGGCGATAATTCTCCGGTTTGGGGAGTCCATTCCTCTGTTACGAGACGAAACCTTTTAATCTGTTCAAATTCTCCAAGGGATTTGTTCACTTCCCTGACTTCCCTGTTAAATCTATCAATTACTTCCGGCAGTTCAATGAGTTCCGAATTGTCACGGAACTGGATTTTGTGAATTGAACACCAATCATGCAGGAAAGTAAAGTTAGGAGAAAGGACAGCACTGGCAAATTTCTGATTTTCACCAATTACCATAGCCTGTTCTATGAAAAATGACTCTTTTAGTTTATTCTCAATAACCTGAGGAGCAATATATTTTCCTGCACTCAATTTAAACATCTCTTTCTTTCTGTCGGTGATCCTGAGAAATTTACCATCTTCAATTACTCCAATATCACCTGTATGCAGCCAGCCATTCTGATCAATCATCTCTGCCGTAAGATCAGGTGCTTTATAATAGCCCATCATTACGTTTACCCCTTTGCATAATATTTCACCATCTTCTGCGATCTTAACTTCGACTCCTTCGATTACTGGTCCGCAGGTTCCAAATCCAATTTCATCTATCCTTAAAGGATTAACGGATATTACCGGTGATGTCTCTGTTAGTCCATAGCCTTGAATGATCGGTATTCCGGCTGCCCAGAAAATTTTTTCAAGTCTTGACTGAAGAGCAGCTCCGCCTGAGACCAGAACCTGTAACTCACCTCCGAGAGCTTCCTGCCACTTACTGAAAATAAGTTTTCTGGCGATCTTAAGACGTAATTTATAAAACTTCGAATTACCTCTGAGTCTGAACTTGAGTCCGAGGTTAACCGCCCAAAAAAAGATTTTCTTTTTTAACCATGGAAGGTTGCGTCCTTTTCCAATTATATTATCATAGATTTTCTCAAGCAATCGGGGAACAGTATTGAAAATTTGTGGTTTTATCTCTTTAACTGTTTCGGATACTGTACCCATATTTTCAACATAATAGATACTTATTCCTTTATACTGGAAATGATAGTTTACCATTCTTTCATAAACATGACACAGGGGGAGAAAACTTATTGCCCTGTGTCCATAACCCAGATGGTGAGCTTTTGATGTCGTAATTGCATTTTTTACCAGATTATTGTGCGAGAGCATAACACCTTTTGAGTTTCCGGTAGTGCCTGAAGTATAAATAATTGTTACCATATCTTCAGGTTTAATACTCTCTTTGATCTTTTCCAGTTCATCGTGAAATTTATCAGCATTCGTTTTACCTGCAGCTATTATTTCATCGAAAGATTTTACTCCGTCAACGGGGTCGAAAGAGAAGATATCTTTTAGTCCGTGAATCTTATTTGCGATCGGACTTACCTTGTTATAAATTGTTTTATTACCTAAAATAATGGCTTTGACATCAGAGTGTTCAAGTATATATTCATACTCATCGGTCCCTATTGTCGGATAAATTGGAACATGTATCATACCTGCCTGGGCAAGACCAAGATCAACAAAATTCCATTCAGGTTTATTCCCGCTGATTGTTGCAATTTTATCTCCCTTTCTATACCCTAAGGAAAGAAGTCCGTAGCTAACCCAGTTTACATAGTTGTTTACCTCTTCTGTAGAATAGATTATCCATTCTTTATCTCTTTTACCGCCGTACATGTCATTACGCGGATATTTCTCAAGATTCCATTGAATTATATCAAAGGTCCTCTTAACTTCCATAATTATTATGAATTAATCAGGGACAAGTCTAATAATAATTTTCGAACAAATTCTGATGAGGATGCTAAGTATATTGGAAATAATTATTAAATAACATATATACAATACATTATAAAAATAATCTTTATAGGATTATTCGAATTGAAGAAAATTCGATTTGGATCTTAGCTATTAATAAGATTGATGCAGAAGACTCCTGGTTTGGAATTTCATATAAGAGTTCATAAATCATGTAGAGGGGGAGATTCCAGCTGCGCTCGGAATGACATGGCAATTAGATGGTTATGAGAGGAAAGAAGTGGCGATTCAAAGATGAATACCTCTAAAATGTTGATTGGTGTCGTGAATCGCCACTTCTTTCCTTGTGCCTCTCACAGCGCCAGCGAGGGATCTCATATTTCAATACAGTTGTTATCAAAAACAAATATTAAAATATCAATCTATTAGTCTCTAATAATCTGTGATTTATAAAATGATGTAATTAGTAATGTATAGGCCGGTTGGCAGAGGAATGATGAATATCCAAGTCAACCAGGATATATCTCTCAGAATATGTTAATTACAAGGACTTTTTAAGGAATTCTGTTGCTTTTGCAATTGCACGTTGAATCCCATCAGGATTCTTCCCGCCGGCTATTGCAAGAAAAGGTTGTCCTCCGCCATCTCCGTTGATTTCTGCAGCAATCTCTTT
>Ga0209744_1000184_pt1 | contig 20520 bp, 19 predicted proteins | sample BarGraNGADG00311_2_FD_184494 | JGI IMG/M metagenome (GOLD analysis project Ga0209744, IMG submission 184494) | Arctic peat soil microbial communities from Barrow, Alaska - Barrow Graham LP Ref core NGADG0004-311 (SPAdes) (version 2) | ecosystem: Environmental > Terrestrial > Soil > Wetlands >... | reverse complement strand
AAAAATAAAGATCAGTATTACAACTGCTATCGAAAGAAAGGCTACTGCTTTAATTACTTTTTCTGCAAACCAGTCCGAAAACCGGAATTTCTTTTTATTGAAAGTTACCATATCCTCTTTTTACTTTCGTTGTCCACCGTAGTATCAGCAAAGATGGGTTTTCTTTTGTTTTTAAAAATGACAAACTTGTCAGTGTTATTCTGACAAGCTTGAAGATTAGCCTAAAACCAACACCTTCTTAAAATGACTATTTATATGGAAAATATCCAATTTCGGTAACAACCGTTTGTCCTTCAGGGCTTAAGATCCAATCGATATACTTCTTGGTTTCGCCGGTTGGTTTGTTCCTTAAGTACATATAAAGATAACGGGTTATCGGATACTGACCTTTACCAATTGTTTCAGCAGATGGAACATAACCGGTACTGTTAGCATCTTTTTTAACTTTTGCATATTTTACACCCACTGCGTATGCTGCACCGCCATAACCTATTCCATTTACATCTTTTTTTACGGCATTTACAACTGCTGCTGTTCCGGGAAGAGACTGAACAGTTGAAGCGTAATCTTCTTTCACGACCTCATCATGTAAATAGGTATAAGTTCCTGAGCTGTTTTCGCGACCATAAAGCCTGATCGGAGCATCAACGCCTCCAAGCTCTTTCCAGTTTTTGATCTTTGCAGTATATATGTCGCTGATCTGTTTCAAAGTAAGTTCAGATACTTTGTTTGCATCATTAAGGAAAATTGTAACACCGTCCTTTGCGCAGGGTATTTCTACACCTAATGTGTTATATCTTGCCTTCAGCTTTTCAATTTCTGTCTGTTTCATGGGCCGGCTGGCGTTACAGATATCTGTTGTTCCATTTATCAGGGCTGTAATTCCAACACCAGAACCACCGCCGGTCACCTGAATTGTTGCCGTCGGATTATTCTTCATGTAAAGCTCTGCCCACTTCTGAGCAAGGATAACCATTGTATCAGATCCTTTAACTGTAATTTTTGCCTGTGAAAAAGCTGTTACCGAAGCCATAAAGGCCAGAATCAGCATTATCGGGAGAATTTTATTGTTTTTCATTTTTTAGTTTTTTTAATATCAAATATAACTTTTGTCTTTTTACTTTAGTCTTTTGTCTTTAAGTTTAGAATTTTGCCTGAAGTCTTAAAGAAAACATATTATCTTTCTTCTCTGTAGGATTTGATGCATTGATCTCATTTTTTGGCATTTCGTACTGCATTGAAATTCTGATGAAATCGTTCAGATAATATTGCCATGCGATGTCCCAGGTTTTGTAATAAATATTATTGCCCGCTGCATCACCGCTTAGTTTGGTATTGGGATCATAATAATCATATCTGACCACAAACTGATTCTTAGGTCCGATATTTTTAATGAAATATATATAATATCCGGCGAAGTTGTTATATAAACTCGGACTTGCCAAGAACTGAGCCCTTGTTGAATTTTCAGCAAGAGAACTAGGGGTTGAGTTTATACCTGCCATATATTCACCTTTGACCGCCATTCCACCAAGTACATCCGCAAATATCTGAATTTCACCGCCTACCCAGTTTTTATCCATGTATGTCCAGGCATTTTTCAGACTGTCTATGGTTCCGTTGCTGTTTTTAATATACTTGTTGGTTTTTGACAGGTTTGCACCATAATAAACATTTGGTCCAAAATCAATTCCGATACCTGCTGACGGAATTTTAACAGAATAAACAAGACGAGCCATGATGTCTTTATGTGAATCAATATCTTTTGCCTGAGTTCCCGTGAAGTTGCCATTCATTGCCATCAACTGGAATTTCAGAGGAATTTTTGTTCCGATATACTCAAGTTTCATACCGATCTCTCTTTCGCCGGGATAGATTGCCCTGATTACCCTGGAACGTTCCAGAACTTCCCTCTGACTTGAAGAGTATTCCACTTCATAATTTGTCCTGTTCATCTGACCGGCCCATAATGTCCAGTTTTTAAGTTTTGGAATATTTAAAACTGCATATGCATCTTTAAGTGAGAGGTTTCCAGTGCTGAAATCCGGCTGTAAAACGAACTTCACTCCGTCAAGAGCTTCATATGTAAACTTTACTCTTGCTCTTCTGATATAAAAAGTATTGTTATATCCGTTTGCTTTTTCAAGATCTTTATCATACCATTCCCATTGTGACTGGATGTAACCCGATACTTTTATTTTATTAAGTTTGCCAAGGTCAGCTTCATTAACAAGTACTCTCTCATCAAGAGCATTAAGTTTACCTTCATGTCTTTCGATTACATCCTTAAGAGAATCGATCTTTTGTGTTTGTGAATACCCATAAACTGAGATCACTGTAAAAATTCCAATCGCTAAAAGTTTCTTCATTTTAATCCAGTTAAGTTTGATTTGATTTTTCATGGTACAAAAATGGGGCATCAATATTACAGTACGATTGCAAACAGATTAAGTAATTGTTACAAATAAGAATCACCTGCTATTGATTTGCAGAATAATAAGTTATGGGAGTGGTTTTAAGAACAGGGTCGGGATCACACATGAAACCGGCACTGTGAGAAAGAAGCACGCGCACTAAAACATCCCAGACGATCTAAACATGCAATAAATGTCTTCTTTTAAAAAAATATATGCCTGCGGAATAATACACTATTGTAAGGATGGCCAGCATAATTAATTCGTGCCGGATATCTTTTATACCGGCGCCGAAGGTAAAGATTTTATTCATCGCGATTACTGCATGTGTTGGCGGTAATATGTCATTAAGTGCAAAACCTGGAAATATTTCGTTTCTTGGAAGCGGTATTATTGATCCGGTAAAGAACATTAGTATGAAGAGCGGAAAATTCCCTACAATCATAATCATAGTTGCATTCATGCAAAATGCAACAAGTATGAGTGAAATTGCAATAATTGAAAGAATGGTAAGAGAACAGACAAACAGAATAAGAATAATGGAACCCTGACTATTGAAACCGAGAAGAACAGCAAGCCAGATTGTTAGCCCAAATGAGAGTACTCCGATTACCCACTGAACAATCGTATTACCCAATAAGTAGTCGAACACTGTCATTCTGGTCAGTTTTAGCCTGATCATAGTCTTGTCCTCAACATCACGGATAATAGAAAGAGAGGCCGAAAGTATAAGCATAATAATCGAAAAAATAAAAATTCCGGGAGCATAGATGTCAAATTCTGATTTTGCAAGTGAATTACCCATCAGCTTTTCCTGAAAGTTGTATAACGGTTTATTTCTCGATTGCTTTTTTATCAATGATTCTATCCCGGTTAAAGTAAATATTGTTGCTATGGAATATTTTGGATTACTGGCTTCACCAAAAACGGTGAAATCCGGAGTATTCCCTGATTTTAAACTATCTGCAAATCCGGAAGGAATCAGTAAAAACAGATCAACTTTACGGTTTTTTATGAGATTCTTAACAATAGCTGTGTCATATGTCTCTGAAATTTTAAGTGCAGATTTCCCATCAGCATATTTTACTGCTTTTAACTCGGTTACCAACTGGTTTCTGATGTTTAAAGCATCTATTGTATCGACATACTGGTATTGAATATTATAAGTAGTTGTACTTCCACCAGTCATTAAGAAATAGATCACTATAAAAAAGGGAGCAGATAAAACTGTAAGAAGCAACGCCCAAAAATCGCGTAACTGCATTATCAGAGCTTTCTTTATGATTGCTGTTATTCTCATGGCTTATTCTCTTAGTCTTCTTCCTGTCAATGTAATAAAAACATCTTCCAGAGTGTTCTCACTCAGGTTCATACCCGTAACAGTTATCCCTTTGCTTTTCAACGATTCGAGTATATAGGGAATCCTGTCAACAATTGCCTTCGACTTAAAGTATATAACTGAATCCTTCATCAACACTTCATCTGCGAGATCTGTAATATCAGCATACACAGGAGTTGGTCCCGTAAAAAGTATTTCCAGTTTGTCCCCCTTTCCGATTTTATGTTTAAGGTTTTCGGGCGAATCGGTGACCAATATTTTCCCATGATCCATAATTGCTATCCGATCGCATAACCGGTCCGCCTCATCCATATTATGAGTAGTGAATATTACAGTCTTTGTTTTGGCAAGGGATAATATAAAATCGCGGACCATCACGCGGCTTTGCGGATCGAGGCCTGCCTCCGGTTCATCGAGTATGAGAATTTCCGGATCATGCATCAGGGCCATCATCAGATTCATACGCCTTTGCATTCCCCCGGAAAGTGTCTTAACCAGTTTTTTACTTTTATCAGATAGTCCTATTTTTTCCAGGAGATCTCTTGCCCTTCCCTTCGCCACGATGAGAGGAACATTGTACATTTCTGCAATAAAGACCAGTTGTTCCATACAGGTAAGATTATTCCAAAGGACCAATTCCTGTGGGCATAGCCCCACAGTTGCCCTGGAACTATTGTTTTCTGTGGATTCTCCATTGATTATTACTTTTCCTGAATCGGGTTTTAACAGGCCGGTGATCATTTTTATCGATGTTGTCTTACCGGCGCCATTTGGTCCGAGAAGCCCGAATATTTCTCCGGTTCTGATTTCTATATTAAGATTTTCCACGGCTACAAAGCCATTAAAGGACTTATACAGGTTTTCTGCCTTTAAGCTGAAAGGGGTTATATTCATTATTTATTAAATAAGATATTCAAATAAATATTCTGTAAAGGCCACATAAAGTTAAAGGGAAAGGAAAGCTTTTCACTTTAACTATTTCGACCTGGAATTATTCAGGTTTTCCTGATAATCCTCTAATTTCAAGGTGCAACCGGAGGTTTATGATTAATATTCTTATCAGCCCATTGAATAAAATATTTCATATTCGGGGCATCAGTATGACCTCCATCATGCTGGCGCCATGCAAGCTGACCGTCAAGCATGCTGGTATTATACGGAGGCATTTTTTCAGTCTTGTAATTATTGGATACTCCAATATCTTTTACCCCCAGAAGTTTGAATACTTCACCAGCCATCCAGTGATATTCACCTGTACCAGTAAGACTTTCAACTGCTTCACCGAAATTACGGCGATTAAGAGCAGCTCCACCCTTTCCAGATGAACCAACCAGTGCCATTGCGAACCGTTGTTCAAAAGCAAGAGTAACAAGTGCCGCTTTTCCATACCGTGAAACACCTTCAATACCGACATGTTTAGCATCAACTGCAGGGTCGGTTTCGAGATAGTCCAGACCACGTGCTGCTCCCCATGCCCATGCTCTCAAAGAACCCCAATCATCAGGTTTACGTGGCTGACCCTTATTCACAAGTCCGATAATACCTCTTGTTAACCCGGCTCCATTGTCGGGCTGAATACTTGAAGGATTTATCGAAGCATAACCCCAGCCGGCATTAATAAGCTGCTGCCGGATAGGGATTCGCAATGGATGTATCATAGTTGGCATGGTTGGGTGCTGATTCATTACCACTAGGACCAGAACGAAGGCTCTTTATCCCTAACTGATCCATCATGTTTTGGTGATCCTGTTCAGCTGTGAATTGAATAAGTGGTGGATAATTACCGGATGTCGCAGCAGGATTTTGTGCTACTATCCGGAGAGATAACGGAATTAACAGAAGAAAAAACAGCTTCTTCATATTTTAGGATTTAAGTTAATTATGGTTTACTATTTTAAAATTGCTTTACATCGAAAGATATTTTTCTTTTTTCACAGTAACCCGCCCAATTACTGCTGCCGAAATCAATCCATTATTTTGAAGGTCGTCAATAACATTACCGGCTATCTTTTCAGAAACGCTCATTAGTAATCCACCTGATGTCTGGGCATCAAAAGCGATCATTTTAAGATTATAATCAAGATCCGTGGCGAAATCAATATCTTGTTCTGCATAATCAAGATTACGGAATGAAGCTCCGGGAATGCATCCGTCATCAATCAGTTTGTAGGTGTTGCCGATAAGGGGAACATCCTTCATGTTAATCTTTATAGTAACTCCGGAAGCTTTAGCCATTTTAAGGGTATGACCGGCCAGACCAAAACCAGTGATATCGGTTGCTCCAACAATACCATGCTTTTTCATCACGTCTGCCCCGGATTTGTTTAGGAGCTTCATCAATCTTTTGGCTTCAGTCAAGTCGCTCTCAGAAACCATTCCCAATCTATGACCGGCAAGAATTGCTCCGGTTCCGATGGGCTTTGTAAGTATCAGTGAATCACCCGGTCTGGCGCCTGCATTTGTTATTATTTTTTCCGGATGAATATATCCAACTACTGCAAGACCATATTTAGGAGGAAAATCATCAATTGTATGTCCGCCGATAATCCTCACTCCTGCTTCAGTGGCTTTGTCAAATCCACCTTTCAGTATATCTGCATAAGCCTCCATAGGTAACTTTGCAGCAGGAAACATCATTATATTGAGGGCCAATACCGGATCTCCTCCCATAGCATATACATCACTGATTGAATTGGCTGCAGCTATCTGTCCGAACTCATAAGGATCGCTACAGACAGGTGGGAAAAAGTCGGTAGTAAGTACCAGGGCAAGTTTATCATTCACCTTGTATACACCTGCATCATCTTGAGTATCAATGTCTACAAGAATATTAGGATCTTTTGGTAAAGGGAGAAATTTAAGAATCTCATCAAGTTGCTTCGGTGATATTTTTGCCGAACAGCCGCCATACTCAACCATCTGAAGAAGATCAACTTTCATATAGATATTCCGGTATTATTCAAGGTCTTACAATATTCCCGGCAGAAGCCATAACTTCTGCAATTGAGTACATATTGCTGAGGTTGCCTACTGCAACATTATTTTCTATTTTATAATAGTTCACACAGGTAGCGCAAAGATGTATCTCAACACCCATTTTTTCAAGATCTTTTATATGTTCTATGACCGGTGAGTCTTTAACAGCAAGGGTTACTCCCTTATTATAGAAAACAATATGCTGAGGCAATTTATCAAGATCTTTCAAGGCCTTAATAAAATTACTAATCAATAATTGTCCAAGTTCAACATCACCCTCTCCCATTTTATCAGAAGTTATTGCCACAACATAATTACCTTTTTCAAAATGAGAAATTACAGGATCGCAATAATCTTCAACTTTAGTTTCAACTCTATCTCCATTTTCTTTGGTAACAGTAAGAGTCCATATGCCATCGGATTCACTAACTTTAAATTCTGCTTTGTTGTCTTTAAGAAAACGACTTAAATTATCGAAAGATGTTTTACTATCAGTCAGAACTATGAAAGATTCACCTACAGTTGTTTCTTTCAGAGCCTTTTTTGCTGCAATCAACGGCGCAGGGCATAATTGTCCTTTCGTATCTACTATCCTCATAAGCGAAAAATAAAATGAATTGCAAAAATAGTAAAGAACGATGAAAGCAGAAAGGAGAAAGTTGAAATGGTAAAAAGTTAATCAAGTCATAAAAAGTTAATCTGATTTTTCTTTAAATTTATTGATCAGAATTTCCTTTTCATTTTCATTAAGCCATGTCGTCCGAATCGAATTTATGATAATATTATACAGGTCGTTTTCTGAAAAACCAAAATAATCCTTTAATATCTGATACTCCTCAGAAAGCGAATTCCCGAACATCTTAGGATCATCCGTATTTATTGAAACAGGAATACCCATATCAATAAATGTTCTTACAGGATGCTCTTCAATGGAGTTTATAACTTTTGTCCTTAGATTTGACAACGGACATAGTTCGACGGGGATCTGATTGGCAGCAAGATATTTTAACAGTTCAGGATCTTCAATGGCTTTTGTTCCATGGCCTATTCTGTCGACCCTGAGTTTTCGTATAGCACCCCAGATACTTTCCGGTCCCGCAGCTTCTCCTGCATGAGCTGTTGTTTTAAATCCAAGTTTTCTTGCCATTTCAAAAACATCTGTAAATAATTCAGGTGGATACTCCTTTTCCGATCCTCCAAGGCCAATTCCTATGATTCCCAAATCCTTTACTTCATTAATTTCATACAGTGTTTTCATTGCATTTTCAGGACCAAGGTTTCTGACCAGATCAACAATGAGACTAATCCGAATTTCAGTATTACCAGTGATGTTTTTTGATATAGCTTCTATTATTTTCTGAATTTCCAAAGTAGTTCTGAATTCAGAAGGGGATATGAAAATTTCTGCATATTTAATATTTTGGTTAACTAAATCTTTAAATACCGCATCTGATAAAAAAGTGAAATCAGAATATTCACGGATGTATTTATTTTTCCATAACCATATGTCTAGGAAATGATTAAAATCGCGGTATTTGAATTTCTCTATCAGCTGGCTTATACTGGAAACTGATCTGTCTCCGCCATACTTTTGTATCAATGTCCAGAGTGATTCCAGAGGTATAGCTCCTTCAAGGTGCAGGTGATTCTCGATTTTTGGTATTGTCGTGAAGTTCATAATGCTGATAATGATTTTAATGCATATATAAGCCGGTCCATGTAGTTATCTTCGACTGATATCTAGCAAATCTACTATGAATTTAATAACTTTACTCTATTAAATTAAGCTATAAATCTTTACCAACTTTTCAAATGAAAAAAATTGTGTCCCTTTCTATACTGTTAGCTGCATTTATGGTAACAAACTCATTATCTGCACAAAATGTTATAAATAAAAACATTTTGGCTGGTTCATGGCTCGGTAAAATATCAACTAACGGGGTTGATCTGCGTTTGGTTTTCATTTTGAAATTAAATGATAGGGACAGTCTTATTGCCACTCTTGACAGTCCCGACCAGGGTGCTAAAAACATTCCTCTTGGCAGTGTGATACTTGATGATAAAAAGATGACAATAAAGGCACCAATGCTTATGGGAGAATACAAAGGGGCTATAGCTGGTGACTCAACTATTGATGGAACCTGGACTCAACGGGGAGCGACATACACAGTGAATCTTAAAAAGCTAAAAGCAGTTTTTACAGTCAACAGGCCACAGGAACCAAAACCTCCGTTTCCTTATACTTCTGAAGATGTGACCTTTACCAATAATAAATTTAGTATCAGACTTGCAGGAACTTTGACGATGCCAGCGGGAAAAGGTCCATTCAAGTGTGCAATATTAATAACCGGTTCAGGCCCTCAAAACAGGAATGAAGAACTGATGGGGCATAAACCCTTTCTTATCATAGCTGATTATCTGGGCCGAAATGGTATTGCAGTTCTCCGGTACGATGACAGGGGAGTCGGTGGTTCTCAGGGTATCTATAGTGAAGCAACTTCAGCTGATCTTGCAACTGACGCTGAAGCAGCATTTAATTTTCTGAGAACCAATCCGAAAATTAATCAAAAAGAGATTGGCCTGATGGGTCACAGTGAAGGCGGATTAATAGCACCAATAGTAGCAGCCTCGAATCCTGATATAGGATTTATTGTTTCGCTCGCCGGTCCTGGAGTTACAGGCCAACAAATTATTATCAGACAATCGGAAGATATCAGTAAACTTTCGGGAGTAAGCGAGCATCAAATTAAGGAATCTACAGAGGCTCTGAAAAAACGCTATGCAATTCTGAGAAAAGAAAAAGATAATAAAAAAGCTGAATTGAAAATTATTGCTCTCTATAAAGAAAATCTGGAAAAGAAAAAGACTTCAAAAGAAGAAACTGAAAAAGTTGTAAATGTATTTAAAAAACAATTTGGTGCAGATTCATATACATGGTTCAGGTATTTCATTATGACTGATCCGGCTATGTTTTGGAAAAAGGTGAATTGCCCTGTTCTTGCCCTGAATGGAGAAAAGGACCTTCAGGTTTCTGCAAAGGAGAACCTTCCTGCCATTGAAAAAGCACTAAAATCATCTGGTAACCTATCAGTCAAGATAGTCAGTTTACCAGGACTTAATCATCTCTTTCAGCATTGCAAAACAGGACTACCGGGCGAGTACTCCTTAATTGAAGAAACCTTTTCTCCGGAAGCTCTGAAAATTATTGCTGACTGGATTCTGGCTTTATAGACAAACAGGTTGCTGGACTTTCGTGATAAATTGAATAAATTGTAATTATTATAATTTTAATTGAATAATTATTATCAAATAACTTTACATTTTTTAAGATGAAAAAAATTCTATTTGTTTCTTTAGTTTCGATTTTGATAATGATATCAAACTCATTATCTGCTCAAAACGGTTCTGCAAAAAAAAACATTACTGGTTCATGGTTAGGCAATCTTTCGGCTAATGGCATGGAATTAAGGGTAGTTTTCAATCTGAAACTTACCGCGAAGGATAGCCTGACCTTCACTCTTGACAGTCCTGATCAGGGTGCAAAGGACATTCCTGGTGGTCTGGTTACGCTTGATATAAAAAAGCTTGTTTTGCTGGCTCCATCTATAAACGGGGAATATAACGGAACTGTAACCAGTGATTCAACAATAGATGGTACATGGACCCAGAATGGTGGTACTTTACCTCTAAATCTTAAAAAACAGGGTAAACAAAAGTAACCGGAAGCTTCAGAATTAAACTTTCTTCATACCGGGTTTTGGCGTTACAGGCATCTCTGCAATTTTTCTGATTATCATACTTCCCCGTGCAGTGATGCCCGCTGATCCGTCTTCCATAAGTATGCGTATTGAAGTGGAAAGCTCATTGGCAAGTTCAGGATAAATCAAAGAAAGTTTATATAAGATTTCCATTGAATACGCTTTTACAGCTATTGCTGAAAAGCCCGAATTCAAAGTACCGAAGCAGAAGTCAGCAAGCAAGCCATGCTGACGTTTATCGATTTTGTCAAGATCCGTTAGTGATAGTATCCTGAGAAAAGAGCGTAAAGTACTTTCATTGTCTATTGTATTCAGACTCTCAACGATCTGATTCAGATATGGATATATCAGATCGGGGAATCTGTCACAAACTTTGGTAAGGGTCCATGATGCTCTGAATGCAAGTTTTTTATCAGAGGAATTTGAATATTGGAACAATTTGATAAATATAGCCGGATTTTCGATTGCTGAGGTCGCAATCCATTCCGCTTCCTGCATGCTCATCATATTGTTTACAATTGCCTGAAGATCTTTATCAACTGATAATTCATCATCGGAGGGGTGATCTGCAGAAATTTCAATTTTCCCTTCTGATTGGTTATTATTGAGATAGCTCCGGGCTACAAAAACATCAGCCTCCGAAAAATCGAGCGTCATCAGATCTTTTTCTTCAACCCATTTGTATGCAACATGTTCAGAGAGGAAAGGAATATCATCGAGTGTATCGCATATGAAAGGGACAAGACTGATTTTCTTGTGACCATAATCATGATTTACAGCTGGCAACTTTGCACAAATGACAATCTCCATTGACAATTCTTCATCAATCTCGCGGATAATACACTCTTCTTCATTCTCATCCTGAGCCAGTTTACCACCGGGGAATTCCCACTTGAAAGGATGATCGGTCGCTTCACCCCGTTGAACAACTAAAATTTCATTTTCGTCATTTCGAATAACGGCACAAGTAACAGATATCATAAGGATAAAAGATCTTCGTAAAGCGGAATTACAAGTAAAAACTCATACTTATTTTCATTGTGATCAATTTTGCACGCATAGTGATCTATACCATTCGTGACTACTATATATGGCACTTTGAATCCCATGTTGTAACAGACAATCTGGTCAAAAATCTTGTCATCAATTTTAACTTCAGGTGCCTTACATTCAACTATCAAAACCGGTTTTCCCGTTCTGTCATGTATCAGTATATCCACTCTTCTTTTCAGCTTATTGAATCTGAACATGACTTCTGTTCCAATAAGACCAGGTGGATATTTTCCTTCATTTATAAGGTACTGGACAAAGTTCTGCCGGACCCACTCTTCAGGAGTAAGTTTTACAAATTTTCTCCGTAATGGATCGAGGATCATTTCGCTTCCCTCCTTCCCTGTTATCCTGAAGGAATATTGAGGCAGATTTAGCTGTTTCAACTTAGTTTTGTACTTTTGACGTTAGAATTAGTTTTTATTTCTGATTCTTGCTTCGTGTACCTTTGTGTTGACCTTTGTGACCCTTAGTGGTTTATTTTTTTACCACGAAGGAACACGAAGGATATCACTAAGGATCACAAAGGAAAACAAACAAAAAGCTAACACAAATATATTGAGATAATAATTAACTAGAATAACCTGATGAAAACCAAAGAAGAAATTGTTAATAACTGGCTTCCGCGATATACAGGCAAATCCATAGACAGCTTCGGTAAATACTTCCTTCTTACCAATTATATGTACTATGTAGATCTTTTTGCAAAATGGAACAATGTAAAGGTTGAAGGGAGAGATAAAAACATGCCAAGTGCCACAGCCGATGGCATAACTATCATAAATTTTGGTATGGGTAGTCCAAATGCAGCGACAATTATGGATCTGCTGAGTGCAATTAACCCAAATGCAGTTCTTTTCCTGGGAAAATGCGGAGGGCTCAAAAAGAAGAATACACTTGGTGATCTTATACTTCCGATAGCTGCAATAAGAAGTGATGGTACATCGAACGACTACCTACCGATTGAGGTTCCGGCTCTTCCTGCATTTAAGTTGCAGAGCGCTATATCAGCTACAATAACAAGATATAACAGAGAATACTGGACAGGCACCGTATATACAACAAACAGAAGAGTTTGGGAATATGACGACAGGTTCAAGAAATACCTGGTTAAGACACGGGCTATGGCAATTGATATGGAGACTGCAACTATATTTACAGTTGGATTTGCCAATGAGATACCCACAGGCGCTCTTCTTCTTGTCTCCGACCAGCCGATGATTTCAACAGGCATTAAAACTGAAGCCAGCGATATTAAAGTAACCAATGATTATGTTGAAATACATCTTAAAATAGGAATTGATTCACTCCGTGAGATAATTGAAAACGGAGTATCAGTAAAACATCTAAAATTCTGATAATGGCTGTCACCTACGAGGAGATAATTTCAGATCTGAAAAACCGGATTTTTAAACCTGTTTATTTTCTTGCAGGCGAGGAACCTTATTATATTGATCTGATTACTGAATATATACAAGACAAGGTACTGGCTGAAGATGAAAAGGCTTTTAATCAGATAATTCTTTATGGTGATGATACAAATATAGCTTCAATAATAGATACTGCCAGAAGGTTTCCCATGATGGCAAGTCATCAGGTACTTATTATTAAGGAGGCTCAGTCGTTGAAAAAGCTGGATGAACTTATGATATATCTTGAAAATCCGCTGTTATCAACAATACTGGTGTTCAGTTATAAGTATAAAACCATTGATAAAAGAACGAAACTCTATAAAGAACTCGAGAGTCATGGTGTCTATTTTGAATCAGCCAGGATACGTGATTATCTGATTCCTGCATGGATTGAAAGGTACCTGATGGTAAAGGGTATAAAAGCTGATCCGAGTGCCAGCGCAATGCTTACCGAGTTTCTTGGGACCGATTTACATAAGATTGTGAATGAGCTTGATAAACTTATTATTACTCTTCCGGCCGGGAAACCTGTTATTACAACAACATTAGTTGAAAAGAATATAGGGATAAGTAAGGATTATAACAACTTTGAGTTACAGAAGGCAATCAGTGAAAAGAACATCCTGAAAGCCAATATGATTATTTACCATTTTGCCAACAATCCGAAAGATAATCCAATAACGCTCTCGATTGCCTCACTTTTCGGATTCTTCAGCAAGCTTCTGACGTTCCATTACCTCACAGACAAATCAAAAAACAATGTTGCGGCAGTTCTAAAGATTAATCCTTTTTTCGTTAAAGATTATGAGACTTCCGCAGCAAAGTACAGTGTCGCAAAGACAGTACAGATAATCGGTCTTTTGCGCACATACGACATGAAATCAAAAGGTTATGGAGATCCCGGCACTGAACCCGGAGATCTGTTGAAGGAGCTGGTATTCAGGATACTGCATCTTTAATTCATTTCCGGCGAATCGGGGAAATCGGCCCACATCCTGTACTTATTTTTAAAGCTCCTTAAAACTCTTTTCCAGATATCATCACCTTTGTTACTCAGAACAATATTGGAATTAATCTTGGCAATAATCCATGAGTTTTCTTTAAGTTCACGTTCAAGCTGACCTGCTGACCAGCCGGAATAGCCCAGGAAGAACCTGATTTGCGATTGCTTTATTTTTCCTGATTTTATGAGTTCCCTGATGCTGTCAATGTCTCCACCCCAGAAAATATCACCCTCCACAAGTATGCTATTTGGAATTATATCTCCCAGCTTATGCAGATAATGAAGAGTATCAGGGGCAACAGGCCCACCCATGCTCAGGTATTCATCCCAATGTTCAAAACCTTCGATTGCTGCACTGACCTGTAAATCAAGTTTTTTATTTAGAATGAACCCAACAGATCCATCGGATGTGTGATCCGTGAGATATATAATGCTTCTGTTAAAAAAGGTATCAGGAAGAAATGGTTCGGAAATAAGAATCTTACCTTTCTCCGGAATTTTATCTTCCGGTAATATCGTAAACAAATCAAGTTCCGGTTTCATAAATGGAATTAATAATTAGATAATATCTAATTTACAAAAATAATTAAGTAAAAACTTATCTTCAATTAAATATTGTCATATTTTTGCCACGATCGTTAAATATTCTTTATGCCCAGAAGTACATTAAATATAATTGGTAATAAAGCTGTTCTGAATATCCGCGAAAGAATGTGCGAAACAGCAGAAGAGCTGCTGGCAAGTGACAAATTCCGTTTAGTCCTTGACCATTGCCTTAACAATCTCAGGTCCAAGAACTCACCGTTACTGGAATTTTTCGGGAGTTGCGATGCTGATGAAGAGTGTGTGGACCATCTTGTTAAAACACTTTCATTGCTGGTCAAGTATGAATGCAGTGTTGTACCTCATATTTTTGATAAATCCAAAATCTTCCTCAGCAACACAGATAAGCTTACAGGTTTTGTTGAATATCTGTATGACTACTGGCGCCATTTTGACCGTTTTATAATAAATGATTCTGAAGGTGACCGTCTGGATAAAAGACCTTATCGTACTTTCAATGAGACAATTGAACAACTTACACATCTTGTACGGATGGTTTACAGACATATTCAGGAAAACATTACTGGCAGCCATCCCAGTGTTTACAGACAGGTTCCGGCAGGTGCAGAAATGGCAGTGATCTCTCTGCCAAAAGATTTAGCCTACAAAGGTGAAAAATATAAGAGACTTAATACTGTTCCGGTAATCAGGCAAATGCTTATTTATCCTCCGCTTGTTATTCAGCAACCAATGAATAAGCGGACCGGGCATTTTAAAAAGATCCAGCAGAATCCACTTGATCTGATTGATTTAAAAGCCGGTGAGTGGCTTTGTTACCCGGCCAAAGTTGGAAAGTTGCTTATTATGGTCTATTTCCATCTTGATTTTTATGAATTGGGCTTTTCAATGTGCAACCTTTTCCAGCTTGCTGATGATTCAGATCTTGAGAAAAAACCTGATGCCCTCTTTATATATGGAGCGCAGGGGAATGTGATTGACGGATTAGCCAAATTCTCAACGGTATTTTACGATGATGAAGAAAACGGGATATTCGTAGGTGCAATCCCTGACCGTCCTGAATTCGGATATTTCGGTTATCTGAAAAAGATGATACTTACTCTTCACAATTCCATTGTGATGAAATCGGGTAATATGCCTTTTCATGGCGCAATGGTGAAAATAATGCTTCAGGGGAATAAAGAAGCCACCATTCTTATGATGGGCGACACTGGTGCCGGAAAGTCAGAAACTCTTGAAGCATTCAGAGTGCTCGCTGAGAAACATATTCGGGAACTGACTATTATTGCAGATGATATGGGCTCAATTGAACTTGACTCAAAAGGATGCCCTATAGGATATGGTACTGAGATAGGGGCATTTCTTCGCCTTGATGACTTGCAGCCAGGTTATGCTTTTGGACATCTCGACCGGTCAATTATTATGAATCCCAGTCAGGTAAATGCACGGATTGTTTTTCCGGTGACCAAATTTGAGACTGTAGTACAGGGCCATAAAATCGATTATATACTATATGCCAACAATTACGAGGAGATTGACATTGAACATCCTGTTATTGAGAAATTCACATCTGCGGAATGGGCCCTGGATATCTTCCGGGAAGGTGCTGTTATGAGTAAAGGGACCACAACATCAAGTGGTCTTGTACATTCATATTTCGCCAATATTTTTGGTCCTCCTGAGTATAAAGCCGATCATGAAACAATTGCTACAAAATACTTCGCATCCTTCTTTAAGAATAATGTCTTTGTCGGTCAGATGAGGACCAGACTTGGCATACCCGGTTATGAAACCAGCGGACCAAAAGAAGCAGCGACAGAATTACTAAGGATAATCGGGGTGACAATGTAATAGTTTTTACCTCATCCCGTTGCCCCTTCTCCTTAAGGAGAGGGGTTAGGGGTGAGGTACAAGAACTAATATTTCTCAGGAACTGCCTCCTTCATCATCCCATAAACCTTATCGAAAACGTCTTCCGCACTTGGTTTGGAGAAATAATCACCATCAGTTGTATAAGCTGGTCTGTGTTCTTTTGCAGTAAGAGTTTTAGGAGGACTGTCAAGAAATTGCCATCCACCTTGTTTTTCAATTACTTCCTGCATCATATAAGCAGTTGTTCCGCCAGGTAAGTCTTCATCGAGAAAAAGAATCCTGTTTGTTTTTTTAAGGGACTCAAGTATCATTTTGTTCCGATCGAATGGTACAAGAGTCTGAACATCAATTAATTCTACAGAAATATCGTGTAAAGCCAGTTGTTTAACTGCTTCCAGGGCAATTTTAACCGTTGATCCATAGGTGACAATTGTCAGATCTGTTCCATTATTCAGTACTTCAGGAATTCCAAGTTGAAGGCGAAACTCACCGATATTATCCGGCAACTTTTCTTTCAGTCTGTAGCCATTGAGTGGTTCTATCACTACTGCAGGATCGTTTCCCTCAAGTAAGGCATTATAGAAACCTGCAGCTCTGGTCATATCTCTTGGGGCACAAACATATACTCCTCTCACTGAATTTATCAGCATACTCATTGGTGATCCGGAGTGCCAAATTCCTTCCAACCTGTGCCCCCGTGTACTGATAATCAAAGGAGCAACCATTTTACCGACAGTCCTGTAATGTGTTGTTGCAAGATCATCGCTTAAAACCTGCAACGCATACATCAGGTAGTCGAGATACTGGATTTCTGCTATCGGTCTCATACCTCTTAATGCCAATCCGAGTCCCTGACCAAGAATAGTTGCCTCCCTGATGCCTGTATCTGTAATCCTAAGTTCACCGAATTTCTTCTGTAATCCCTCAAGTGATTGATTAACACCTCCGATACGACCAACGTCTTCTCCAAATGTTAATAGAAGAGGGTATTTTGAAAAAAGTTTATCATAGTTGTCTCTTAATATCTGTCGTCCGGGAACTTCCTGTGAATCAGCAGAATATACAGGAGAAACAGGCTTCACATTAAGTACGGATGTTGGTGTTTCATTATAAAGAAATGAATCATAACTCCTTCGGGCATCCTCATAATTGCGTTTGAGCCAGCCCTGTAGCTCTTCATTCAGGTTATCCGACTTGAGACATGATCCGCATATATTTCTTAATATCTTACGGGCTGCAACAAAATTATCTTTTCTTATAGGAGCAGGAACTTTTTTCAGATCTTCAGCATAACTATCAACAGAATCCTCTTTTGCCTTTTCCGTACATCTGCATGACCGATCATTAATGATCTTGACGAGGGCATCCCTTTCGATCCTGATCGGACTCTGAAATGATTCCCAACCTTTCCTTCTTGATTCCTTAGCTTCCTCTTCAGCTTCACCCACAAGCTTATCTAGCTCTTCTGCCGTGGCTATTTGAGAACTGAGTACCCATTCCCTCATTTTTTTTATAGGGTCAAACTCTTCTTCCCATTTTAAACGTTCCTCACTTTTATATCGCTCATGCGAACCGGAGGTAGAATGCCCCTGAGGTTGTGTAACTTCTTCTATATGAAATATAACTGGTGTATGTTGTTCCCGGCATATTGCAATACCTTCTTCATAAAGCTTTATCAATCCTGCATAATCCCACCCTTTTCCCTTGAAAATCCTTATTCCAGGTTTATCTTTTTCAGTCTCAAATCCCTTAAGGATTTCTGAAATGCTCCCTTTTGTAGTCTGGTATTTTTTGGGTACTGATATACCATAACCATCATCATAAACAGAAACTGCCATAGGCACCTGTAGTACACCGGCAGCATTGACCGTTTCCCAGAAATAACCCTCGGATGTGCTCGCGTCACCAATTGCGCCGAAAGCCACTTCATTCCCTTTAAGAGAAAGAGTTGTAAATTTTTGCAGATCCTTATTTTGTCTGAATAGCTTTGATGCATATGCCAGTCCAAGTAACCGCGGCATCTGGCCTGCAGTAGGAGAGATATCAGCAGAGGAGTTTTTTTGTTTTGTCAAATCCCTCCACGAACCATCGGGATTTATATTTGGTACAGAAAAGTGATTATTGAAAACCCTTCCACTACTTCCTGTATCAAACTGGTTATCGGTGTTTCCATACAACTGATGGAAGAATTCGAGTGAGTTATATAGCCCCATTGCCATCATCCAGGTCTGATCCCTGTAGTATCCCGATCTCCAGTCACCATTTTTAAATTGTTTTGCCATCGCCAACTGGATTATCTCTTTTCCATCTCCGAAAATCCCGAACTTGGCTTTACCGGTAAGCACTTCACGACGACCTATTATACTTAGGCTCCTGCTTAGAGTTGCAAGCCTGAAGTCAGCCAGAATGCTCTCTTTATTCAAATATTGTCCTGATTGATTGCTTTTTTGTTTCATCCCTGATAAATAGTTTAAAGGTTGCCCTGAAAATAGAAACAAATTAATACTGATGTTGTTTAAGTCACCCTGAATTAGCAAATATCCTGAAATAAAAAATGAATCTGACCGGAGTGAATTTATTCTCTTTAAAGTTAAGAATTTCGGATGACTTAATCCGGCTCTGAAAGAGCCAAAGATGAACCAGAGTTTTCCTACTGATTATTTTCAGTCTCAGACAGACTTTTCTTTAATTTTTCCGATGTCCAGGTTTTAAAGTTCCCCTTATCATCAGAATAGACCATAAAGGCCTCAAACTCGGGATGTAAACCAAGAAAATCTATTGTTTTCTCTTTGCCCATTACAAGGCAGCCAGTTGCCACACCATCGGCCATGGCACATTCGTCAGCAATAATTGAGATACTAAGCAATGTGTTTTTTGTTGTATATCCGGTTCGCGGATCAACATGATGGGAATATTTAACACCATTTTCAATATAAAATTTCCTGTAGTTACCAGAGGTGGCAAGAGCTTTATCACTAATCTTAACAATTGCCTCGAGAGTCTGCCCGGGCGTCATATTATTATCCACCGGTTTATCAATGCCAATTCTCCAGAGATTGCCTTTCTTCTTTCCTTTTGCCCTGACTTCTCCACCTATCTCAACCAAATAGTTTTTAATTCCAAGTTTATCAAAGAAACGGCATATTACATCAACTGAAAATCCTTGAGCTATAGCATTTACATCCAGACATATATGTGGATCAGATTTAATCAGTCGGCCATTTATCAGCGAAACTTTATTCATACCGACCAGTCGTAAAAGGCTGTCACGTTTCGATTCCGTAAAATTCTTATGTGCGTCAGGGCCAAATCCCCAGGCTTTTACCAGTGGACCCACTGTTATATCAAAAGCTCCATCGGTCAATTCAGATATTAAAACTGACTTCCTGAACACTTCTGTAAAAAACGAATCAGGAACCGCATCCTCGTTCCGGTTTATCTTCGAAATGATTGAAGAATCCTTGTACACTGACAGCGACATATCAAAATCAGAAAGGATCTTTTCAACCCTTTTTCTCAGTTCTCCGGGATCTATATTCTTCTTATTATCGTAAACAATACTATAAGTTGATCCCTGTGCAAAACCGGTGAAATTTGCAAAGACAGGTTTATTTTCCTTACAGGATAAGATTGAAAGGGTAAGTAATAATATTATTGGAAATAAGGCTCTTCTCATCATTTAATATTTTACTGCGAAAATAGAATATTTATTCGAAGTTTGTTTTTTTCAATCCAGTTAGAGTTAATCTCCAATTCTGTTCAAAAATTCCTTAGTGAACCTTGGAGAAAACCTTAGTGCCCCTTTGTTGTAAAATTTAAACGACATTAACCACAAAGGAACACGAAGTCTAACACTAAGTAACACGAAGGATTAAAGAACACCCTCATTCAATTTCACCAAAAAATTTAAAATAGTTCTGTTGCTACAATTTTGCACTATTTTTGCAGGGACTCTGTTATAATCTTATTCTATGATCCGGTTAATAGTTTTTTCGTATTTTTTATTTTCATCTGTGATTTTCGCTCTCGCTGACGAACCGGATTCTGTTTTGTACTCAAATCATATTTTTGATCCGAGAATAAAAACCGTCCAGATTTTTAAGGAAGGATGGAACCTATCCTATCCTATAATAAA
>Ga0209744_1000179_pt1 | contig 20642 bp, 15 predicted proteins | sample BarGraNGADG00311_2_FD_184494 | JGI IMG/M metagenome (GOLD analysis project Ga0209744, IMG submission 184494) | Arctic peat soil microbial communities from Barrow, Alaska - Barrow Graham LP Ref core NGADG0004-311 (SPAdes) (version 2) | ecosystem: Environmental > Terrestrial > Soil > Wetlands >... | reverse complement strand
CCTTTGTATGGAACATGGAATCAGCAACAGAGGCACCAAGGAGGGTGAATTAAGAGTAATACAGGCTTATCGGGAATGCGATAATTTCGAGGTTTAGAACGACCTCACCCCAACCCCTCGGGGTTAATAATCTGAATAGCATTGTATTACTTTGGAAGTTGAAAATGTAAATAATATGAAAAGATGTATTCTTGGAATTTGTGTAATACTCTTAATCATGATGTTTTCAACCTCATGTACAAGTAAATCCACTCGGTTATTTGCCTCAGGATTCGGCGAAACAGGAGAGAAAGGATTTTTTGTCTTTGATCTGAACATGGGAACAGGAACTTTCAAATTATTATCAGAAGCGGATGCCGGGCCAAACCCGTCATATTTTTGTATCTCAAAACAGAAGGGATTGATCTATGCCGCAAATGAGGTAATGGAATTCAATGGAGTTAAGGGCGGAGGGGTGACTGCATTAAAATATGCCCCAGAAACAGGGAAAGTTGAAAAGATTAAAGAATTGATGGTACCTAATGGCGGCCCCTGCTTTATATCATTATCTCCCGGAGAAGATTTTTTATTTTTTGCAAGTTATTCGAGCGGTTCCATTGCAGTTGTAAAACTGGATGATAAAGGAATTCCGGATAAAATAACTGACACCATTTCATTCGAAGGTAATAAAGGAAAAGTCTCGCATCCGCATATGATTTTATTCGGGCCTGCAGGAAAGAAAGTTTACCTGACAGACCTGGGATTAGACAGGATTGTAATATATGATTTTGATTCTCAATCCGGTCATCTTAAACAAATTGAGAATGGCATAGTTAATCTTCCCAATGGTTCAGGTCCACGACATTTTGTATTCAATTCAACAGGTACAAAAATGTATGTCATTTGTGAGCTTAATTCCACAATTTCTGTGTTTGATGTTGATCCGGATGGCAGGCTTACATCAATTCAATCATTGACAACCCTGGGTGAAGATTTTAAGGGAGAAAGTTTTTGTGCAGATATTCACCTGGGAAAGAACGGGCAATATCTCTATGGATCAAATAGGGGAGAAAACACTGTCGTTATATTTAGTATCGGAACTGATGGGAAACTGACTCTCTCAGGACGAACATCGTGCGGTGGAAACTGGCCAAGGAATTTTGTGATCGATCCTTCAGGCAAATATATTCTTGTTGGAAATCAAAAATCAGGAATCATTTCACTTTTTAAAATTGATGAAAAGACCGGGATTCCTGAATATACTGAGGATTATAAACTTGCCACTCCCGCTTGCCTGAAGTTCATAAACTGATACTTTCAACAGTTTTATTTACCTCTTTAAATACTCATTCGTGCTTTCAACTTCCGCATAATTTTTCAGGGTACTTAAGGTTGAGTAATGAACATCCTCAGCTTTTATTGTTTTTTCTCCGAACTTCAGATCTTTTGTCGCACAGGCATCATGAATCAGGATGCATTTAAATCCATAATCACTTGCAGCTCTTGTGGCTGCTTCAACTATTTTCCCTCCGGGTTCTGAAATATGACGGACATGAATAACTGTCAGCTTCTCTTTTCTGAAATTATCCAGTAATAAGGCAGCGTTTGCTGCAGCTTTTTCAGGTTCAACAAGAGCTGACTTTCCACCCGGGAAATAGAAGTCCTGGATATCAATAATTAATAATGCTTTATGCCTGGTTTGTGCCGATACTGATAATATTGTCAGGATCAAAACTGCAATGGATAAAATTAGTTTTTTCATGGGAATTGTATTATACGTAAGTATTATTCTCAAAGTTATTAATTTCTTTTTGATGTATCTTTGACCCTCTTTTATAATCTAAAAACCATGAACCAACAATCAGCTTTTAATACAGGAGTTTTTTTAAAAAGATTAAAAAGAACATTGGGCTTTATATTACTGTTACTTTTTGCGACATTGACAATTCTTCCGGGTTTCAGGAAGGATAGCCGGAAACCATTCAAAAACTATGTACTTCTGGTGTCGCTCGATGCTTTCAGATGGGATTACAGCAAATTGTATAATACTCCCAATCTGAATAAACTCGCCAAAGATGGAGTAAAGGCTGAAAGGATGTTTTCATCATTTCCAACAGTCACATTTCCGAATCATTATTCAATAGCAACTGGTCTGTATCCCGATCATCATGGCTTGATTAATAACAGTTTCCCTGCTTCTGATCTTGGACTTTTTTACAGAATGGGTGACAGGACTTCTGTTGAGAATCCTGCTTTCTATGGAGGAGAACCTGTATGGGTGACGGCAGAAAAACAGGGTGTCCGGTCAGCGTCATTCTTCTGGGTGGGCTCAGAAGCCCCGGTTGGAGGGATACAGCCTACTTACTGGAAAAAATATGATGAAAAAGTAACCTATGAAGCAAGAATAGACACGGTTATTAAGTGGCTTGCTTATCCTCCCCAAAAACGCCCCGAACTTGTTACTCTCTATTTTGATGAACCGGATGCAACCAGCCACGATTTTGGACCTGTCTCACCTCAAACCGGTAAAGTTGTTGAACGCATGGATAGCCTGATGGGAGTGCTGAGGATAAAACTTTCAGCATTGCCTGAAGCAAAAAGAATTAACCTGATCATATTGTCTGATCATGGAATGGCCGCTGTTTCTCCTGATAAATATATTAATATTAAGTCACTGGTACCTAACAGGATGATAGCTTCAATCTCAGGTGGGAATCCTGTTTATCTGATTAATCCTGCTGAAGGCAGGAAGGACAGTGTTCTTTATCTGCTAAACAGATCAAGAGGTTTGAAGGCATGGAGTAAATCGCAGCTTCCTCTGAAATGGCATTATGGGACCAACGCTCGTATCCCTGAAATTGTTGTTGTTGCCGATAGTTCCTGGAGTATAGGTACAAGGCCCGATGGTTCTTCTATCAGAGGAGGTGCTCATGGATATGATAATTCAAACTCCGACATGTTTTCCATTTTCTATGCGGCAGGTCCTTCATTTAAAAAGAATTATAAATTCAAAGAACTGAATAACGTCGATATTTATAACCTGATCTGCAGAATACTTGATATATCTCCTGCCAAAAATGATGGAGATCCGGCACATATTAAGGGGATGCTGAGATAGCTTATAGATTTGATTCTCAGGTTTTGATTTAAAGATTGCCACGCCCTCCTTCGTCGGGCTCGCAATGCCTATTGATTGGATTCTGTCTGGGAGAGTTTGAGTTTGCTTCGCTTCGCTCGCAATGACCTTCCCGTTTCTCAGAATTCGGGAGGGGAGTTAACCCAACCTGGGTAAATTCCACAGTCATTGCGAGGAGCGAAGCGACGAAGCAATCTCCTCGAGAAATTCGTCATTAAATTAAAGGGCTGCTGTTTCTGAAATTTGTTTGTATTCCGGAATTTTCTCCGTATAATTATTATCAAAATCAAATCCGATATGAACCGCAAAAAATTTGTAGAAGAATTAAAAAAGCAATCAGAGATAGTCTGGGATATTATTGTAATCGGTGGCGGTGCAACGGGTTTGGGAGTAGCTCTTGATGGCGCCTCGAGAGGATATAAAACACTATTACTGGAACAAAATGATTTTGCAAAGGCAACCTCCTCACGAAGTACAAAACTGGTTCACGGTGGTGTGCGGTACCTGGCACAAGGCGATTTGCTTCTGGTTATGGAAGCTTTACATGAGCGTGGACTAATGATTAAAAATGCACCTCATCTGACCTTTAATCAGGAATTTGTTATTCCGGTTTATACTCTTTGGGATGCATTGCTATATACGGTTGGACTAAAATTTTATGATCTTCTTTCCGGACGTTTAAGTATGGGAAAATCTTATTTTATCGGCCGGGGAAAAACGCTCTCACGTTTACCTCTCTTACAACCAAAAAGATTGAAAGGCAGTGTTGTTTACCATGATGGGAAGTTTGATGATTCGCGTATGGCATTTGCCCTTGCGGAATCATGTGTTGACAAAGGAGGCATGGTGCTTAATTATTTCAAAGTCATAAGTCTTCTGAAGGACAGGAGCGGTAAAATCAACGGTGTAAAAGCAACGGATATTTCTACAGGAGATGAATTTAACCTGAAAGCAAATCTCGTTATAAATGCAACAGGAGTGTTCTCTGATGAGGTAGCCAGAATGGACAATGCTGACTCAAAGCCTACCATCAGACCAAGTCAGGGCGTACACATTGTACTCGATAAATCTTTCCTCAGGAGCAACTCCGCTATAATGATCCCAAAAACAGATGATGGAAGAGTCCTGTTTGCTATTCCTTGGTATAATGCAGTGGTGGTTGGAACTACAGATACTCCGCTGGATAAAATAGATTTAGAGCCTGTTGCTATTGACAAAGAAGTCAGTTTTATATTACAGACAGCTGAAAAATATCTTATAAAACCTCCGGGGAGAGAGGATATACTTTGCATTTTTGCGGGACTGCGCCCACTGGCAGCCAATCCGGATAATCCTGCTTCAACCAAAGAGGTTTCGCGAAGACATAAGATTACCCTTTCGTCTTCAGGACTTCTGACAATTATTGGCGGAAAATGGACAACCTACCGGCGTATGGCTGAGGAGACTATTGACAAAGCAATAAAAGCAGGCTTTCTCAGAAGGGCCAAATGTGTTACTGCAAACCTAAAACTGACAATTCATTCGAAAAGTATTTCTTCAGGGCGGTTGTATATCTATGGAGATCACTCTGCTGATATTGAAAAGCTGATAGCTGAAAACCAGGCATCTGGAATTCCTATTGATCCCAGATTGCCTTATACAAGAGCTGAGATACTTTGGATTTGCAGAAATGAAATGCCCTTCAACGTGGAAGATATACTGGCAAGACGGACCCGTTCCCTGTTTCTTAATGCCCGGGCAAGTGCAGAAATCGCAACAGAAGTAGCTTCCATAATGGCAAAGGAATTCGGGTACGATTTAAAATGGCAGAAGGAGCAGGTAGAATCATATAATATATTAGTTAAAAACTATATTTAGGAGTAAGTTATTCACCTAATAATAAGGAAGATATGAAAGAATTCATTTTAGCGCTCGATCAGGGAACAACGAGCTCACGGGCAATAGTTTTCAACAGGAATGGCCTTCCTGTAGCAACTGCTCAAAAGGAATTTACTCAGTTTTACCCTAAACCAGCCTGGGTTGAACACGATCCGGATGAAATATGGTCAACACAGGCCGGGGTTGCCCTTGAAGCAATTACTAAAGCCGGACTCGAAAGTGTCAATATTACTGCTATTGGAATCACTAACCAGCGTGAGACAACGGTTGTATGGAATAGAAAAACCGGGAAACCTGTTCATAATGCTATAGTATGGCAGGACAGGCGTACAGCAGATTTTTGTGACCGGCTAAAGAATGAAGGGCATAGCAGGACGATACTCGAAAAAACAGGTCTTATAATCGATGCATATTTTTCCGCTACTAAAGTGCGGTGGATATTGGATAACATAAAGGGTGCCAGGAAGCTTGCTGAGGATGGACATTTGGCCTTTGGTACTATTGATTCGTGGCTGATATGGAACCTGACCAGGGGAAAACTGCATATAACTGATGTTTCGAATGCCTCCAGGACAATGTTATTTAATATTCACACTCTCAAATGGGATGAAGAGTTGCTCAGGATCTTCGACATACCATCAAATATGCTTCCTGAGGTGAGGTCTTCAAGTGAAATATATGGGAAAACTGAAGGGCTGTTTGCTACTGCAATACCTGTTGCAGGAATAGCCGGTGACCAGCAGGCAGCTCTGTTCGGGCAGATGTGTATTGAACCGGGGATGGTTAAAAATACTTATGGCACAGGTTGTTTTATGGTTATGAACATTGGAAATAAACCGATAGAGTCAAAAAGTAAACTGCTGACAACCATTGCGTGGAGAATCGGCAATGACACACAATATGCCCTCGAAGGAAGTATTTTCATCGCGGGTGCAGTTGTTCAATGGCTTCGTGATGGTTTGGGAATCATAAAAAAATCAGGTGATGTTGAGAAACTGGCAGCTAAAGTAAAAGACAGTGAAGGTGTCTATTTTGTTCCGGCTTTCGCCGGACTTGGAGCTCCACACTGGAACCAGCATGCGCGTGGCACCCTTGTGGGTATTACAAGAGGCTCTACTTCAGCACATATTGCCCGTGCCGCTCTCGATAGTATCGCTTATCAGACATTGGAAGTGCTGCTTGCGATGCAAAAGGATTCCGGAATTGACATACGTGAGTTACGTGTTGATGGGGGTGCAACAGTTAATAATCAGCTTATGCAATTTCAGGCTGATTTGTTGCAGGCAAAAGTAGTACGCCCAAAGATAACGGAAACAACTGCCCTGGGAGCCGCATATCTGGCAGGACTTGCTGTAAATTACTGGAGCAGTATCAAAGAGGTAAAGCAACAATGGCAAATGGATCGCACTTTTTCTCCCCAGATTGAAGAAAGTGAGACACATTCGCTTATTAAAGGTTGGCACCGTGCTGTAAATGCTGCTAAAACCTGGGCGGATGATTCAAAGTAAGTGCCTAAAGTGAGCTAGGCACTAATAAATATGATAAAACAGTTAATTTTATCGATAACTTAATAAGTAAATTAAGATGAATGCATTTTTTGCTGAATTTTTCGGAACTGCCATGATCATTGTGTTTGGAGGAGGTGTGGTATCAAACGTTGTTCTTAGTAAGACCAAAGGAAATAACAGCGGCTGGATTGTAATATCTTTCGGATGGGCCGTTGGGGTCTTTACCGGTATATTAATAGCTGCTCCGATTAGTGGTGCCCATTTGAATCCTGCAGTTACTCTTGCTCTTGTGCTTGCAAATAAGTTTTCTCTTTCTCAGTTGCCTGTGTATATTTGCGCCCAGTTGCTCGGTGCCATGTTTGGCGCTTTCCTTGTTTGGTTAGCTTATAAAAAGCATTTTGATGCAACAGAAGATGCCGATTCAAAGCTGGCAGTTTTCTGTACCTCTCCAAATATCCGGAGTTACTGGTATAACGTTTTGACTGAGGTAATAGGAACATACGTCCTTGCGCTGGCTGTTCTTTATATGGCACAACCCGAAGTTGGACTCGGGGCGCTGAATGCATTACCTGTGGCTATTGTTGTGCTGGGTCTGGGTCTTTCTTTGGGAGGTCCCACAGGATATGCTATAAATCCTGCCCGTGATCTGGGTCCCCGAATAGTACATTTCCTCCTTCCAATACCGGGAAAACGCGACAGCGACTGGAAATATGCCTGGGTGCCAATTCTGGGGCCACTGGTTGGAGCTTCTCTTGCAGCGGGGATGTACCTGATCTTTAACGGGACTTAGCAAACAGATGCTCAAAGAATAGCTTTTTCGTCAATATTAAAGGCATATTTAAGTAATTTATCAAAATCTTAATAAAAAAAAGCTGAGTTTCTTTCTTTTCTTGAAATACAATTTCTACATTAGCTTCACTTTTCGTTTAGGGAATGAGCTTTAAGAGTGAACTGATTTTTATTGCATAAGTTTTGCATTAGAAAAAAGTTGGCTCTGTCAGAGCTGGAGAGTAAAACGCTGGTTTAAAAAGTTATTCTGTAAATTATTGATCCCGGATAAACAAAACTTAAAAAAAATTGTTAACTATTAAATTTAATGATTAAAACTTAAAAATTATGAAGAAACTTTTACTTTTCTTGTTAGTTGTAGTCTTCTCTCTGACACAATTATTTGCTCAGGAATCCACTTTTAAACAAGGTGACAAAGTTCTGAACCTTGGAATCGGGTTTGGATCAACATTTTATTCCGGAACTGGTTATAAGGCTGGAATTCCCCCTATATCAGCTTCTCTTGAATTTGGAGTTAAGGATGGTGTACTTGATAAAGGGTCAATTGGAATCGGTGGTTACCTTGGTTACTCATCCCATAAATGGGAATATTCAGGTTGGGGCTGGAAATATACTAACATAATAATCGGAGTAAGAGGCGTATTTCATTATCCTTTGGTAGACAAACTGGATACATACACCGGATTGTTGCTGGGCTACAACATTGCAACATCAAAAGAGTTTGGAAACTCTATCCCGGGGTATAACTATAGTGCATCAGCCGGAGGTGTTGCCTATTCATGGTTTATTGGCGGCAGGTATTATTTCAGCGATTCATTTGCCGGCATGCTAGAACTCGGATATGGTATAACTTATCTTAACCTTGGCGTTGCTCTCAAGTTCTAATTTATTGAATGCATTATTTGCTGAATAAAAGTCTTATTTAATTAATATTAAGCAGTCCGGTTTATGGTCCGGGCTGCTTTTATTTTAAATATCCATTCATCCTTTAAAAATTTGTTACTCTTCCGAAAATCCAAAAACAAAATTATCTTTACCAAAAAAAATTATGAAAGCAAGGTTCAATTTGTTTTTTCTTAAACTTAAGCACCTGATCGGTAGACAGGCTTTGAGCAAAATTGTCTTTATTTCGCTGGGGATCTCTTCAACGATCTGGTTCCTGATAAGAGTAATACCAAAACCACAAAGAGCAACTTATCCTTGCATGAGAGCAGCTGCACCTCTAATGTCCACCTTCATAATCTATCTGCTCACCTTATCCGGCTCAGTTTTCGCATTTAAAAAAGCAAAAAGCCATTTCAGAAATGCCAGATACATTTATGCAGCCTCCTTTTTTACTTTTGCAATTGTATGTACTTTCCTATTCATAATTAATAAAACCGAAAACATTAATGCAAGCACTGTTGATATAAACAGTGTAATGTCAAATTCGCCAGTAGGTGTCGGACATGGTATTTATCCGGGACGAGTTGTCTGGGTTTTTGATCCAAAAGTTGCAACATGGGACGGTTCAAACAAATACTGGTGGGATGAAAAGAGTACCTCACAGGTAGAAGCTGGCAGGATGTTTGAAAATGTATTGAAATCACTTACAGGGAAAGAGACAGAAGCAAAGGCATGGGATGAACTTTTTAAGAATTTCAATAACGAAAAGAAAAAAATTAAAATTGGCTACTCAATAAACCAGAAAATAGCCGTCAAGATCAATCAGAACAATACCCTGAGACATGCTGACACGACAGGTCTTAATGGTACGCCTCAGCTGGTATATGCTTTAATCTCCAGTCTCACAAAAGAAGCAGGAGTGCCACAGAAGAATATTACTATTTTCGATGCAAGCCGTTTCATAACCGATAATATTTTTAATAAATGTCATAGAGATTTTCCTGATGTCATATTTGTTGATAATGAGGGGGGTAACGGTCGTGTAAAATCAACTTATGTTGAAAACATGATTCCTTATTCTGTTGATAACGGAAAACTTGCAACTGGCCTGGCTGCATGTGCTGTTGAAGCTGATTATCTGATCAACATTGCATTATTAAAGGGACATGGCGGGCAAGGGGTTACGCTTTGTGGAAAGAACTTCTATGGTGCAACGAGCATAAACAGTAACTGGAGGAAAAATGCTCATGATAATTTCGATCAGGACCGGCAGGGAAAAGATAAATATATGACCTTTACAGATTTTCTCGGACACAAAGATCTTGGAGGGAAAACAGTATTGTTTATGATAGATGGATTTTATGGTGCACGCTCCCAGGATGGTCCTCCATTGATAAAAGATAAATGGAGGATGGCTCCTTTTAACAACCGCTGGTGTTCAAGCCTTTTTGCTTCCCAGGACGGTGTCGCTTTAGATGCTGTAGGCATTGATTTCCTGCGAGCCGAGTGGCCCGATCTTCCGGATATTGCCTATACAGAAAAATATTTGGTTGAAGCTGCTCTTGCCGATAATCCACCTTCCAAAACTGTATATGATCCGGAACGTGACGGTACACCATTAAAAAGTTTAGGAGTTTTGGAGCACTGGAATAATTCAACTGATAAAAAATACAGCAGGAATCTGGGTAAAAATTATGGGATTGAATTGGTTTATGTTCCACTAAATAACAAATAGATACAAACTTATTTTAATATAAAGTTTGAAGTGCCTAAAGTAAAAGAAAAGTTTGGAGTGAGCTAAAGTTTGAAGTGCCTAAAGTTGAAAATATGAACTTCTGTATATTGATCAAAACTCTAGGCACTCTAGGCACTTTAGGCACTCTAGGCACTTCTTAATTACAATCCTGTTCCACTCTGATAATAGATTTTACATCATATCCTTTTTCAACGGCCTTCTGCAGTAACATTTTATAAGTTGCTTCATCCATTTTCTTTTCCCTGGCCAGTATCCAGAGGTATTTATATGAGGGATCGCCTACAAGAACATATCTGTATTCCGTATCAAGCTCCATTATCCAGTAATTTCCTGAAAATGGCCAGAAAAACTGTACTTTGAGTTTTGCCGGGCTCTTTTTATCAGGTATCCAGGCAATACCCTGTGAAGAGGTGGATTTATGAGGATCGGTTATATAATTGCCTTTATTTAATACTGTTATTCTCCCGTCATCACGAAGAGTATAAGTGGCAGAAGTGCATTTCAATTTTTTTTCAAAAAAATTTGGTAGCCGTGCAATTTCATACCAGGTACCTTTATATCTGTTAAGATCAACGCTTGATACAACAGAAGGTACTTTTTGGGAATTGGCTGAGATGAAAATCATTATTGTGATAAGAGTTAGTGCGGTTTTCTTCATGTTAGTTATTTTCCTAAGAACAATCAAAACAAAAATCTGTTCAAACTTTCCTGTTCCCACCAAATTATTTGAAGAAATGAAGCTTGAATTATCTAACCATTTTTTATTTAAGGATATGACTAATTTTGTAAAATTAATTAATAAACATAATATTGGGATTGATTTTATTCTGACTGTCCATTTGCGTGAAGGGATTCAGGTTTATGCGGACTGTAGAAAAACCTGCGTCTTTGATCATTTTAAAGTACTGCTCCTTGAACCGGCCTTTTTCATGGTCCTGCCAGAATGCTTTATCATATCCGAGGATGTTAACTCCTCTGCCCAGTTTAAGACATTGATCCTTTGCAGGAACGGTTTGTGCATATGACTTACTAATCATAGAAAAACCGGTCACAAACAAGGTGATAAGGAGAATCAATCTTTTCATGGTTTAAAGTATTAAGTTTATGCAGATTGAGATACTTTTAATAATGAATTGTTAAATCAAATTTAGTAAATAATTTACAAATTTTTTTAACTTGGTTGGAAGATCCCGGGTTGAATCAAAATAGCACAAGCAGCGAAACGCTATATTGTATCCACAGGAGAGAAAATAATGATCTGGTATGATCCGGCATCTCCTGCGCGAAAATAAATACTAATTTTTACCAGATAAAAATATATTGATTTTGTAAACCAATGCTTCTTATTTTCTGGAATAAAAATGTTTTCAGTATTGTCTGAATATAAGAATCAGCCTAATCTAACCTTAACTCAAGTTTATGAAAAAGCAAAAACCTTTTTTGAAAGCACTTTTTTCATTTGCATTCTCTGGACTGTTAGTATCAATCTTTATTGGTCTCAGTTCATGCAGTAGCCAGCCTGAAACTAATGTTAATGAAAAAACAGTATCATTTGATGATGGATGGCGTTTTCTAAAAGATAGTCTATCCGGTGCCGAGAATCCTGGTTTTAACGATTCAAACTGGAGAATTCTCGACGTACCTCATGACTGGAGTGTTGAAGATCTTCAAGGTCAGAACGGTGAGGATATAATAGGGCCGTTTAACAAATCTGCCGTTGACAAAATGAGTTCCGGATATATGGTCGGAGGAATTGGCTGGTACAGAAAAAGTTTTACCCTTAAAGAAGAAGATAAGGGCAAGATGGCCTACCTGCAGTTTGACGGGGTATATATGAATTCTGATGTCTGGCTCAACGGGAAACATCTTGGATTTCATCCTAATGGGTATACTCCGTTTTATTACGATATTACCTCATTTCTTAATCCTCGCGGGCAGACTAATGTCGTAGCAGTCCGGGTTAGAAACGATGGACTGAATTCACGCTGGTATTCCGGCTCAGGTATAGACCGGCATGTATGGCTCACACTTGTAAATCCTGTTCATATAGATGTATCAGGAGGTCTGTATATTACAACACCGGCAGTCTCCGAAAAATCCGCTGACGTGAAAATTGCGACAACAATTGTGAATACGGGCACTAACGATAAAAACATTGTCCTGCAAACTCAGTTGTTTGATCCCTCAGGTAAGCTGGCCGGATCAGCAAAAAGCAATTCTGCACTGACGCCGGGTCAGACAATAGAGTTGACACAGAATGTCCCGGTAAAGAAACCAGCTCTCTGGTCAATTGATGAACCTAACCTTTATCAGGCACAGGTATCTGTACTTATAGATGAAAAAGTAGTTGATAATCAGGAAACTCTGTTTGGCATTCGCAGCATAAAAATTAATGCACAGAACGGTTTGACTATCAATGGTAAATCGGTTGATATGATTGGTGGTTGCTACCACCACGACAACGGACCTCTTGGTTCAGCTTCTATCGACCGTGCTGAGGAACGCAAAATTGAGGTATTGAAGAAATATGGATTTAATGCAATAAGAACCAGCCATAATCCTCCTTCGCCGGCATTGCTTGATGCATGCGACCGTCTGGGAATGGTGGTGATAGATGAAATTTTTGATATGTGGGAAAATCCTAAAAAGGAGCAGGACTATCATATTTACTTCAGGGAATGGTGGCAGAAAGATGCGGAGTCGTGGGTCAAGCGTGACCGTAATCACCCGTCAGTTATAATCTGGAGCATCGGGAATGAAATCCGCGAAGCAGCCGATACCTCAGGATACAGAATAGCAACAAACCTCACAACCGAAGTACGTCGGTTTGATCCAACCAGAGCTGTTACGGAAGCCATGCTGGGAATGGGTGGAGGTAGTGCACCGGGCAGAAGCAGATGGGATGATTTTGAAACACACCTGAAATTACTTGATGTTGTCGGATATAATTACGCCTATTCAAGGTATGAGTCTGATCATGAAAAATATCCAGACAGGATTATGGTTGGAACTGAAACAAATCCTCCGTTCGCATTGGAGAATTATGAACTGGTGAAGAAGCTCCCTTATGTAATCGGATATTTTGTCTGGACTGCCACAGATAACATTGGAGAAGCTGGTGTTGGTATGCCGCAACTTCGGGATATCGGGGAGGTTGTCAATCAAAGGCCATCGAATGCCCCTGCAGGTCCCGGACCAGCGGGTCAGCCGGGCGCACATGCTCCAAACTTAAGCGGTCCTCCTGCAGATATGCCAGGCATGCCTGGTGCCAATACAACACGTCCTCCAGCAAGCACACCGGGAGGCGGATTCTTCAGGCGCGATACCTGGCCTGTTTATACAAATTATCAGGGGGATATTGATCTGATCGGGAACAGAAAGGTTCCTTCATTTTATCAGTATGTTGTATGGGGTAAAAGCAAAGTTGAAATATTTGTACACCGTCAGATACCTGAAGGTAAAAAAGAGGTTACAAGTCGCTGGGGATTTCCGGATGAGCTGAAGAGCTGGAATTGGCAAGGAAATGAAGGTAAAAAATTCCAGGTACATGTTTACACTCGTTCGCAGCAGGTTAAACTTGAGTTGAACGGAAAGATTGTTGGTGAACAGACTGTGGATCTGGGGAAATCCATTACAGCTACGTTTGAGGTCACTTATGAGCCGGGAACACTTATTGCACATTGTTATGATAATGGTAAGGAAACAGCAAAGCAAACTCTGAAAACAACCGGGAAACCAGCATCTATAAGGCTGGTTGCAGACAGGACCAAAATCAGAGCAGACCGGAATGATCTGTCTTATGTGAGAGCTGAGATACTCGATTCCAAAGGTAACATCGTTCCTGATGCAGATGATATAATGGTAAACTTTGAGGTAACTGGCAATGGAAAGGTTGCAGGAGTAGGAAGTGGTAACCCAAGAGATATGTCAAGTTTTCAGCATCCAGGGAAAAAAGCTTATCAGGGAATATGTCTGGCAATAATTCGTCCGGGAACAACTCCTGGAAAAATTGGCGTCAGGGCTACGGCTGAAGGATTAAAGAAGGCATCTGTTGTAATAACAGCCAAATAGTCGGAGTTTCAGAAAAGTATGAAAACAAAAAAGCCGGGTACTTCCTACCTGGCTTTTTTTTATAGACAAGAGGTTTGAAATATCTAACCTTGATTTAATAAGAGATATTGATAGAATTACTAAACTGGAGGAGGTTTTATTTATCATAAAATAATTGGCCTAATGATTATGAACCTTGCCTCATACGGTCCAAGTACCAGAGGTAGTCTTACGGTTCCTTCCCCTGGCTTGGGGACCTTCAAAAGTTTGATCTTCCGGAAGTTGCTTCCCAAATATGCACCTGATCGGATTCGTTAAAAATGAAATATATTTCCCCATTGAATCAAAACTGTGCACTTCATGTATTTACTTCACAACAATGGACTTAAGCAAACGGATGTCTGCGCTAGAGGCTCCTAAAAGGATCTCAATACTGTCGCGCTCAACCTGCCAGCCGTTCTTGCTAATGTCCCAATAGGCCAGACGTTGGGCAGGTAATTCAATAGCTACAGTTTTGCTTTCACCTGCATTAAGGGACACCCTCTGAAATCCCTTGAGTTCCTGAGCCGGACGGCTTACTTTTGAATTGAGATGTTTTACATAGAGTTGTACTACCTCGTCGCCGGCATGTTTACCAGTATTCTGTACATCCACATTTACTGTTATCAATCCATCCTTTGCAAGAGTACCGTCACCTGGTTTAAGATTCGACCATACAAATGTTGTATAACTCAACCCGAAGCCAAATGGATAAAGTGACTCATTTTTAAAGTACATATAGGTACGGCCATTTCGAATGTCGTAATCGAGCATCTCCGGCAGCTGGTCTTGAGACTTTGGCCAGGTCTGCACCAGACGCCCCCCCGGATTGTAATCTCCAAACAGTACATCTGCCAGTGCACTGCCTTCTTCCTGACTACTATGCGCCATGTGTACAATTGCCCGCACATTTTCCTGGGTCCAGTTTATTGCATATGGGAAACTGCTTTTCAAAACAACGATTGTTTTTGGATTTGCAGCAAACACCTGTTTAATAAGTTCTTCCTGTTCATCCAGTGTAATTGTTTTACGGTCCAGATCTTCCCGACCTTCGCTGGGACTGGATATTTTCTTCCATCCATTGTCGAGGTTGGGATTATTTCCAACACATACAATAGCCACGTCGGACGTTTTGGCCAGGGCTACAGCAGCAGCTACATCATCACCTAAAGCAAACTGAACTTTAACACGTTTACCGACCTTGCTCTTGACTCCGGCAAGCGGGGTAATTGCATAGGGAGCCTGTGAGCTGTACCAGTCAAATACTACCTGATCGGCCCTCGGACCAATCATAGCTATCGACTTTACCTTCGATTTATCGAGAGGCAGAATACTTCCTGTGTTTTTGAGAAGAACGATTGACTTTTGTGTGGCAAGACGCACTAAATCCTTGTTTTTCTGAGTATTCCAGGGTGCAGTTTGCAATGTATCGGTACCGATTTTGGCATAAGGAACACGATCGGCAGGATCGAGCAAGCCCAACCGAATGAAAACCCTCAGAGTTCCCTTAATCACCTCATCAAGTCTTTTTTCAGTCAGAAGGCCTTCTTTGATGGCTGTTTTCACAGGAACCTCAAAATTTCTGTCGAGATACTGATTGATACCGGCGTTCACTGTACCGGCACCTGATTGTGTAGAGTTCTCATAATAATGTTGCGACTTCGTAAGGTTGACAAAACCTCCCGCATCGGTACAAATGATACCATCTACGCCCCACTGCTTAACTGTAACATATTCGATCACAGGATTCACTGTTGCCGGTACACCGTTTATCAGATTATAGGAGGTCATATAGCACTTTGCTCCTCCCTCTACGAAACCCATGTGAAATGGAAGTGAATAGTACTCATAGAATTGACGTGTATCGAAATTTGAGGATGTAGTGGTGCGGTTATCTTCATTGCTGTTGGCCAGAAAATGTTTTAATAATGAGGCACTTAGCCAATATTTGGAATCGTCGCCCTGAAGTCCTTTTATCATCGCAACTGACATTATACCATTGAAATAGGCGTCCTCGCCAAAGCATTCTTCGGTACGACCCCAGCGTGGATCGCGACCCAGATCAGCGTTTGGGGCACGAATTATAAGCCCTCCCCGTTTATACTTTGGGCTTTGATAAACATAGCGTGCTTCATATCCTTCAATAGCTCCGGCCTGCTTAACTATTTCCGGATCCCATGTCTCGCCCATTCCAATGGACTGGGGAAATGTTGTTGTGGAAATCGGACCGCGTCGTCCCCAGCCACCCGGTGTCCCTTGAGCAAGTCCATGAAGCCCCTCAACGTGGCCCATTCGGTTAATACCTAAACGAGCCACTCCGGGAGTCTGACTTAAAAAAGTGACCTTTTCATTGAGGGTCATTAGCGAGACAATGTTAGAGATACGTTCTTCAAGAGGCATATCAGGATTCTGAAAAAGATAAGTGTTTTTTGGCTCACCTTGCACATTCAGGTAGTCCATAATGTTGGGTAACTCATCGCGTGTGATTACTAGGTCATGATTATAGATACGCTTAAGTTCTTCCTTATTATGATTTGTAACATGGCTCGTATGCCAAAGCATCCACCACGACCAGGTAATACCATTTTTAAAACATTCATTAGGATCAGGAAGGGTACCACATTCATGATATGGAATTGGAATTGTTTCACCATGAATAGCTTTTAATTTATTGAAAAGTGGCGCCTGAATGCCTTTACCATAAGTATCGCCACCTGCAATATCATAGTAGGCTTTGCCGGGATCCCACTCTGCTGAAGGTTCTCCTGTATGGCAGAGAACCCAGACAAGATTGTTCAGTTTTCTCTCTTTGGTGAAATAGTCGAACATTGTTTTCCAAAGTTTCACAAAACGTTCACCTCCCTGCTTTCCATACCAGAACCAGTTACCATCACATTCGTGCATTGGACGCCATAAAACCGGAACATTTGAATCCCGTAATTCGGTAAGGTGGTCAGCAATTCGTTTAAGATCGCTCCACATTGCAATGTACTGTTTTGTACCAGGTATAAAGCATGAGTCGATATTAATTGCCTTTTTACTGTTTTCGTATCCTTCACCTATTGAAGGCGCACCCCAGTGCCACATTAAAGTGGGAATACCTCCTGCTTTCCACCATTCAATAACCAGCTGATTTTCACGTTTATTGGAACTCTCATTGATATAGTCATGCCCCTCTATTGCAGGGTATTTTCCGGTTATTTCATATATGGTTTTAGTCTCATTAATACCCCAGGGAGACCACATCTGACCCGACAGAGTTTTCTTCCCATACTGTGAGTAAATGTAGTTAAGCAGCGCCCTTGCTTCAGGCGAGGCATTTGGTGTTACAGGAGTCTGACCTGTTACGTTGGAAAAGCCCGGGTGAATTAAAACGGTACTGATCAGTAAAATCTGAAGTAATTTTCGTTTCAACATAATTATTATTTTCATTTTATTATCATTTAATTGTTTTCAAACCGGGAAGTGTTTGTGGAAGAGTTTTGATCAAACCTTTAGAAATTTCCAAAGACTTTGATTCAAGCTTTAGAATGGCAGTTTTCAACCCTTCACGGGTAGCAGTTATTGTTATTGAACCAGGGAAAAGTGTAGAACGAATAGCCACACGGTTAATCCCACACTCAGTGTCGAGATAGAGGTTATTTGTTGTGTTGAGTTTGGCGGCATTGAATCCTCCGCGCCATATAACAGGACCTGTAACTGCAAAATCAACTCTTGCTTCATCAGTAGGACAACGACGACCTTGTGCGTCAACGACTTCGAAATCAATCAGGGCAACATCACTTGCATCCGCCTGCAAGCCATCGGGCCCGGTGTAAAGTGTAAGTTTTATGACTTTGGGTTCTCCTGCGGTCTGAAGTTCCTGTTGAGCAACAATCTTACCAGCCATGGAAGCTACAGCTTTAAGCTTGCCAGGATAAAATGCAACATTTGGAAATGCATATACGTATCCCGTGTTCACACCTGCAAGAAGTTCAGAACCAGGAACTCTGTCTTCACCGTTGTATGAATCGATGAATTGGTATGGCCTGGTTTCCACACCTATTGATTTACCATTGAGAAATAACTCGACTTTGTTGCAATAGGAAGCAGCCACATAAACAGTCTTTTTAGTGTCTGCAGGATAATTCCAATGACCAATTATATGAATGTCGGGCTTCTCGCTCTGCATTACACGAGATACATAAAATACCGATTTGGGAATACGCACACCATCAACCTTACCGCTTACCCGCAGAACATAACTTCCCTGCTGGCGTCCGTCAGCATCAGAATCCGACCAATATATGGAAGCATAACCAGACCATTTTGAATGTGCAGGATCGGGATTGTCAATCCTGTTCTGCATATAACTTGTATAACGTGCTGCAGCTGCGAGACTGAAAGTTTCGGAATTCCAGTGATAGGTATCTCCACCTGGTCCCGGACGGTTATTCGGACCGGGGACAATATGTGGTTTGAAGCCAAAGTGCGGCGGTGAAAAATCATCCCATATGTTTCGCCCGGCTTCGTCACGAAAATCTTCTGTCTCTATCAGTGGTGCTTTATCACGACGGGCAATACTATAACCCCTGAAGATATCATCGCCGGTGATTTTGTCAGTTTGCGGCGCCTGACCTATCATTACGCCATACCATTCCGACATTGGAGTTAGGGCCTTATTTTCTGCTGACAGATCATTATCCCGAGTTCCCATAACGCGCCCCCCATGAGGATCAAGCTCCTTGCGCATTGCAACCATCTGTAGCATTTGTTCCGGAGTTACGATAGTGTTTCCAGCCTCCCAGAACAGAATACTTGGGCTGTTACGGTAAAAAATCATAGTGGCACGCATTACCTCTGCACGCTGTTCCCACTGACGACCTGTAACAAGCCTTTCTTTATCGCCTGCCGGGCATACCTGGATTATTCCATATTTGTCACACGCTTCAGCATCAGCACGTTGGGGTGCAACATGCATCCATCGGATATAGTTGGCATTGCTTTCGCGTACCATAGCAGCGTTAAAATCGTGCATCCAATCGGGATAGGCTCCACCCATACCGGGCCAGTCGTTGGCAGAGCGCTGTGCATAACCTTTGAGCCAAAGAAATTTACCATTGAGATAGACTCCTCCTGTACCTGCCCCACCTCTGAATTCAGTCTGGCGGAAGCCTGTCTTAATCTCACAAACATCCACAACCTTACCATTAACACTAAGCATTGAGTATACCCGATAAAGGTAGGGATCATCCACATCCCAGAAGCGGATATCTGTCAGTGTGCCGGATGCTGTTAAAATTTCAGCCTGTCCGGAGACCAGGTCAGATGTATTTCCTTCAAGTTTGGCACGTACCACACCATTAGCATCCACAACAACAGCTGAAATCGTAATAGATGCATAATCATTTGTCTCATTAACAACTTCAGCCTCTACTTTAACGTCAGCGGTTTTCTTCTTCAGGTCAATGGCTTCAGAATAGACATAAACACCGGTGGATTTGAGATTCTCATAGAGTGGTAGTGTTTGATAAATCTTGCCAGTTATAATAAGAAAGGCATCCCGGTTGAGTCCGCCAAAATTCGGGTTAAAATCTTTCGAGTTCCACAGGAATGGAATGCCGGTTGCTTCTTCTTTATAGTTAGTGCTATTGTCCACCTGAACGGCAAGGATATTGTCCTGTCCACCAAATCTCACAAATTTAGTTATGTCGAGTCCGAGAGGTGTTATTCCGTTTTCATATTTACCGATTGGCTTCCCATTTAGGAAAAAACGGCCTGCCTGTCTCATTCCATCGAATTGGAGGAATACTTTCTGACCATCAGTACCGACAGGCAGAGTAAAGTGCTTACGATACCACCCGATGCCAAACATCTTTGCACTCTGGTCGCCTCCGCCATGGCTGATAAATGCCCTGTATGTTTCGGTCTCATTCCAGGTATGTGGAAGGCTGACGCTAACCCAGGCAGAGTCGTCAAATCCTGGTTGAGCTGCACCAGTCGTGTCGCCAAAAGTGAATTTCCAACCCGGATTGAAGTTAAAGATTGCACGTGGTGAGGCCGGTATCTGAAACTTCACTGTCTGGCCATTTATAGTAATTACCGACAGGCTAAACATCAGGCAACACAACAATGAATGTAATGGTTTCCCGGTACTTAATAATCTGACAAAAACGGACTTTGATGTCATAACTATTTATTTATAATAATCTTACCTGCTTTAACTTCTGCGCGGAGACCTGAATAATCAATGTCATTTGCATTATCAACTATCAAACCTTTCTGAGCTGTTAACTTACATTTTCTAAATTTCACATTGGTTATGGGGCTGTCTTTAAGACCGTGGATCATGCCAAGTGAGTTGACATTACCGGAGATATTAATGAATCTTACATTCCGGACAACAGGTAAAACTTTTGCTGGCGGAGCAATCGGCGGTACCATTCTCCATTCCATATTAAACTCAAAAGCCTGCTTCGCATCTTTGATCCTGATATTCCTGTAAACAATATTCTCGACTACACCACTGCGGCTTGGTTGTGTTTTGAACCTGATAGGTGCCCAGTTACCTGAGTCAATATCGCAGTTTCGGATTTTTACATTACGAATGCCGCCTGATGTTTCGCTTCCCATAGCTACTCCG
>Ga0209744_1000177_pt1 | contig 20763 bp, 18 predicted proteins | sample BarGraNGADG00311_2_FD_184494 | JGI IMG/M metagenome (GOLD analysis project Ga0209744, IMG submission 184494) | Arctic peat soil microbial communities from Barrow, Alaska - Barrow Graham LP Ref core NGADG0004-311 (SPAdes) (version 2) | ecosystem: Environmental > Terrestrial > Soil > Wetlands >... | reverse complement strand
CATCGTTCCAGATACCGATATTCCTTCCTCTTATGGTAGGTATCCAGTCCCAGCCTATCGAGGCATGAAATGTCGGATTGTCAGCGCCCAGGATTCCTCCGTTCTTATCATGATAAAGGGCTGTTTGCTCCTTTATAACGCCGATATTGTCATTTTTATGGATCAGGACAGCAATAGCGTTGTTGTGTCCGGGTATAATCAGATCAGTTATATCAAACTTACCCCGAATAAATGCCCCCTCAATTTTTCCTGTATATTTCCCGTTTACGAATACATCTGCTTTCCAGTTGATCCCATCGAAATTCAGGAACATTTGCTTGCCCTTCAATTTGTCGGGGACAACAAATTCATCGCGGTACCAGAAATCGGAATTGAAGAAAGATTCGGATATCATTAGCTGGTTGTCGCTAAAGTTTGGATCAGGCAGAGCGCCTGCATTCCAGTAGCTGACCAGTGCTGTTCCGGGAACAGTCGCCGCAACCCATTCATCACTGATGAAACCTGTTCGGGAAATCCCTTCGCCCGTTGCAGGAACCAGTGAGGCACGTTGAATCTTCCAGTTTCCTGCAGATAAATAAAGCTTGTTATCAATAATTCCCGGATTTGGTTTTGGTTTTGGCACCATTCCGCCTTTACCGAATACTTCCATTTCACTCAGAACATAGTTTTTGTCTGAAATGGGCTTTTTCATCAGAATCTTCACATAACGACCTTTGGCAGGTTGTTTAAGCATGATGTTATCAACCAGTTGCTGATCACCAGGAAGAGAGGCCAGATCTTTCCAGTTACTTCCATCTTCAGACGTCTGAACTGATCCCTCGACTGCCTTGTTTATCCAATGCAGTTTTATATTGTCGAAAGTACTCTCTGAACCCAGATCGGTATAAACCCATTCCTCGCCGGTCCCTGCACTCATCCAGGCGCTTTTGAACTGAGAAGAAGTAACCATATTCAGCCTGGTATTCTGAGAATAAAAATCCAGGTCACCAAATACCCACTTTTCAGCGCATGCAGCTGACATACTAATCCTATAATAATGATAGGCAACCGGCTTTTTTAATTCGAATTCCGGATTAATCAGTCTTTGAGGGCCCGGCATCCGGAAGTTAAACGTAAAGGATGGTTTTGGTGCATCCGGACCTGCTCCATATGGTCCCGAAAAGAAAGAAAACAGATTTCGAGCAGGCTTTGCCGGACTTTTTCCCTTAGATTTCGGCGCTGCCATAAAAGCAGCAAAGGGATTGGGCCTTGGTTGCCCGGGGAATCCTGTACCGGCAAATTTTCCCAGTTCATCCCATTTTAATCCATCATCAGAGCCGCAACAGACCATCTGCCATTTTCCCTTCATTTTCTCATTATATGTCAAACTGCCGTTTAACACAATTTTGTCAATCTCCTGAGGTACAGTCTCTTTGTTCAGTTCGTATTGTATCCATATGTCAGTGCCTTCAAGGCTCATTTCTGTTAATCTGTTATGATCGAGAAGCCACTCTCTCTCATTCCTTGGAACTATACCTTTATTTGTCGATACTGATATGTAAGCCGGCATTTCGTTAATGATAATACCGTCGGTTATCAGCTGGGATGTAAGACAAAAATCGTAACTTGATGAATTACAGGCTGATCTGAGCTTAGCTATGTTACGGTAATTTTCACTGTCTGCAACAAGTACAGGTGAAAAATCCTCCGACGGATTACCAGGGTAAACACCAACTCCCCGGGTATAATCTCCTGTTTTTTGCTTACAGCCAGAAAATAAAATTAATAAACAGACAATTCCCGATAGTTGAAGCTGTAACCTTACAAGAAACGCAACATGTCTTTTCATTGAAATTAAAAATTAAGGACAATCAAGATATTTAATAAAAATAGATAAAAAGCCTCTATATATAGTCATATATTGGCTTTTTATATACAGGAACACGTATTAATTTTATTAAAGTTGATTGCCTCACTGGTAGAGAGGATAGAGACATGCAGTGGCATGACCCCATTCTTTTAATCTAAACTAACTGAAACTTTAATCATTTTAAGGTTTGCTTCAAGGCCATCGAGGTAAATAAGTGCCCAGGAAAGAGGGACAAAGATATTCCTGTTATAGAAATTCACGGCGTCATCCTTCCCCTTTTCTTCATCCAGATCCAGAATTGAAGGCAGAGCTTTGGCTGCATCTTCAAAGCCTTTGGTTTGCTTCATCAGATCAATAAGCTCAGTGATGGCCTTATCGAGCTTAATTCCGGGGGTCATCTCCCCGTTATCCGCCAATACAGATGCCGCAATATTCGGGGATTCTGCCTTAACCAAGGTCTCCGGATTATTTTTCCATTGTTCGCTAGTCATTCCTTCATGTTTTAATATCAGATCCCGGTAATTATTTGCGATTTTCAATATCTCATCAATTTTTATATTAACTGCCGATTCTTTGCCAATTATCGGTTTTTGAACCATAGCGGCTTTTATGTTGTTATAGTTCCGTGAAATGTTAAAACTGTCAACAATGGTATCTCTCGAAACATTTAATGAAAGTAGTGCCGAGAATACAGAATTCAGTGTCAAAAGAAGCAATACAAATACTGTATTATAAATGTTGAAATTCTTGTTCTTCGAGGTAACCGTCAGAAAAACAGGAAGAAAAACTATATACGGGAAAGGGAGGGCAATAAGAAGTGCGATGCCGGCATGGGGCCAATGCATTATCTTATAAAGCATTGCTGTGAATACAACAAAGCATGTAATAAATGTTACTATATAAAGCAACTTATTCTGACTGTTGCCTTCAGCTTTGTAATTATTAATCAGTGCAGCCGGAAAGAAGAGCAGGACCAGTATCATAGTTCCGGTAACTAACAAAATTGCAGCTGCCGGCCAATGGTTCACTTTGAGTATTGCTCCGGTGGAAATAATAATGGCTGCAATCACTCCGAGAATATATATCTTTTGTTTCATAATAATATAATTTTGAGTTTAAAGGTATTATGGAGCCCACATTTTGATGAAATTAAACTATCAATCATTAGATTTGTAAAAAATGTGGGGTTCATAATCTTATGTATTTAGTTGTTTATCTATGACTTGCAATTGTATTTAATACACTTGCTTCAACTGTAAGCAGCCCGTTTTTCATAATTTTAAGAGAATGAAGTCCTGACATTAAAGACATATTACCTTTTTCCGGGTTTCCTGAAGGCAGAAATATTTCTGCATCAAGCATTTTTTTATATTTCAGCAAATCTTCTGCAGGAGTTATACTGGTCAGGTAATTTACATACTCTGCCATTGAAGCATTAAGTTCCTTACGGGTACTACATCCAGGTATAAGAAATGCCTTCGCAGGTCCCTGGTCGAACGGTCTTGAAAGCTCCCTGTATAAAATTTCCTGACCGGTTTTAGTCTGACTTATCTGACCGGTGCTCACGGCAGGCTTGCCCGGTTCACCTTCCGATTCCTGAACCATTTTTTCCTCGATATTGCTGATAATTGTAAGAATTCCTTTAGTTCTTGAATGCAACTGTTCCATCTCATGATAGTTTGAGGAGTCTTTATACCTGCTGATCAGAGAACTGTTATTCCTGAATAAGTAATCATATAATGCATTCTGCTGATCATTATTAGGATAGTAAAATGCCTGGAATGAATGCTGCAGGTTCAGGGTTATCATGGCTCCGGGGACAACAATTAATAGCAATCCGATGACCAGAAAAATGAACATGGAACTAATATGATTTTCCTCCTTCCAGGTAAGCCATGTAAACAGTGGGAAAGCCAGAAAGCACAGAAGGATTATCCCGAAAACAATAAACAGGGTTGCGAGTGGCCAATGCTGCATCTTAAATAGCATGCCTGCAACAAAAAGTACAATGCCAATGGCCCCAAAAATGTAGGCTGGCCGTTTATCCTTGTTTTTCTGATCCGACAACCTGCTCAGAGCCAGTGCCGGGATAAAAAACAGTATACCGGATACTGAAGCCAGGCTTAAAATTGCTCCTGCCATTGGCCAGTGCTGAATTTTAAAGAGAGTCCCTATAATTAACAACATCCCTGCAAAAAAAGCTGAGATAAACAGGAAAAGTCTTTTTCTGTTGTGAGTCTCTTTCCAAAGGACATTCAGGGCTGAAGGCAGGAATATAAATGCCAGGATCAGAGCTCCAAGGGTCATCATGACTCCGGCACCGGGCCAATGCTGAATTTTAAACATTGCTGCAAAGCCAAACAAGATTGTGCCTGCAACGCCTGAAATTTTCATTATGTTTTTCATATATCGGTATTTAGTGTCAACTGCATAAAGTGTCTCTTCCTGTATTTCCTTAAGTCTTCGCGATCCCATTTTTTGTTTAACCCTCTGATAGGCTTCAGAGAAGTTTAAACCAGAATGCATCTCATCCTCCACATCACAGCAGACATGATCAATGAGATCTTCGAGGAGATGGGAAAATGTGATCTCCTGCATACTGATATCACGGCTGATCTGATCAATATGATGCAGACTCAGTTCAGGCATGGCTCAATCCGGGTTTGGCATCAACTATTCGCTGAAGAGATTCGATGAACTCGTTAAGTTCTTTTATTTTGTCAGCTACTACAGTATGACCTTTAGGAGTCAGGGTATAGTAGATTCTTATTCTGTTATTAAAATTTTCCGAAGTTGTTACTAGAGAGCCATCCTTTTCGAGTTTATGAAGAACAGGATACAATGCTCCGTATGTGAGTTTTATTTTCCCTTCGGTTAGTTCCTCTACCTTTCGGGTAATAGCGTAACCATGCATCCGTCCTTCCTCTTTTAAAAGCTGAAGAACAATTGTCTTTATTGATCCTTTGATAAGGTCTGTTGGTATCATAAAATAATATATAAGTTGTTTATATATTGCAAAGATAGAATATTAATTATTAAAAATGCAAATATTTTATAAAAAAATTATAAAAAGGGGATTTTTTTGTAGGGAATGGTCGCGACCATTCCCTGCATTTTCATTTTGAACATTCCCTATCTACCATCTGGAAGGATTGGTCTCAATATAATTAATGATGCTTTTCAGCGATTGATTATTCCTGATAATATGGTCATGAAACGATTTCTGCCATCTGAACATTACATCTCCATGTAAAGGAATGCGTTTTGAAACAGTTGTTTTATATGCACCAATCAATTCCGTTAATGGTTTTATTTTGGGAATTGTTTGAATCGTTGGATTCTGCCGAATCGATTGTAGGGAACGGTCGCGACCGTTCCCTACATTTTCATTTTGACTGTTCCCTGCATTTTGACCCTCCCCCTCAATTTTATAATAAAAATCTGTATTAATATGAATTATCCCATGAACATGATCAGGCATAACTATATATGATATTAAATCGATATAGGGAAATTGATCTTTCAGCCAGATCCATTGTTTATTGGCAATATTACCATTTTCTGATAATCGCATCGTACCATTTTCAACCGATCCAAATGAATGAACATGTCCTTTCACACAAATTGTGATAAAATAATACCGGCTAAGTGAATAGTCAAAACCAGTCAACCTTGTGAGTTTCCTTCTATACATGATTCAATTTTTATCTATAACAGGTCAGCGAGACCATATGTCGTTAAATTTAAGCATATTACCCTTCCCATACAAAAATATTTTATAAATATTTGTAAATGATTTAAAGAAATTATATTTTTGACCATTAGGTTAAACCTAATAGTTAAACCAAATAGTTAAATATATGACAGAGAATGATAAAATGACCGAAGAGAAGATTTTTGAAGCTGCAACTGATGTGTTCGTTGAAAAGGGAATGGACGGAGCCAGAATGCAGGATATTGCAACACATGCAGGGATAAACAAAGCTCTTTTGCATTACTATTTCCGTACAAAGGATCAGCTTTTCAGCAAGGTATTCGAGAAAATTGCCAAAAGAATGTTCTCAAAATTTGCACCTGTTTTCGACGAAAATTTAACTCTCGAAGAAAAAATAAGATTCTTCTTCAATGCCCATATATCGTTTATGAAGGATAATCCGCGTCTTCCAGGTTTCATACTAAATGAAATAAACAGAAACCCTGCACGTATCAAAAAACTACTCAGTACTATCGAATTCAGAAAAATCTGGACACTTCTCAAAAGCCAGCATAAAAATGAGCTGGATAAATACAATATTACAGAAGAAAACCTTCCCCAGATTATGACAACCATAGCTTCAATGAGTGTATTCCCGTTTGCAGCAAGAGGAATTCTTGAGGGTATTTTTCAAAATATGGACGTCGATTTCGACAGGTATATTGAGGAGAGAAAAGAGTTTGCAGCTGAGTTTGTTATTAAAGCGATAACCAAATAATAAGTGCCTAAAGTGCCTGGAGTTTAAAGTGCCTAAAATATAAGAATATAAATCTATCTAAATGAAAAGACGAGAACTGATATTATTTATAATACTATTTTTCGGAGCAAATAAACTCATTGCCCAGAAGATTCTGACTCTTAGAGAATGTTACGACAAGGCTTATACAACCAATGCCTTGTCTGGTGAAAAAATAGGATATACTGATATTTCAAGACTTAAAGATGAAAATCTGGCAAAAGGATGGCTTCCAACACTCGATGCAAACGGAAGCTTTATATACAACTCATCAGTAATTGATATGAGTAGCGTACTGGGTAATCTTCCGATACCGGGGATCGCAAATGCCATAAAACCTCTTCCACATGAACAATATAAAGTCACAGTCGATATAAACCAGGTTATTTATGATGGCGGAGCAATAAAGGGTGCCAGAGCTCTTGAAAAAGCTGACATGAACGTAAATGAAAAACAAACAGAGACTGACCTTTATAAGCTCCGCGAACAAATAAACACTTATTATTTTAACCTTTTGCTTCTTGGAAGACAAAAAGATCTGCTGAATAACTATCTGGAAATTATAAAAAAAAGAATTGCTTCAGTGCAGTCAGGTATTAATAATGGAGTTATTTTAAAGTCTGACGCTGATGTGCTCACTTCAGAAAAGATAAAAATTGAGCAGCAACTGGCTGAAAATGAGATAAGAAAAATATCTTTTCTTAAAATTCTATCGGATCTTACCGGAGATCAAATTGATAGTTCAACAGAATTCATTCAACCTGCACTGCCGGAAAATCTTCAGCAGGAACTTTCCCGACCGGAATTGCAACTGTTCGATCTGAGAAAGGAACAGCTTGCAGCAGGAATGAAAGTGATCGAAAGTAAAAGAATGCCAAAAGCTGTTGGATTTGCCACTTTCGGATACGGAAACCCTCCGGGAACCAATTTCTTTAAAAATGAGTTTGCCCCCTATTATATGCTCGGGGCCAGTATAAAGTGGAATATCTTCGACTGGAACAAAGCTAAGAACGAGAAACAAATAATTACTTATCAGGAACGGATCCTGGAGAACAGGAAAAATGACCTGGCAGATAACCTGAAGAGGATTCTTGAATCAAAAGCCTCTGAAATTTTAAGTCTGAAAACACTAATTGAATCAGATTCGGAACTTATTACTCTCAGGAAAAGAATAACTACATCTGCGGAATCACAGTATCAGAATGGCACTAGTACTGCAACAGATTATCTAAACGAGCTTAATTCGGAAAAGCAGGCTGTGATAAATTATGAGATCCATAAAATAAATCTGGCTATGACAAAAATTGAGTATCTGAATATTAGTGGGAAGGAGATTGAGTAGCTCCCCTTTAGTGGGGATGGGGGGCAAATAAAGGGGTATGGGCAAAGAAACCGGAGATTAAAGAAAATATTAATACAGTGTAATATAAACATTATAACATCATGAATATCAGATCATTAATAATAATTGCCGCAATTTTGTCAGCCGGTTGCAAAAACCAAACCGACAAAGCCGATGCATTTGGGAATTTTGAAGCTACTGAAGTTATTGTTTCAGCCGAAACTAATGGTCGCATCCTGCAGCTTGAACCTGTTGAAGGAATACAGCTCACTACCGGTGCAAAAATTGCGCTCATTGACACAACCCTTTTCCATCTCCAGAAAGCAGAGATAGATGCAGGAATGAAAAGCATAAGGACACGCATAAGTTCTATTAATGCTCAAAATAACATTCTGAATCAGCAGATAATGAATCTGAATATTAACATAGAAAGGACTAAAAAGATGCTGAAGGACGATGCTGCAACACAAAAACAGCTGGATGATCTTACCGGACAAGTTGCTGTACTTCAGAAACAGATAGCTTCAAATAACACTCAGAAGGAATCTGTTGCAGCAGAACTTGCAGTTTCAAACTCGAAAAAAACGACTCTGATTGAACAAATCAAAAGGAGTTCTGTCTTAAGCCCGTTGAATGGGACCGTACTTGAAAAATATTCTGAGGCTGGAGAGATTACGTCAGCCGGTAAACCTCTTGTTAAGATTGCTGACCTTTCTGTTATGAAACTAAAAGTATATGTAAGCGGAGCCCAGCTTGCCGGTATAAAAATCGGACAACAATGCACAGTCAGAATTGACAATGGAAAAAAGGGATACACTTCATTCCCGGGAGTGATTAGTTATATTTCGGACAAAGCTGAGTTTACTCCAAAGATCATCCAGACGAAAGAGGAACGTGTAACACTCGTGTACGCGATAAATATAGATGTGAAAAATGATGGAAAAATAAAATCAGGTATGCCCGGAGAAGCTAAATTCTGATAGTTATATGCAGATGCAAAAAGTTATTGAATCAACAGATTTAAGTAAAGCGTTTGGACAAACCCAGGCTCTGAAAGAGATTACTTTCTCGGTAGATGAATCAGAAATATTTGGTTTCATCGGTCCAGACGGTGCCGGCAAAACGACTCTTTTCAGGATTATTGCAACGCTCCTTCGTCCTGATAAGGGGGAAATGAAGGTATTGGGAATGGATTGTGTTGCAGGGTTTAGGGAACTCCGAAAAAATATTGGATATATGCCGGGAAGGTTCAGTCTTTACCAGGATCTCACTGTCGAGGAAAACCTGAATTTTTATGCGACAGTTTTCGGAACCACTGTAAAGAAAAACTATGATCTTATTTCTGACATCTATTCTCATATTGAGCCTTTCAAAAAAAGGCTGGCCGGTAAACTTTCAGGTGGTATGAAACAGAAACTGGCACTTTCATGTGCTCTGATCCATAAACCTAAGCTGCTTATTCTGGATGAACCCACAACAGGAGTTGATGCTGTTTCGAGGTCCGAATTCTGGACCATGCTTGCCAAACTCCGGCAGCACAACATAACCATAATCGTATCAACACCCTATATGGATGAAGCAATGCGATGCGACAGGGTAGCACTTATTCAAAAAGGAATGATACTTTCGGTTGCTCCGCCACAAAAGATCCGCGATGGTTTCAGCAGAAAGCTGTTTATGATAAAAGCCCGTGAGAAGTATAAGCTCATCACTGCATTAAGGAATTATCCGGATACAGTTACAGCCTATCCTTTTGGAGATTCAGTTCATGTAACTTTCACTGATGACCGTATCAATGAGTCATTGTTTAAATTTCTTCACGAAGCAGGACTAAACAATGTTACTGCTGAAGAGACATCGGCGGGCATTGAAGACAGATTCCTTGAACTAATGTAAAATGTCAGTCAATGGATAACCGGGTAATAATTGTAAAGAATCTGATAAAAAAATTCGGAACATTTGTTGCAAATGACAACCTTTCATTTGATGTTTTCAAAGGAGAGATATTTGGATTCCTCGGCGCCAACGGTGCAGGCAAAACAACAGCTATCAGAATACTGTCAGGCCTCTCATCTCCTACATCAGGAGAAGTAATAGTTGCAGGAGTTGATGCATCAAAGAAGCCGGAAGAGATTAAAAAACAGATCGGATATATGAGTCAGAAATTCTCATTATATGAAGATCTTACTATAAAAGAAAATATTATGCTTTATGGCGGGATATATGGAATGAGCAAGTCACTTATTAAAGAAAGAACGGATAATCTTCTTGAAAAGCTGAATTTCCAGGATTATGGAAACAAATTGATTGCTGATCTACCGCTGGGCTTACGTCAGAAGCTTGCATTCTCGATAGCTGTTTTTCACGAACCTAAAATAGTTTTTCTCGATGAACCGACCGGGGGCGTTGACCCGATCACACGCCGGCAATTCTGGGAAATGATATATGAAACCTCTGCAAGAGGTATTACAGTTTTCGTAACAACACATTACATGGATGAAGCTGAATATTGTGACAGGATCTCAATTATGAGCGAAGGTAAAATTGTTGCCCTTGACACACCCGAGAACCTAAAGAAACTCTATAATGCGGCTACGGTTGAGGATGTATTTATTAAGATAGTACGGCCAGTTAATAATTAGAAGATGAAACGATTCCTGGGTTTTGTTAAAAAAGAGTTCCTTCATATTTTCAGGGATTACAGGACACTTTTTATCATTTTCGGGATCCCTGTCGCACAGATACTTATATTTGGTTTTGCAGTAAGCACTGATATAAAGAATGCAGGAGTAGCATTTCTTGATCTTTCAAAAGATGAAACGACACAGAAACTGACAGATAAAATAATCTCCTCAGGGTTTTTTAAACGTACTGAAAACCTGATAAGTTACAACGAGATTGAAGATATATTCAGGAAGGGTAAGACAAAAGAGGTAATAATTTTTGAAAAGGATTTTGCCAGGAAACTTCTGAATGAAGGAAAAGCCAGCATCAGCATAATAGCGGACGGATCAGAACCAAATACTGCTACACTTGTCACAAATTATACAATGGCTATAATATCTGACTTCAATGCAGATATTTCTGGTATCAGGAGTAATAACTCAATGCTCATTCAACCTGAGGTAAAAATGTTTTATAACCCTGAGCTTAAGAGTCAGCACATGTTTGTCCCGGGTGTTATAACAATGATACTCATACTTATATGTGCTCTCATGACATCTGTTACAATAACCCGCGAAAAAGAGTTCGGAACCATGGAGGTATTGCTTGTCTCTCCGCTCAGACCTATTCAGATTATACTTGGCAAGGTAGTGCCTTACTTCCTTCTATCCATTGTTAATGTTATCCTTATACTTGTACTCTCGTGGCTGGTATTCGGGCTTTCCGTCAAAGGAAGCATTGTTTTGCTTCTGGCAGAATCAATGTTATACATTATGCTGAGCTTGTCGGTAGGTATACTAATTTCAACAGTATCAGGCAACATGCAACAGGCAATTTTTATATCATTGGTCGGGATGATGCTTCCTACAATCCTTCTTTCAGGCTTCATTTACCCTATCGAAAACATGCCTAAAGTATATGGCGTGATCAGCTATTTGCTGCCTCCCAGATATTTCATTACCATAATTAAAAGTGTTATGATTAAAGGAACAGGCTTTCTGTACGTCTGGAAGGAAACTCTCGTACTTCTGGCAATGACAATACTTTTCATAGCGATAAGTGTAAGAAAATTTAAAGTCAGGCTTGAGTAATTATCAAGATAAAAGACAATCCACCTTCGCTAAAGCTACGGTGGACAAAGAAAGTAAAAAGACAAAAGTAGATTAAGTGACCAAAAGAAAAAGTAATTAATCCCTCTAATAGAGTGAGAATTAGCCCCCCTTTAGGGGGGTCGGGGGGCAAAACGTAAAAAGAAAAAAGTTTGACAATGAGAACTATATTATATCTGATACGAAAAGAGTTCTTCCAGATCTTCCGTAACAAGTTTATCTCAAAGGCCATTTTTGGTGTACCTATTGTTCAAATGCTATTATTGGTACCTGCAGTTACATTCGAGATTAAACATGTAAAACTCTGCATTATTGATAATGATCTGTCTTCTGAATCGAGGGGACTGATCAGTAAACTTGAGGGATCGACCTTTTTCAAAGTGACATTTTCAACTTTCTCTGAGAATGAAGCTAACAACCTTTTACACAAGAGTAAATTTGATATGATACTTAATATCCCATCAGGCTTTGGAGAGAATCTTGGAACAGGGAAGGCAGGGAAACTGGTTGTATCTGTGGATGCTATTAATGCTTCAACTGCACAGCTTTCGTGGGCATACCTGAGTGGTGTGATACGCGATTATAATATGAATATCCTGAGTGAAAATATCAATTCAGTTCCTGTATTGCCTGTTCCTCAGATTATGGTCACTAACAGGTACTGGTATAATGAAATGCTTAATTACAAGCACTATATGCTTCCCGGAATACTAACACTCCTGGTAACGGTAATAGGATTCCTTCTGGCCGGACTTAACATGGTGAGGGAAAAAGAGGTTGGCACGATTGAACAGTTAAACGTAACACCGGTGAGAAAACATCAGCTCATCATAGCAAAAATGGTGCCTTTCATTATTATAGGACTGATTGATCTGTCGCTTGGTCTGATAATCGGCAAAATCTTTTTCAATATACCTTTTGTAGGAAGTATTGCTCTCCTGTTTATGTGTGCATTTATTTTTCTTATAGCAGTACTTGGACTTGCCCTGTTTATTTCCACCTTCTCGGGAACTCAACAACAGTTTATGTTTATTGCTTTTTTCTGTATGATAATATTTATGCTGATGAGCGGGCTCTTTACACCTTATGAGAGCATGCCAGGCTGGGCTCAGGATCTTAATATGATCAATCCTGTTGCCTACCTTATGAAAATAAACAGGATGGTAATGCTTAAGGGCTCAACAATCCACGACGTAAGCAGGGAAATAATTTCGCTTATTGTTATTGCGGTTTGTTCAACAAGTCTCGCAGTAAGAAGGTACAGGAAAACAGCCTGAAGTATAGTAATGTCGATGATTAGTCGAGTGCTATTACAGCCTCAACTGGCCAGTGATCAGAAATATATATCCCATGCTCTTTTTTGATAATAGATCTATAATCAAAAACTTTCATTCCGTTCTTAACAAAAATATAGTCAATCCTTCCGGCTTTTGGCTTATCGGAAAAACCATTAAATGTAGATATCGGACCCAAAGGTCTTTTTTCAGTGATAATGTAAGAATCCTTGAACAAAGGTACACTTTCATAGAGTCCGGTTAAGATTAAATAACCGGCGCTGGCCGGAGGCATATTAAAATCACCAGTAATAACAAAAGGGAATCCTTCTGCAATTTTACTGACCTCTTTAAGTAATAATTTTGAGCTCATTATCCTTGCTGAATCGGAATCGTGTGAAAAATGAGTATTGAAGCAGAAAAAATGTTTGTGGCTCTTCTTGTCAACAAGCTCCATCCAGGTTACAATACGCGGAAGCGAAGCTCCCCAACCTCTGGAACCCGGAATTTCAGGAGTATCGGAGAGCCAGAAAGTGATTTTTCTGACCAGATCAAATCTTTCCTTCCTGAAAAAAAGGGGATTCATCTCCCCTCCCCTGGCCCCATCATCACGTCCAACTCCAACTGAGGAATATGTAGTCAGAACTGAATCGAGAACCATGTACTGATTCCATAGAACTTCCTGTGTGCCAAAAATATCAGGCTTTTCATCTTTAATAAAATTACATATCTGTTGTGCCCTCTCGGGCCAGGCATAAATACTGTCACCCGGATTGTCGTATCTTATATTAAGAGTCATTACTTTAAGATTATTTTCTCCTGATTTATGAGAACATCCTGAGCTGATAAATAAAAAAATAACAATTAAACAGATAGACGACCTTTTCATTTTCCCGGAAATTTATTCAAAGATAATCATCTGAACTTTAATAATCATAATAGTTATCACATACCTTCACTGAGTCTATTCTCAAAAGTTATGTACCAATTATTTATATATTTGTAAAATTGTTTAAATAAAAGGATGCACCGCTCTTTTTACGAACTTGTATACCAATCAATTCTTTGCTGTATCTTGCTTAAATATTTTTATTGATGCCTGATGTTATAAAGCTTTTGCCCGACTCTGTAGCTAACCAGATAGCTGCAGGAGAAGTAATACAAAGGCCTGCTTCTGTAGTAAAGGAGCTTATCGAAAACTCGGTTGATGCAGGAGGAAGAAATATCAGGGTTATTATTAAAGACTCCGGGAAAACCCTGATCCAGGTTATTGATGATGGAGCAGGAATGTCTGAAACTGATGCCAGGTTATCATTTGAAAGGCATGCTACATCAAAGATCACAACAGCACAGGATCTATTTGCCATTACCACAAAAGGTTTCAGGGGCGAGGCACTTGCCTCGATTGCCGCTGTAGCAATGGTTGAACTTAAAACCCGGCGAGAGGATAGTGATACCGGAACCCTGGTAGTAATAAACGGTTCCAAGGTTGAAACTCAGGAACCATGCAGTTGCCCTGTTGGTTCAAGTTTTTCAGTTAAAAATCTTTTTTTCAATATACCAGCACGACGTAAATTCCTAAAATCGGATAACACTGAAATCAGACATATTGTCAATGAATTTCAGAAGATCGTATTAGCTCACCCCGATATAAGATTTTCTCTCCATCACAACGACAGTGAGATTTATAACCTTTTGTCAGGAAACCTGAGACAACGTGTAATAGGAGTATTCGGTAAACAAATCAACCAGGATCTCATCACACTTGAGACAGAAACAAGCCTGATCAAAATAAAGGGATTTATAGGAAAACCTGAGAATGCAAGACGAACATACGGAGAACAATTCTTTTTTGTGAATAACCGCTTTATGAAACACCCTTACTTCCATAAAGCAGTTGTAGAGGCTTACCAGAATATTCTTCCTGTTGAAGCAATCCCGTCATACTTCATCTTCATGGAAGCTGATCCGGCATCTATTGACATAAATATTCATCCTACAAAAACCGAGATAAAATTTGAGGATGAAAGATCAATTTGGCAGATCCTGATGGCATCCGTGCGTGAAGCACTGGGCCGATTCAATATAGTACCGTCACTTGATTTTGAAAATGAAGCCCTTATAGATATCCCGGTGATGAGGTCATCGAACATAATACCCGAACAACCAAAAATCGAGATCAATCCCCGGTTTAATCCCTTTGAAGGCGAAGAACGATCGTATGGAAAATCGGGAATTGTTGAAAGGTTTGAGAAAGAGAACGTTGCAAACTGGGAAAAACTCTATTCAGCTCTTGAAAAAGAAAACGACAATCCGGAGCAATTCGAAAGGATCAGGGAGTCGCAAAGAAAATTCTTCCAGATAAAAAATAAATATATTGTCTGCCCTGTTAAATCTGGTCTTATGCTTATTGACCAGAAGAGGGCCCATGAAAGGGTCCTTTACGAAAAGTACCTCGAATCCCTCAGCAATAACCGTGCGATAAGTCAGGTAGATATGTTCCCCATGACAGCTGAGTTAAATCCTGCCGATTATATTATTCTCAAAGAAATCGAAAGTGAATTAGAATTACTTGGTTTTAATATTCAACATTCCGGCAAAAATAAAATTACAATCAATGGAAGGCCTTCTGACAGTGGTTCTTCCGATCCTATTGAAATGCTTGAGATTTTACTGGAGGATTATAAAAATACACAGGCAGAACCCTCAACAAGTGCCAGGGAAAAGGTTGCGGCCGCTATGGCTGGTGCTTCAGCAATCCAATATGGGAAAGTGCTGAGCCAGGGCGAAATGGAAGATCTTTTTGATACGCTTTTTGCATGCCAGTCGCCAAATTATTCTCCTAAAGGGAAACCTGTTATAAATATAATTACCCTGGAGGAAATTGATAAACGATTTAAATAGGAAAAGCTGATGATGATAAATTTTTGTATCATCGCTTGAAAATCAATTTATTTACCCCTTCCCCAAGGGAGTAAATTGATTTTCTTCGCTCCCCTTGGGGCAGGGGTAAACGAAGAAAATCAGTGACAAAATGTCGGATCGAAATGGGGATTGAGTTTTGGCCCGACAATTGAAGACTTAAAAATGTAAAAACTGATAGATGAACGGATACGGCAGAGGCATTTTGGGATTACCACCTGTGGTGAAGAATATCATAATGATAAATGTATTAATGATATTAGCTTATTATGCAGCTAATAGCGTTTGGGGTATTGATCTAAATAGCCTGCTAGGACTCTATTTCCCAAAGTCAGAACAATTTAAGCCTTTGCAGATTGTCACTCATATGTTCATGCATGGAAATTTCTGGCACATTTTCTTCAATATGTATGCGCTATTTATATTTGGACCGGTTCTGGAAAATGTATGGGGTCCAAAGAGGTTTTTCATATTCTATATGGTCTGCGGATTAGGTGCAGCTTTTACACATGAATCTGTAATCTTCTTACAATACAACCACCTGGTACAGAACCTCAGTCCCGGTGACCTCCAGGTTGTATTAAATGAAGGAACAGCTTATTTTCATCAGGGAAAAGTATTTACCGCACCAGACATGCAAAGCCTTCAGTTACTTCTTAATACACCCACAGTTGGTGCTTCAGGTGCAATTTTTGGTGTTCTTCTCGCTTTCGGAGTGCTCTTCCCGAACACTCAGCTTATGCTTCTTTTTCCTCCAATACCGATCAAGGCCAAGTATCTTGTAGCAGGTTACGGTGCATTGGAACTTTATCTTGCTGTAACACAGCCAGGAAGCAATATAGCACACGCTGCACACCTCGGAGGAATGTTATTTGGTTATATTCTTATCAGGTACTGGAGAAAAACTACAAATACATTATATTGATGGGGATCTGGAACGATATAAAACTGACTTTCAGAAATGGGAGTAACCTTACCAGGCTTATTTACATCAATATTGTAGTATTTTTTCTGATTACTCTTATTGCTGTTATCGGCTTTCTGCTCAATAATACTGAAATCTCCGGAAAAACTCTTGATCTCTTATCAGTTCCAGCTTCTTTAAATGCATTGCTCTTAAGACCATGGACATTAATTACATACATGTTCACCCATAAAGATATCTGGCATATTTTATTCAATATGTTATGGTTATACTGGTTTGGAAGAATCTTCCTCGAATATCTCGACGGGAGGAAGCTTGTGGCCGTATATCTTCTCGGGGGGATAAGTGGAGCATTGGTCTACATTCTCTCTTTTAATATTTTCCCGGCATTTACAGGTGTAGTATCTGACTCAGTTGCTATAGGAGCTTCTGCCTCTGTTATGGCTATTGTTATTGCGATTGCTGCATATGTCCCGGATTATACTGTACAACTGTTTTTATTAGGGAGGATAAAGATCAAATACATGGCACTGGCGATATTTGTTCTGACTTCAATAATGGACTTTTCTGTAAATTCAGGGGGGAAACTTGCCCATATAGGTGGAGCTTTTTTCGGGTATATCTATACAATAAACTTAAGACATGGAAATGATTTAGGGAAAGGATTCAATAAGATAATCGATTTTTTTGTAACGATTTTTAAGCCCAGGAAAAAACTCAAAGTCACTCATAAAAAAGTTGCCACTGAATATGAGTATAACAAGGTAAAAACAGACCACCAGAAGCAAATCAACAATATACTTGACAAAATATCCAAGGGAGGATATGATAGTCTGACAAAAGAAGAAAAGGAGACTCTTTTTAATGAGAGCCAGAAGAAAAATTGATCTCAGATATTTATCCATTTGTATAACTATTTCAACCTCTTGTCAAAAAACAGAATTTTACCACAGTAATTTTCCTAAATACTGGTAAATTCGTAATCACAAATTATTGTAATTGAGAAAGATCCTTTATAAAATTCTTCTGGCTGTAAATGTAGCCTTTGCTTTTAGTCTACTTATAGCTTATCTGGCAGTGCTTATCAGTCCTGATGACTTTGCGCTTCCGGCTTTTTTTGGTCTTGCCTATCCTTATCTTTTGCTGATAAATATTATATTTGTTATTATCTGGGCTATGTTATTAAGGTTTGAGGCTCTTATCTCGGTAGTTGTAATTGTAATCGGATTTAACCACATATCTAATTATATACAATTCACCAGACCATCAGGAAATAAGACAAACACATTTAAAGTCCTCAGCTACAATGTGCGCCTCTTTAATTATTTTGAGAATAACCATGGTGTTACTTCCGAAAAAAAAGTAATAGAATTCATAAAAGCTCAAAAGCCTGATATCATTTGCCTTCAGGAGTTTTATGTGTCAGGCTATCCTGCAGTTGAAGAGAAGTTTATAATAGAGGCTCTGGGCGGGAAATATTATTCTCATATGAAACTTTCAGGAAGCGGGAAAAACAGGTATTATGGGATCATCACTTTGAGCCGGTTTCCAATTGTCACAAAAGGAGAAATAATCCATCCCGGTTCTTCAAGCCTTTCAATTTATACAGATGTCCTGATACAGAAAGATACCTTCAGAATTTACAATAACCATCTGCAGTCATTCCGGCTGAAAAGGATGGAACGCTCATTCATTGACGAACTGACAGCCTCAGACGATAAGGAGACAATGAAGGAGGTAAAAGGTTTATCAGTCAGTCTGAAAAAGGGATTTGTAAAGAGAGCCCTTCAGGCAGAGATTGTAAAAGCTCAGATAAACAAATCCCCTTTCCCGGTTATGGTTGTCGGGGACTTTAATGATACTCCTGTATCGTATGCTTACCGTAAGATACGAAGTGGGCTTTATGATTCCTTTGTTAATTCAGGATATGGTGCCGGATTCACATATAAAGGAAACTATCCTCCAAACAGGATTGATTACATATTGTATGATAACTCTCTCATAAACAGCTATTTTGAGATATTAAAGGTGAAGTATTCCGATCATTATCCTATAATAGCCTACTTCCGGAAGAAAAATTAAAACGGGAGCTTTCTGAAATCAACGTTCCCGCCAGAGATAATCATTCCAATTTTTTTGCCCCTGAATAAATCAGGGTTTTCTTTAACAATGGCGAGCACTGTTGCTGATGATGGTTCTATAATGATCTTCATCCTTTCCCATATGAGAAGCATACATTCAATTATTGACTCCTCCCTGGCAGTAAGTATCTTATCCACGTTCTTTTTGATAACTGAAAAAGTAAGCTCACTCAAAGAGGTGAGAAGTCCATCAGCCACTGTTAGTGGATTAACTGAAGGTGTCAGTATCCCGGTGGTAAATGATATGTATGCATCATTTGCATTGATTGGTTCTGCTCCGACAACCTGAATATTTCTATTGATACCTTTTACACAGGTTGAAGTGCCGCTCAACAGGCCGCCTCCTCCGACCGGAGCTATAACTATTTCAAGGTCACCTTTTTCCTCAAGAAGTTCAAGCGCGGCAGTCCCCTGTCCGCATATAACATTGAAATTATCGTAAGGATGAATTAGTGTTGCACCCGTCTTTTCCATTATCATACGGGTGGTCTCTTCGCGGGCCTGTAAAGTGGGTTTACAGTAGGTGATCTCAGCTCCATAACCGGTAACGGCATTTTTCTTAACAACTGGTGCATTTTCCGGCATTACTATATTTGCCTTTATCCCGTTCATCCGGGCAGCAAGTGCAAGAGCTGCTGCATGATTCCCTGACGAATGTGTAACAACACCTCTTAGCTTTTCCTCAGGTGATATCAGGAGGACTGCATTGGTAGCGCCTCTGAACTTAAATGCCCCGACCTTTTGAAAATTTTCACATTTAAAAAAGAGTTCACTGTTAAAAAGCTCATTTAATTTCTGAGACTTCATAACCGGAGTACGATGTACAAATGATTTAATCCTTGAATGTGCAGACCTGATATCGGCAAGTTCTGGTAATCTCATTGAATATGTTTTCTCAAAAACCAAAGTTTTGTATTACCTTTTTTATACCTACCTGGGTTTTGCAGTGGCAATAATCATTTTTGAATTTAACCTGTTTCCTAAAGAAAGTACATTCACGAGATCCTGAATAGGAAGAGTATTATCGAAACGTAACATGATGAAAGCATCAGGAGAATGTGTCAGTTCAGTTTTCAGCTGCGATTCCAGCGACTCAAAAGTGACCTGTGTATTATTCACATAATAAAGTTTTTCTTTAGTCATCGTAAGGTTGATCTCCTTCTTCTGAATAGTCTGGCTGCTCCTTGAATTGGGTAGTGAAACTTTTATCATGCTCGGGTTGAGCAGTGTGGAGATAATGATGAAGAACAGCATAAGAAAGAACATTATGTCGTTCATTGAAGAAGTGAAAACTTCAGCAGTAAAGTCTTTTTTCTTACGAAGATCTATCATTTTGAGGGGCTTTTTAACAAATCAATGAAATTCATAGCATTCCACTCAAGCTGGTGAATAGCTTTGTTTAATATTATATTAAGCCAATGGTAACCGATATAGGCAAGTATACCCACAATTAGTCCCGCTGCACTGGTAACCATTTTGGTATAGAGCCCGGCGGAAACACTCCCTATGCTTACATCACTTGTCATCGAAATATTAAAAAATATTTTTATAACTCCGATTATGGTTCCCAGAAAACCGAACATAGGCGCGATACCTGCTATTACAGCAAGTATATTTATATTTTTTTCAAGGTCATAAACTTCAAACTTGCCGGCAATCTCAATGGCTTCTTCTATTTCTTTTATAGGCTTGCCAAGGCGGGAAATCCCTTTCTCTATCATTCTGGCGATAGGTTTTGCAGTATTACGGCAGAGAGCTAGAGCCGAATCAGTTCGTCCGTTCAGAATATATTCATGAATTCTGTTCATAAACTCAACATCTGAACTGATATGACGTCTGATAGTTAAATAACGCTCAATAAAAACATAAATAGCTATTATGGAAAGCAAAGCTATTGGTATCATAATAATACCGCCTTTCATAATAATATCAATCATTTTTGTCACATCAGGCGCCTGTTGGACGGGCAGCAAGGGAGCAGCCGCAATAGTTTTATTCAGAGTGTCTAAAGTTTGTGTTATAAGAAAAAGGACTGCTGTCATGTCTG